>Ga0157361_1000735_pt1 | contig 11919 bp, 16 predicted proteins | sample AttlaeALBM2_FD_111481 | JGI IMG/M metagenome (GOLD analysis project Ga0157361, IMG submission 111481) | Fungus gardens microbial communities from leaf cutter ant in Ribeirão Preto, State of São Paulo, Brazil - Atta laevigata ALBM2 | ecosystem: Host-associated > Fungi > Mycelium > Unclassified ...
ACCATATGTAGAACAATAGGTAGTAGCATGTGATGATCTGTCCTAGTGCACAGACTATCACTTTTCTGTATATAAGGACTCCCTGTCTGAGGATTAGACCTCAGACTTAACAACATCTTTTGTTGCTTGTCTAACTCTGCCTATAAGCTCTTTTGAATCTATATTCAGCCCATCACAAAAACAAGTAAGTGACCTTTTGTGATATTATGGATAGAAAAACAGCAGTAAGACATGGGTTTAAGCTGCAAAAGTTGGATAAACCAGTGGCAGTAAGGAATGTTGATAGCACGAATAATAGTGTAAGAGCAATTACACATCGGGTAGAAGTAAATGTGTACTATAAAGGCTATGTAGAAAGGATAAAGATGGATGTATGTGATTTAGGAAGGACAGAAGTAATCTTGGGAATGCCTTGGCTACAAGCTCATAACCCAGAAATTAACTGGAAAATGGGGGAAGTCAAAATGACAAGATGCCCACTATTGTGTGGAGGGAACAAAAGAAAGGAAGAAAAAAGGACAAGGAAAGGAAAGAGAGTGGTAACCCTAGAGGAAGAGAAAATTGTCAGATGGGTAGTAGATGATAAAGAAGATTGAGAAAGAGAAGAAGAAGTAGAAGCAGACCATAGGAAAATTGAGGAAATGGTTCCAAAAAAATTCCTGAGGTGGAGAAAGGTGTTCAGAAAGGTGGAGTCAGAAAGGATGTCTACAAGGAAAATTTGGGATCATGCCATAGACCTTAAAGAGACATTCAAACCACGAAAAGGAAGAATTTATCCTCTTTCCAAGGATAAGAGAAAAGAAGTTCAGAAATTTGTGGAAGACAAATTAAGGAAGGGATATATTAGACCATCAAAATCCCCTCAAATGTCGCCAGTATTCTTTGTAGGAAAGAAAGATGGAAGTAAGAGGATGGTGATGAACTACCATAACCTGAATGACCAGACAGTAAAGAACAATTATCTGCTCCCCTTAATCATAGACCTAATAGACAATATAGAGGGCAAGAAAATATTTACTAAGATAGATCTAAGGTGGGGGTTCAACAATGTGAGGATCAAGGAAGGAGATGAGTGGAAGGGAGCATTTACGACATATGTGGGCTCCTTTGAGCCAACAGTCATATTCTTTGAAATAACAAACTCGCTAGCTACATTTCAGGTAATAATGAACAAAATCCTAAGGGATTTGATAAACAAAGGAAAAGTTGTGGCGTTTGTAGATGATGTATTGGTAAAGACAGAGACAGAAGAAGAGCATGACGAAATTGTAGAAGAGATACTAAGGAGGTTAGAAGAAAATGACCTATATGTCAAGCCAGAGAAATGTGTGTGGAAAGCAAGGAAGATTGGATTTCTAGAGATGATCATAGGACCCAAAGGAGTAGAAATAGAGAAGGAGAAGGTAGATAGGGTACTTATTTGGCCAGAACCAAAGAATATAAAAGACATCAGAAAGTTTTTGGGCTTTGCAAATTATTACAGAAGGTTCATTAAGAAATTCACTTAAGTAGCTAGGCCAATGAATGTGCTGACGAGAAAGAATGTGAAGTAGCAGTGGGGGCAGGAGCAACAAAAGGCATTTGACGAACTAAAAAGGATCTTCACAACAAGACCAGTATCAGTAGTCCCAGACTTAGACAAAGAATTTAGGGTGGAAGCAGATACTTTAAACTATACTACTAGAGGAGTGTTATCAATGAAATGCTCTGACAAATTGTGGAGACCAGTCACTTTCATTTCAAAATCTCTAAGTGACACAGAACGGAACTATGAGATACATGATAAGGAGATGTTAGCTGTAGTCAGGTGTTTGGAGGCATAGAGATACTTCCTGGAAGGAACGACAACTAAATTTGAGATATGGACAGATCACAAGAATCTCAAGTACTTCATGAAAGCACAGAAATTAAACTGTAGACAAGCAAGATGGGCCCTATACCTATCTAGGTTTGACTTCATGCTAAAGTATGTTCCAGGAAGTAGAATGGGGAAAGCAGATAGTCTCAGCAAGAGACCAGACTAGGAAGTGGGAGTAGAGAGAGACAACAAAAACCAAACGTTGATAAAGCCTGAGTGGCTAAAAGCAAGGAGAATGGAAATGGTAGAAATCATTGTAAAAGGAGTAGATTTACTAAAGAAGGTCAAACAGTCCAAAGTAAAGGACGATGAAGTAGTAAAAGCAGTGGAAGCAGGCAGAAGTGAAAATGCTAAGGGATGAAGAGTGGAGAGAAGTTGATGGCATAATGTACAAAGAGGGAAAAGTATATGTACCCAGAGATAATGAGCTTAGAACAGAAATTGTTAGGCTACATCATGATATGCTTGTAGGAGGGCTTGGAGAACAGTGGAAAACAGTGGAACTGATCACTCAGAACTTCTGGTGGCCAGGAGTCACTAAGGAGGTAAAAAGATATATGAAGGGATGTGATACCTGCCAACGCAACAAAAACCACACAGAACAGCCAGCAGGAAAATTAATGCCAAATTCAATTCCAGAAAAACCTTGGACATATATATTAGCAGATTTTATTACCAAACTGCTCTTAGCACAGAGATATGATTCGATCCTAGTAGTAGTCGACAGACTAACAAAAATAGTCCACTTTATTCCAACTACAGAAAAGACAACAGCAGAAAAATTGGCTAGGCTGTTTAGAGACAATGTGTGAAAACTACATAGTCTATCTGAAAGTATCATATCAGACAGGGGACCACAGTTTGCAGCAGGGTTAATGCAAGAGCTGAATAGGATGCTGGGAATTGAAAGTAAAATGTTGACAGCATTTCACCCTTAGACAGATGGACAAACAGAGAGGGTCAACCAAGAGCTAGAACAGTACTTAAGAATGTTTATCGACCATAGACAAGAACAGTGGCCAGACTGGTTAGAAACAGCAGAGTTTGCATATAATAATAAAGTGCACTCAAGTACTAAAACATCGTCTTTCGAGGCAAATTACAGACAATATCCTAGGATGGGGTTTGAAATAAGAAAGAAGGAGAAATATGAGAGAGCAGAGAAATTTGTCGCAAAAATGAAGGAAATCCAGAAGGAAGCAAAAGTGGCACTAAGGAAAGCATAGGGGGAAATGAAAAAGTATGCAGATAAGAAGAGCGGAAGTCAATGAGTATAAAGTAAGAGACTTAGTGATGCTGAGTACTAAGGATCTGAAATATCAAATGGTCGGGAGAAGGACAGAGAAGTTGATGAAGAGGTATGTAAGGCCTTACAAAATTAAGAAAATTGTATCGTTGAATGCAGTAGAACTAGAACTACCCAACACAGTAAAAATACACCCAGTAGTCAGTCATAATCAAAGGAGAGAAGGAATAGGAGGTAGAGAAAATCCTGAATAAGTGGCAAATAAGAAAGAAGGATAAATACTTAGTGAGGTAGAAAGGTTTTACAGCAGAATCTGACACCTAGGAAGGAAGAGAGAATTTAGAAAATGCAAAAGAAGCAGTTGAAGAATTTGAGAAAGAATATCGGAGGGACATGGAAGAAGTAAATTGGCAAGAAAGAGAGGAAGGGACATTTAGAAGAGAAGAATTACCAGGAAGGTTCATGACAAGAAAACTATTCGGATGGTCAGACAAACGGTATGACCAGGAATACTGGGGAAGGCTGAAAAGAAACTGGAAAAAATGGAAGGGAGAAAGAAGAACATTAGAGGAAGATAAAGATAAAATGGGCAACATGGTAGACCCCTACTATGAACTGTAAATCCTCAGGATGAGAAACCTTGAGAGAGGGGTGGTGTCATGACTTGGCAAAATAGCTAAGTCATTATTTATATTTCTTTTTTTTTTTCTTTTAGATTATTACTAAGATAGAGCATGGGAAATATCATGTGACTAGTCATAGAGTCACAAAGGTGTGACAGAAGTCACAGAATGGTCATGTCATAGTCATGTCACAAGTCATAGTCACAGCATGTGACAAAGAAGTCACCTGATGGATATGAGGACTATGGGAGACAAGGTGCATAGCCACAATAGTAATTGTATATATAGTGTAGCAAATCTAATAAGAACTCTATCGAGTTCTCCTTGTCAAATGCTGATAAAGGAGCAGTTGGCTTTATTCCAGCTTAGGAATTAGCTATTTTGACAAATGCCTATATTAATTTAGAGTACTGGCCTTTCTACTTCAAATCTGCTAGCATCATTATTATCTCCAAGCTGAATAAGTGTCATATAATGGAAAATAATCATTTAATAATATAATTTCTTTTATATTTTATATTAATTACTAAATTCCGCTCCTGAACTTCTGTTGTCTACTCCTATAGGATCATAATGTAGACTAGTTACTTGTACTTCTCCTATTATGGACTTAGTATAAGTACTCCATTAGTTACATCCTAGTTCCTTAGTTTGTAGATTAATGTCTATAACATCTTTAACATCTTTTACTTGTTCTATCCTTACTCTTATCAATCTATACTACTCCTCTCCTGAACTACTGGCAACAATTCAGGCCTTTTGAAATATGCAACCACACACACAACAGCAGATCGAGGCACAGTGCATGAGCTAAGGCCAAGGTTGTTTTCCATTTTTTATTGTCAAAACCCTTTCACTCCAGAGTAACTCTGCTCCACTCTGGGTCACTCCATTCCTGCTCTGCATATAAGAAAGCTAAACTCCAAGCCAGAATAAAGCCAACTGCTCTTTGCTTAGTGATTGACAAAGAAAACTCGATAGAGTTCCCATTAGATTTTCTACACTACTTATATAACTACTACATAGTCTGTGCACTACTTTCCCATGCCTATCATGTGATGTGACATTGTGACTTCCTGTCATGTGACTGTGACACTTGTGACACTTGTGACATAATACTTTCCTGTACTCCCTTCTGTATAGTAAGTCCAAGATAAAAGAAAAAGAAAAGAAAAGAAATATAAATAATAACTTAGCCATTTTGCCAAGTCATGACACTACCTCCCTCTTAAGTTTCCTTGTTCTGAGGAATTTCCTACAACTCGTCCATCATGTTGTCCATTTCTTCATCATCATCTTCTATCCATTCTCTAATTCCTGAACTTTCTTCCTTAACTTCTTCTTCCTCTGCAATTGTTTCTATTTTTCTTTCTCCTGATTACTTTCCTTTCCACTGTCTTCAATTTTTTTCCAGCCTTCTTCAATATTCTTGATCGTACCTTTTATCTGACCATCCAAACAGTTTTCTTGCCGTAAATCTCCCTGGCAATTCTCCCCTTCTAAATGTTCTTTCCTCGCATTCTTGTCTTGCTATGTCTTCTATGTCTTGTTGATATTCCTTTTTGAACTCTTTGATTGCCTTTTTTGCATTCTTCAAGTTCTCTCTTCCTTCCCATGTATCTGACTCTGCTGTAAATCCTTTCCAGCATACCATGTATTTATTCTTCCCTCTAACCCATTGCTTATTCAAAATCCTCTCCACCTCCCATTCTTCTTCCCCTTCAATTATTACTGGAGCTGGTTGCTCCTTCCTCTGTTCTTCTACTTGCCCTACATACTGTCGTATTCTACTGACATTTACTACCAGGTGTATTTTTACTGTACTAGGTAGTTCTAATTCCACTGCGTTCAATAATACAATCTTCTAAATCTTATAAGGGTCTACAAATCTCTCCGTCAACTTCTCTGTCCTCCTCCTAACCATTTGGTATTTCAGATCCTTAGTACTCAACATCACTAAGTTCCCTACTTTATAGTCATCTACTTCTCCTCTCTTTCTGTCCATGTACTTCTTCATCTCTTCTTGCGCTCTCCCTAGTGCTGCTTTTGCCTCCTCCTATATTTCCTTCATTTTTTCAATGAACTTTTCTGCTCCCTGATATTTTCCCTTCTTTCTATCCTTGAACCCCATTCTAGAATCTTGCCTGTAATTTGCCTTGAAGGGTGATGTTTTAGTACTAGAGTACATTTTATTGTTGTATGCAAATTCTGCTGTCCCTAACCATTCAGGCCATTGTTCTTGCCTATCATTCTCAGGTACTGCTCTAACTCTTGGTTTACCCTTTTTATCTATCCATCCATTTGTAGGTGAAACACCGTTGACAATTTACTTTTGATCCCCAACATCCTGTTCAACTCTCACATTAATTCTGCTGCAAACTATGGTCCTCTGTTCAAAATAATGCTTTCCGGTAACCCATGCAGTTTCCACACATTATCTCTAAACAACCTTGCTAATCCTTCCACCGATGTTTTCTCCGTAGTTGGTATAAAGTGAACCATTTTGGTTAGTTAATCCACTACTACTAGAATACTATCATATCCCTGTGCTAAGGGCAACTTGGTGATAAAGTCTGCTGATATATGTGCCCAAGGTTTTTCTGGAATAGAATTTGGCATTAATTTTTCTGCTGGCTGTTCTGTGCAGTTTTTGTTTCACTGACAAGTGTCGCATCCTTCCACATATCGCTTTACCTCCTTTGTAACTCTTGGCCACCAAAAGTTCCTAGTGACCAGTTCTACTGTTTTCTACTGTCCTCTGTGACCTCCTACTAGTGTATCATGATGTAGTCTAATTATTTCTGCCCTAAGCTTATCATCTTTTAGTACGTAAACCTTCCTCTCTTTGTACATAACACTATCAACCTCTCTCCATTCCTCATCTCTTAATATTTTCACCCCCGCTTACTTCATTTCTTCTACTGCTTTTACTACTTTATCATTTTTCACCTTTGACTTCCTTACTTTCTCTAGTAGATTTATCCCGTCTACTATTATTTCTACTACCTTAGCTTTTCTTACTTCTAACTACTCTGGTTTTACCAATGTTTCATCCTCATTGTCTTTTTCTACTCTGATCTCCCAGTCTGGCTTCCTGCTCAGACTATCTGCTTTCTCCATCTTACTTCCCAGAACATGTTTTAGCATAAAATTGAACCTAAATAAGTATAAAGCCCATCTTGCTTGTTTTCGATTTAACTTTTGCACCTTCATAAAGTACTCAAGGTTTTTATGATCTGTCCAGATCTTGAATTTAACTGTTATTCCCTTTAAGAAGTGTCTCCATGCTTTCAAGCATCTAATTACTGCTAACATTTCTTTGTTGTGTATTTTGTAGTTTCTTTCTGTATTACTTAAGGACTTTGAAATGAAAGCGACTGGTCTCCACAAGTTGTCTGAGCACTTCATTAATAGTACTCCTCCAGTTGCATAATTTGAAGCATCTGCTTCTACCCTAAACTCTTTGTTCAAGTCTGGTGCTGCTAATACTGGTTTTGTTGTAAAGACTCCTTTTAATTCATCAAATGCCTTCTGTTGGCTTTCTCCCTATACCTACTTCACATCTTTTCTGGTGAGCATATTCATTGGCCTAGCTACTCGAGCAAAATCTTTGATAAACCTCCTGTAGTAATTTGCAAGGTCTAAAAATTTCCTGACATCTTTTACATTCTTTGGCTCTAGCCAACTCAACATTCCATCTACCTTTTCCTTCTCCATTTCTATTCCGTTTGGTCCTATAATAATACCTAAGAACCCTATTTTCCGTACTTTCCACACATACTTTTCTGGCTTGATATACAAGTCATTTTCTTTCAACCTCTTTAATATTTCCTTCACAATCTTGTCATGTCCCTCCTCTGTTTCTGTCCCCACTAGTACATCATCCACAAATGCCGCAACTTTTTCTTTATTGATCAAATCCCTTAGAATTTCATTCATCATTGCCTGAAATGTAGCTGGCGAGTTTGTCATCCCAAAGAACATTACTGTTGGCTCAAAGGAGCCCACATGCATTGTGAACACTCCCTTCTACTCATCCCCTTCTTTTATTCTTACATTATTGAACCCCCACCTCAGATCCATCTTAGTAAATACCTTCTTACTTCTCATATTGTCAATTAGGTCTGTAATTAATGGTAACGAATAGTTGTTTTTCACTGTCTGGTCATTTAGGTTATGGTAATCCATTACCATCTGCTTGCTTCTATCCTTTTTTCTCACAAAGAATACTGGTGACGTTTGAGGGGATTTTGACAGTCTGATATACCCTTTTCTCAGCTGATCTTTCACAAAATTCTGGACTTCCTCCCTCTCATTCTTTGATAGAGGATAAATTCTTCCTTTCTGTGGTTTGAATGTCTCATTGAGATCTATAGCATGATCCCAAACTTTTCTTATCAGCATTTTTTCTGACTCTACTTTCCCAAATACTTTCTTCCACTTTAGGAATTTCTTTGGGACCATCTCTTTGATTTTCCTATGGTCCTCCTCAATTTCTTCTTCTCTTCTCCAATCTTCTTTATTATCTATTACCCACCTGACAATCTTCTCTTTCTCTAGGGTTGCTACTTTTTTTTTCCTTTTTTTTCCTTTCTTCCTCTTTTATTCTTACTCCGCCATACAGGGATGGACACCTTTTTTCTGTCTCCTAATTTATCTCTGGGTTATGCGCTGCCAACCATGGCATCCCAAAAATTATCTCTATCTTTTCTAGGTCGTATACATCTATCTTCATTCTTTTTACATGACCTTTGTAATATACATTTGCTTCCACCTGGTGGGTGATTGCTCCTCTACTGTTATTTGTCCCATCCACATTTCTGACTATTATTGGTCTTTCCAACTTCTGCAGCTTGAACCCATGCCTAGCCGCCATCCTTTTGTCCATAAATATCCCCATGGCACCATTATCCAAGAGTGCTTTTACAGTTACACCTTCATGTGTATCTAATTTCTCTACTCCCACATTTAACTATACTTCTCTCAGCATTTTGAAAGTTCTTCTGATCTCCCTTTGACTACCCCCCTCTCTTGCTGCGCTTTCTGGTTCTCCTGACTGTGTGCCGCTCTGCTGCGCCTTTGCCTCTCTGGGCCGTGCCGCCTTTCCTATACACCCACACTATTTCATTTCTTCCAACTTCCTTCTAGAGATCACTCCCTGTCCCCTATTATCTTTCACATGACACCCTTGATTTCCGCACCTCTCACAAGTTAGGTACAACACTACTACTTCCCTCGTACACCATCCTAGTTCTAATAATTGTGCCTCTTCTGGGACACCTCTTTCACAGTATTCCTCTACTCTTTTTCTTAGCTCTTCTACTGAGCTCCTTCTCCATCCTTGCTGCACTTCTCATGGCTTGGCCATGCATGTTACCTCTTTTGTCTTTACTCTCCTCAACCTTCTTTCTCCTTCCTGCGCTTTTTCCTTTACAGGGTGCATCAGCCTCTTCTGTTGGTACACCTTTTGTGGCTTTGCCACACGTGCTACTCTTTCCTTCTTCTCCCATAATGGGCACTCTCTACACTTGTGCCCCTTCTCCCCACACTTAAAACATTCGGCTACTACCACCTCATGTCTCCTAATCATCCTCTCTTCAACTCCACATTGCATCACTCTGCTTGATAACATCTCAAATTTATTTAGAGGGGTCGCTTTCCTCTTCTCTCCTTCTCTCTTGCTTCTGCAGTTACGGGCCAGGTGCCCAAACTTCTTACAACACTGACACAATTTCTCTTTTTTTCCTTCTAATTCTTCTCTTAGTTTGGTGAGAGAGCATTTTTCTCTAAGCAAATTGCTCATCAATGAGTTGTATTGGTCCAAAGACATTGTGTTACGTCTTCTGGACAAGGTACAGAGTTAATATTGAGTCTTGCTATGTACTGCTATGTCTACTGGGGCATAAGATCTTCACCCAGCCAGATGCCTACTGCCCTACTGACTACTGCCCTAATAATATGGTTAAACTATCACCTCAACAGGGAGGATCCCTACTCTAGACGGCCTTCTAAAAGTAACTGTCACTCCTCTGTATGTACCAACTTACAATAGAGCGTAGCACAAGGTTTATACTGAGAAAGATAGTAACTAATAACACCACTTGATTATGAGGTCAAGTCTTAATAGTAATACCCAAGCTTGGTACTACACTTCCACCATCAATCCCTAACTAATTGACAAGTCCCCTTAAGCCAAGAGCCCAACTATGTATGGAGGTAGCTACTGATTGCGATGATCAGCGGCCAAGGGTTGATATGATGAGAGTAAAGAATGAGCAGGGTCCAAGGTGGACAGTGCTCTGAAGTGAATCAAGTTCTAGTGTAAGAAAGCTAAACTCCAAGCTGGAATAAAGCCAACTGCTCTTTGTTTAGTGATTGACAAAGAGAACTTGACAGAGTTCCTGTTAGATTTTCTACACTACTTATACAACTACTACATGGTCTGTGCACTACTTTCCCATGCCTATCATGTGACCTATCATGTGATATCATATGATGTGACTATGTGACTATGTGATACTTGTGATATGATACTTTCCCATACTCCCTTCTGTGTAGTAAGTCCAAGATAAAAGAAAAAGAAAAGAAAAGAAATATAAATAATGACAACCGTGTACTATCCTCAATCCCTTAATCTTAGTCATTCTACTATCTTTTTTCCTCTCATCCAAGAGCAACAGTGTAAGAGTTGGCTCAACCAGTGTTGTAGCCACACCTAGACAATATTCCCAGTCCTTGCTTAACAAGGCTCTATTGTCTTGTTCAAAACCAAGATAAGTTCCCCTGCCTTGAGATCATAGTTGACAATGTAATTAATATTTTTCCTCTCACATTCTTGTTTAGAAGCATAATGAGTGGCCAGCACACAATCACAAATCTTAGCTAAGTCTTCATTGTGTTTCTGAAGTATGTGAACATAAATAGCAAGGAGACTGGCCATTGATAGCTGCATGAAATTTTTTGCTATGAGAAAAGTAGCCTTGGTAATGTTAAATGGGAGCAACAGCTTAACTCCATAAACAGCATAGAATAGTGTCATGCCAGTAGACTTCCTAGTAGTAATGCAATTTGCTGTTATGCTACCAGTGAATTTACTATAGTAATAGGGATCAAAATTAAGATCTCTTACAAAGGTGAAAATAAATCAAAGCAGAATCTCCAAGATGCTTCACAATTGTGTACTAATAAATAGGCACTAGAGAGATTATCAAATAGAAAGAGAGCTTATATAGAAAAGAAATATAAGTGGAAGCTTACTTTGAAAATGTGTAATGAGTAGTTAGCTCTTAGTATAAGCAAATGTCTGAGTCCGTTGATATTCAAATTCCTCTCTGAGGGAAAGTTTTTAGTGTTTTTAGAAAATAGAAGGAAAGCTTAGAATAGAAAACTCAATCACTCCAATAGCTGTTAAGCTCTAGAGCAACAGAGAAAGGAATAATAGGGGTAAGAATTCTTGATATCCTTTCTGTGCCCTAGAGTATTTTATTAGGATCACAAAGCAAAGATACAACAAAAAGAAAAAGAAACAAAGAAAGCTTCCAAAATTCCCAAAAATGGCAAGGACATGATGAAAGAATATGATGATCAGCTGACATCTCTCCCAATCACTTGGCTATCACTCTCTGCTCCTCTAATTCTTCTTCAGGGATTCCTTCCTGAATGATATATAATCCTTGAGTCTCTGAAGAGACAATAAAGAAAGATACTGATCTTAAGCTGACTTGCTCTTGAGCACATTATTAATGTTAAGCTATGAAGACTCAGAGTTCATTCTAGGTGAATGTTTAGGAAGAACTTAATAGAGTTCCCTGTTATACTGTGTACATTACTTATACTATTTCTACATGGTCTATGTCCTAAAGTCCTATAATCACATGTTTTTTCTGGAATATTCTACAATCACCTAACTATCACAAATGGCCACTTACTGATTTGTGATTGGTGAATTGAATAATAAAAAGGCTCAAAAAAGCGAAGTTAGACAAGCAGCAAAGATATTGTTAAGTCTGAGGTCTAATCCTTAGACTATGAGTCCTTAAATACAAAAAAGTGATAGTCTGTGCACTAGAACAGATCATCACATGCTACTACCTATTGTTCTACATATGGTAGTGCCTTTGTACTTGAAAATGTGATAACTTAACCTTATGGAGGCTGTCCTTTGTTCTAAGAAAAGGACAGATGACTATCTA
>Ga0157361_1000736_pt1 | contig 11911 bp, 19 predicted proteins | sample AttlaeALBM2_FD_111481 | JGI IMG/M metagenome (GOLD analysis project Ga0157361, IMG submission 111481) | Fungus gardens microbial communities from leaf cutter ant in Ribeirão Preto, State of São Paulo, Brazil - Atta laevigata ALBM2 | ecosystem: Host-associated > Fungi > Mycelium > Unclassified ...
AGAGGTTGCTTGTAGTAACTTAGCTTAGAAACACTCCTAGTCCGAGTTGACAAGGAGAACTCAATGTGTCATGACTTGGCAAAACAGCTAAGTCAATATTTATTTTTCTTTTCTTTTAGTTTAATTAGTTTAGTTTAATTATTGGACACAGTACCATATCAAGATGTGTGCAACATGCTTCTCTTCCTTTAATCACCACCATCTCCTCCCTTCTGGCTGTAATGGCTGTTGGGGGGACTACTATACTACCAAGCCCCTACACTAATATTGTCATCATTCACCTTCTGACATTTATTTCTGCCTGTCCTTTGAGGCAGCACCTTTTTCCATCTCATGCTGGATGTGTGAGCATTGTGCCACATGTTCAGCATCTTTGACCTGGTGGAGACCTGTTAAGTTGTGAGCCTCTTGGTTCACAAGAAGGAACTTCAAGTAGTCACTTCTGCAAATGGGGCAAACTGGGAGAAGAATACTAAGCTCTGGGTATTCTATGAAGCTCTTGGCCTCTGGCCCTTTTTGTTATGAACATTGAGTGGGACTATAACTATTATCAGCCATGGTCTGATAATGAGTGGCTAGTAGACGAGATGTTGGCAATGCTAGATGAGGACATTACTATACAGCAAATGCACTGAATGTCTGAGGACTCTAAGAGACAATGGACTCATAGAATGAACAGGACTCTTTGGAGAAATCTCAGACTATCTCTCTCTTCTATATTTGGACTTGTGCTAAATGGGACAATATTGGACTAACCCATTATTAGACACTAACTCAACTTGTCACCCTTATCGCTTTTGTCACTGGACTGTCACTTAACTAGTCACCCATAGTTACAACTAGTGTTACCACATTGTAATATAGTCATAATACCTAGTTAGTGTCATGACTTGGCAAAACAGCTAAGTCATTATTTATATTTCTTTTCCTTTTCTTCTCTTTTAGATTATTACTAAGGTGGAGTATGGGAAATATCACATGACTAGTCACAGAGTCACAAAAAGGTATGACAATAGTCACAGAATGATCACGTCACAATGAAGTCACAAGTCATAGTCATGGTATGTGACAAAGAAGTCACCTAATGGATATGAGGACTGTGGGAGACAAGGTGCATAGCCATGATAATTGTATATATAGTGTAGCAAATTTAACAGGAACTCTATTGAGTTCTCCTTGTCAAATGCTAATAAAGGAGCAGTTGGCTTTATTTCAGCTCAGGAGTTAGCTATTCTGATAGTTAGAATAAATACAGACCAGAAAGAGAAGAGAATAGCAAGTTCTCTCTTTTTGTATTCCCTTTGTAAAATCTTACTCTGAGGAATCAGTACTCTTACTTGTCTTAGAACAATCTCAAGGGTGCTACTCAAAGTCTTGTTGACATTTCTCCTCTAATATAACTTCACTGAAAACCTTAACCAGATCCTTTAATAAAGAGTGTAAAGATATCAAGTGTTAGATATAGACTTCAAGTTAAAATGTATAATCAATTATGAGGTCTAGAGTCTTAACACCATGTCCTTCTACTAGTATATTATGATATAGCCTGATAATTTCTGTCCTTAATTTATCATCTTTTGGCACATATACTTTTCCTTCCTTATACATGATATCATCTACCTTTCTCTACTCTTTGTCTCTCAACATCTTTACTTTTGCTTGCTTTATTTATTTTACAGCTTTCACTACTTTATCGTTTTTTACTCTTGACTTTCCAACTTCCTCTAGTAGATCTATTCTATCTACTATAACCTCTACTGCTTCAGTTCTTCTTACTTCTAACTACTCTAGCTTTACTAATGTTTTATCCTTATTGTCTCTTTTTACTCTTATCACAAACTTTATTTAGCCATATTTCCATCAATTCTTCAATGATTCCCACAGTTGCAATGGCTACAGAAAGCCTTTGAAAAGACCTTTCAATTGATGCTAGTTATATCTTGAGACAATTAGTATTGGCCAAGATATTAAGCAGATCAATGGGTAACTATTATGTTATCATTTATTAAATTGCTAATATCTCAGAAACCACCATGATAAATACTTCAGTTCTAGGCTCAGTAGAAGCCTTCTTTAGAATGCTCAGAATAAGCCTAGAATAACCTCAAGGCAATTAATATTAGTGGAGATATGAAAGCCTCAATGTTTGTATATAAACTTCATTAATTACCCATAGATAGTCATCTGTCCTTTTCTTAGAACAAAGGACAGCCTCCATAAGATTAAGTTATCACTATATTAAGCACAAAGGCACTACCATGCATAGAACAATAGGTTGTAGCATGTGATAATCTGTCTTAGTACACAGACTATCATAATTCTGTATATAAGAACTCATAGTCTAAGGATTAGACCTCAAACTTAACAACATCTTTGTTGCTTGTCTAACTTTGCTTTTTTAAGCCTTTTGAATATTCAATTTACCAATCACAAATCAGTAAGTGGCCATTTGTGATAACTCTAATCTCCCAATCTAGCCTTTTGCTCAGACTGTTGGTTTTTCCTATTTTACTTCCTAAAATGTGCTTTAATGTATTGATAGATATATAGCCCATTTTGCTTGTTTTCAATTTAACTTTTGCACCTTCATAAAATACTTGAGATTCTTACGATCCATCTAGATCTCGAATTTTGTTATTACTTCTTCTAGAAAATGTCTCTATGCTTTTAAGCATCTGATTACTGCCAATATTTTCTTATCATCTATTTTGTAGTTCCTTTCTGTATCACTTAATGACTTAGAAATGAAAGCCACCAGTCTCCACAACTCATCAGAACACTTTATAGAAAGTACTCCTCCTATAGCATAATTTGAGACATCTGCCTTTACCCTAAATTCTTTATCAAGTTGGGAACTGCTAATACTGGTCTTGTCATAAATACTCCTTTAAGCTTGTCAAATACTCATTGTTGCTCTTGTTCCTATTGCTATTTCACTTTCTTTCTCATCAACATGTTCATTGGCCTGGTTACTTGTGCAAAGTCTTTAATGAATCTTCTATAGTAGTTTGCGAGGCCTAAAAATTTCCTAACATCTTTTACATTCTTTGGTTTTAGCCAGCTCAACACTCCATCTACTTTCTATTTTTCCATTTCTATCCCCTCAGGTCCTATGACTACTCTGAGGAATTCTATTTTCCTTACTTTTCACATATATTTTTTTGGTTTGACATATAAATCATTTTTCTCCAATCTCCTCAATATTTCTTCTATTACTTTGTCATGTCCTTCTTTTGTTTCTGTTCCTACTAGTATATTATCCACAAATGCCACAACTTTTCCTTTGTTTATTAAGTCCCTTAGGATCTTGTTCATCATTGCCTGGAATATAGTGGGCAAGTTTGTCATCCTAAAGAATATTACTATTGGCTCAAAGGACTCTATGTGTATAGTAAATACTCTCTTTCACTCATCTTTCTCCTTTATCCTTACATTCTTAAACCCTCACCTAAGATTCATTTTAGTAAATACTTTTTTACTTCCTATATTGTTGATTAGTTCTGTAATTAATGGAAGTGGGTAGTTATTCTTTATTGTCTGATCATTCAGGTTGTGGTAGTCTATTACTATTTTCTTGCTACCATTCTTTTTACTCACAAAGAAAACTGGCAATGTCTGAGGGGATTTCAATGGTTTGATATATCCCTTTCTTAGCTGATCTTCTACAAAATTCTGGACTTTTTCTCTCTCATCTTTAGATAGAGGGTAAATCCTTCCCTTCTATGGTTTGAACGTCTTCTTGAGATCTATGGCATGATCCCAAACTTTTTTTGTTGGCATCCTCTCTGACTCTACTTTCCCAAACACCTTTCTTCACTTCAAAAATCTTCTAGGGACTAATTCCTCAATTTTCCTATGGTCCTCTTCAATCTTCTCCTCTCTTCCCCAGTCTTCTTTATCATCTATCACCCACCTGACAATTTTCTCTTTCTCTAGGATTACTACTCTTTTTCTCTTTCTACCTCTCTTCTCTTTTTTCTTTAGTATTATCCTGTTATATAAGAGTGAACATCTCATCATTTTGACCTCTCTAGTTTTCCAATTTATTTCTAGGTTGTGTGTCTATAACTATGGTATTCCCAGTATCACCTCTGTTTTTCCCAAATCATACACATCTATTCTCATTCTTTCTATATGGCCTTTATAATACATATTTACCTCTACTTGGTGTGTAATAGCTCCCCCACTATTGTTGGTCCCATTGACATTTCTAACTATTATTGGCCTTTCTAATTTCTGTAGCCTAAACCCATGTTTTTCTGCTGTCCTTCTGTCCATAAACATCCCCATTGCACCACTATCCAAGAGTGCTTTTACTATGACCCCCTTGTGGGTATCTATTTGTCTTTTTTATTCCAATACTTAACTATACTTCTCTTAGTGTTTTGAAAGTTCTTCTGACCTTCCTTTGACTACCCTTCTCTTTTGCTGTGCCTTCCAACCCTTCTGGTTGTGTGCTGCCTTACTGTGCTTTTCTCTCTCTAGAGTATGCCACTTTTTCCTCCTCCTTTTTCTAATATCCATACTATTTTTCTCTATTTGGAATTACCTCCTACCCTCTATTCTTCTCTATATGGTATCCTTTCTATCTGTACCTTTCATACTCCACATATGATACTATTATCTTCTTTGTATACTACCCCAGCTCTAATAGACATGCCTCATCAGGAATACCCTCCTTGTAATGCTCCTGTGTCTTCCATCATAAGATGTGTACTGTAAGAAAGCTAAACTCCAAGCCAGAATAAAACCAACTGCTTTTTGTTCAGTGATTGACAAAGAGAACTCAATAGAGTTCCTATTAGATTTTCTACACTACTTATACAACTACTACATAGTCTGTACACTATCTTCCCATGCCTATCATGTGACATCATGTGACATCATATAATATGACATTGTGACACTTGTGATATAACACTTTCCCACACTCCCTTCTATATAGTAAGTCCAAGATAAAATAAAAGGAAAAGAAAAGAAATATAAATAATAACTTAGTCATTTTGCCAAGTCATAACACCACCCCTCTCTTAAGTTTCCTTGTCCCAAGGAATTTCCTACAACTCGTGGCATGGGTCCATCATGTTACCCATCTCATCATCATCTTTCTCTGTCTATTCTCTAACTCCTGAACTTTCTTTCCCAATTTCTTCTTTTTTTGCAATTGTTTCTATTTCCCCTGATTGCTTTTCTTTCTACCATCTCCAATTCCTTTCCAGCCTTTTCCAATATTCTTGATTGTACCTTTTATCTGACCATCTGAATAGTTTTCTTGCTGTAAATCTTCCTGGCAATTCTCCTCTTCTAAATGTTCCTTTCTTATATTCTTGTCTTGTTATGTCTTTCATATCTCACTGGTATTCCTTCTCAAATTCTTTGATCGCTTTTTTCATGTTTTCCAAATTCTCTCTTCTTTCCCAAGTATTTGACTCTGCTATGAATCCCTTTCAGCATACCAAGTATTTGTTCTTTCCTCTTACTTGTTATTTGTTCAAGATTCTCTCTACCTCCCATTCTTCTTCCCCTTTAATTATTACTGGAGCTAATTGCTTCTTTTTCTGCCCCTCTACATATTCTACTAACGTTGACTACTGGATGTATTTTGATTATGCTAGATAGTTCTAATTCAACTGCATTTGATAATACGATCTTCTTAATCTTATAAGGGCCTACAAATCTCTCTATCAACTTCTCTGTCCTCCTTCTGACCATCTGGTACTTCAGATTCTTAGTACTCAATATCACTAAGTCTTCTACTTTATAGTCATCTGCTTCTCCTCTCTTCTTGTCTGCATATTTTTTCATTTTTTCCTGCACTCTCCCTAGTATTACTTTTGCCTCCTCTTGTATTTTCTTCATTTTCTCAATGAATTTTTTTTACTCCCTCATACTTCCTCTTCTTTTTTCCCTCAAACCCCATCCTGGGATCTTGCCCATAGTTTGCCTTAAAGAACAACATCCAAGTACTCGAGTGTGTTTTATTATTGTATGCAAACTCTACCATTCCCAACCATTCTGGCCACTGTTCTTGTCTATGATCGATAAACATTCTTAAGTATTATTCTAACTTCTGATTGACCCTCTCTATTTGTTCATCTATCTGAGGGTGAAATGCCATTGACAATTTACTCTTGATCCCTAGTATCCTATTCAACTCTCTCATTAGTCCTACCGCAAATTGGGGCCTCCTATCTGAGATAATACTTTCAGGTAGCCTATGTAACTTCCACATATTATCTCTAAACAACCACGCTAATCCTTTTGCCAACATTTTCTCTGTAGTAGGTATGAAATGTACCATTTTAGTTAACCTATTGGCTACTACTAAGATTAAGTTATATCCCTGAGCTAAAGGTAGCTTTGTGATAAAGTCTGCCAATATGTATATTCAGGGCTTTTCTGGAATAGAATTGGGTATTAGTTTGCCTGTTGGTGGTTCTGTGCAATTTTTATTTCACTGAAAAGCATTACACCCCTCCATATATCTCTTCACCTCTTTGGTTACTCCTGGCTACCAAAAGTTCCAGATAACCAATTTTACTGTCTTCCACTGTCCTTTATGACCTCCTACTAGCATATCATGATGTAATCTGATTATTTCTGTTCTAAGCTTATCATCTTTTGGTACATAGACCTTCCCTTCTTTGTACATAATGCTATCAACCTCTCTCTACTCTTTATCTCTTAACATTTTTACCCTTGCTCTTTTCATTTCTTCTATCACCTTTACCACCTTATTATCTTTTACTTTCAACTTTCTCACTTCTTCTAGTAGATCTACCTTATCTACTATTATTTCTACTGCCTCTGTTCTTCTTACTTTTAGCCACTCTAGTTTTACCATTGTTTCATTCTCATTGTCCTTTTTCACTCTAACCTCCCAGTCTAGTCTTCTACTAAGACTGTCTGCTTTTCCCATCTTGCTTTCCAGAACATATTTTAACGTAAAGTCAAACCTGGATAGGTACAAGGCCTATTGTGCTTATCTTTGATTCAACTTTTATGCTTTCATGAAGTATTCGAGGTTCTTGTGATCTATCTATATCTTGAATTTAACTATTGCTCCTTCTAGGAAGTGTCTCTATGCTTTTAAGCATCTAATGACTGCTAACATCTCTTTGTTGTGTATCTCATAGTTTCTTTCTGTATCACTTAGAGATTTAGAAATAAAAGCAACTGGTCTCCATTTTTCATCTGAGCACTTCATTGAGAGTACTCCTCCAGTAGCATAATTTGAGACATTGGCTTCTACTCTAAATTCCTTATCTAAATCTGGGGCTGCTAATACTGGTCTACTAGTGAAGATCCTTTTTAGCTCATTGAATGCTTTCTGTTATGTTTTCTCTTATTGACACTTCTCATCTTTTCATGTAAGCACATTTATTGGCCTAGCTATTCAAGCAAAATCTTTAATGAACCTCCTGTAATAGTTTGTGAGACCCAAGAATTTTCTGACGTTTTTCACATTTTTTGGCTATAGTCAACTAAGTACTCCATCCACTTTCTCTACCTCTATTTCTATTCCATTAGATCCTATGACGATCCCTAGGAATTCTATTTTTCTTGCCTTCCACATACATTTTTCCGGCTTGATGTACAAGTTATTCTCCTCCAATCTTCTTAGTATTTTCTTCACGATTTCATTATGTCCTTCTTCTATTTTCATTTCTACCAACACATCGTCTACAATTAAATCCCTTAAGATTTCATTCATCATTGCCTGGAATGTAGCAGGTGAATTTGTTATCCCAAAGAACATTACTGTTGGCTCGAAGGAACCTATATGCATTGTGAATGCTCCTTTCCATTTATTCTCCTCCTTTATTCTCATATTATTGAACTCCTATCTGAGATCCATTTTGGTGAACACTTTCTTACTCCCCATGTTGTCAATCAGCTCAGTGATCAATGGGAGCAAGTAATTGTTCTTTATTGTCTGGTTATTTAGGTTACGGTAGTTCATTACCATCCTTTTGCTGCCATCTTTCTTGCCCACAAAAAATACTAGTGATGTTTGAGGTGATTTTGAGAGTCTGATATACCCTTTCTTTAGCTAATCCTCTATGAATTTCTAGACTTCTTCCCTTTCATTTTTGAATAACAGATAAATCCTTCCTTTTCGTGGTTTAAATGTTTTTTTGAGATTTATAGCGTGATCCCAAGTTTTTCTGGTTGGCATCCTCTCCAACTTTACCTTTCCAAATACCTTCTTCCACTTCAGAAATCTTTTTGGGACCATTTCCTTGATTTTCCTATGGTCTTTCTCTATCTTTTTCTCTTTTCCCCAATTCTCTTTGTCATCTATCGCCCATCTGACGATTCTCTCTTCCTCTAGGGTCATTGCCCTTTTGACCTTCTTATTCTTTTGACTCTTTCCACCACACAATGGCAGATATCTTGTTATTTTAACTTTTCCTGTCTTCCAATTTATCTTAGGATTATGTACTACTAGCCATGGCATACCCAAGATTATCTCCATTTTTCCTAAATCACACACATCCATTCTCATTCTTTCTACATGGCCTTTATAATATATGTTGCACTCTACTTAGTGTATAATGGCCCTTTTACTATTATTTGTTCCATTTACAATTCTGACCATTATCAGCTTATTCAACTTCTGTAGCTTGAACCCATGCCTAGCTGTCATTCTCTTGTCCATAAACATCCCTATGGCACCACTATCCAAGAGTGTCTTTACGGTTATGCCCTCATGTGTATCCAACTTTTCTATTCTAATGGTCATCTATACCTCCCTTAGCATTTTGAAGGTTTTTCTGACCTCCCTTTGACTACTCTCCTCTTTGGCTGTGCTTTCTGACTCTCTTGGTCATGTACCACTTTGCTGCACTTTTCCCTCTATGGGGTGTGCCGCCTTTCCTTTACATCCACACCATTTTATCCCTTCTAATTTCCTTTTGGAGATCACTTCCTGTCCTCTATTGTCTTCTATATAACATCCCTGGTTTCCACACCTCTCACAAGCTAGGTATAAAACTACTACCTCTCTCATACACTATCCTAGATCCCATGATTGTGCCTTTTCTGGGATGCCTTTTCCACAGTACTCCTCTACTCTCTTTTTTAACTCTTCTACTGAGCTTCTCTTCCACCCTTGCTGTGCTTCTCATGGCTTGGTCATATACACCACTTTATTTTTCTCTACTCTCCTCAGCCTCTTTTCTTCTTCCTGCGCCTTTTCCCTGGTAGGATACACTGGTCTTCTCTCTTGCTACGTCTATTGTGGCATTACCATATATGCCGCCTTCTTTATCCACTTCCATAGTAGACACTCACTACATTTGTGTCCTTCCTCTTCACACTTAAAATACTCAATCTCTACCCTCTCCTGCTTTTCTATCATTCTCTTCTTTATATCACACTGCATCACCCTACTTGACAACACTTCAAATTTATTTTTGGGAGCAGCTTCCCTTTTCTCCTTTCTTTCCTTATTCCTGCAATTTTGGGCCAGGTGCCCAAACCAACATTCTTATTCCTTTTTTCCTTCTAATTTTGCCCTTAATGAAGTAAGGGCATGCTTTTGTTTGAGCAAGTTGCTCATTAATGAATTGTATTGTTGCAAAGATATGGTGCTACATCTCTGCAAGAGTACGGAAGTAATGTTGATTCTTGCTAATTACAACTATATTTACTAGGGTACAAGATCTTCACCTAGCCAGGTGCCTACTGCCCTACTAACTACTGCCTTAATAATAGGGTTAGACTATCATCTCAAGGAGAGGATTCCTACTTTAGATGACCTTCTAGAAGTAACTGTCACTCCTTTGCATATACTACTCATAATAGAGCACAACACAAGGTTTCTACTAAGAAAACAATAACTAATAACACTACCCAGTTGCAAGGTCAGGTCTAGAACATAATGCCTGGGTTTGGTACTGCGTCTCTACCTACAGTCTCTAACTGACTGCAAAGTCCCCTTAAGCCAAAGGCCCAGCTATATATGGAGATAGCTAGTAATCATGATGACCACTGGCCAAGGGTTGATTTATATGAGAGTAAGAGTAAGCAAGATCCAAGGTAGACAATGCTTAAGAAGTGGATATCGAGTTCTAGTGTAAGAAAGCTAAACTCCGAGCTGGAATAAAGCCAACTACTCTTTGTTTAGCAATTGACAAAGAGAACTCGATAGAGTTTCCATTAGATTTTCTACACTACTTATACAACTACTACATGGTATGTACACTATTTTCCCATGCCTATCATGTGACATCATGTGATGTGACACTTTCCCACACTCCCTTCTGTATAATAAGTCCAAGATAAAATAAAAGAAAAAGAAAAGAAATATAAATAATGACTTAGCCGTTTTGCCAAGTCATGATATGTACCAGACTTCTCCTCTACTCTTTCTGCTATACTTCTTGTGGCTTAACCACACATACTACTTCTTCTTCTTCAACTCTCCTCAACTTTTGTTGCTACATCTTTTGTGGCATTGCTACATGTGCTGCTCTCTTAACTCCTTTTTCTACCTTTCTTCACAGTGGATACTCTTTATACTTATGTCTCTCCTTCCCATACTTAAAGCACTTAACTCTTTTTGCTTCTTTCTGTCTCCTTATTATCTTTTTTTCTAATCCATATTGTATCACCCTACTACTCAACATTTCAAACTTATTTTGGGAAATGACTCTTCTCTTCTCTTCTCTTCCTTTACTCCTATAGTTTTGGGTTAGGTGCCTGAACTTCCTACAATACTGATAATGGGGATCAAGGGAGATTGATCACAATACAAAAGTAACAACAAATAAAAGTAAAAGAATCTCTGAGATATTTTACAATTGTGCACTAAACAAGTAAACACTGGAGAGATAAATCAAATAATAGAGAGCTTACTAAAGGTGAAGATCCAAAGAATAACCAAAACATATTAAATAGAAACCTAAGAAAAAAAGAAATTTTTTTAGTATCCACTCAAGTGAACTCTCACCGTAATAGGATTCCTAAGGTATATGTTTATCTCATGCCATGATACTACTGCTCTTACCTAGTCTAGTAGCCTGGCTTACCATCAATATAGCAGTACTACCTAGAACTCTCATGCTGTTATGCAAGCTCTACTTCAGCTGACTATATAACTAGAAGCCTACCTCAAAAACACATAGCAAGTAGTTAGCTCCTAGCATAAGCAAATGCCTAAGTCTGTTGAGGCTTGAGTCTTTCTTCAAGGGAAGTTTTATAGAGTTTTCATAAAGCAGACACAAAAGAAAACCTCAAATTACTCAAATAGCCTTTTAGCTCTAGAGCAACAGAGAGAGATGTCATGACTTGGCAAAACAACTAAGTCAATATTTAATATTCTTTTTCTTTTTCTTTTCTTTTATTTTCTTATTGATGGACACATGAGATAAAAATGACTCATAAGGAAGCATGGGACTTTGGTATAGGGTTAGGGTCAGACATTTGTATAAGTAGTGTAGAAAATCCAACGAGAACTCTATCGAGTTTTCTTTGTCAAACGCTGAACAAAGAGCAGTTGGCTTAATTCCGGCATGGAGTTTGGCTCTCTAACACTAGAACTCAATTCCACATCACGAGCACTGTCTGCCTTGGACTCTGCTCAATCTTTACTCTTATCATAATTAACTCTCGGTCGCTAATCACCACGATCAGTAACCATCTCCATACATAGCCGGGCCCTTGGCTTAAGGGAACTTTGCAGTCAGTTAGGGACTGTAGGTGGAGACACAATACCAAGCTTAGGTATTGTGTTCAAGACCTGACCTCACAATTGAGTGGTGTTTAGTAGATACTTGTACTGTTCATAGTATAAACCTTGTGCTGTGCTCCATTGTGAGTAGTATACGCAGAGAAGTGATGGTTACTTCTAGAAGGCCATCTAGATTAGAGATCCCATCCGTTGGGTGATAGTCTAACCATACTA
>Ga0157361_1000737_pt1 | contig 11907 bp, 17 predicted proteins | sample AttlaeALBM2_FD_111481 | JGI IMG/M metagenome (GOLD analysis project Ga0157361, IMG submission 111481) | Fungus gardens microbial communities from leaf cutter ant in Ribeirão Preto, State of São Paulo, Brazil - Atta laevigata ALBM2 | ecosystem: Host-associated > Fungi > Mycelium > Unclassified ...
GAAACAGGGCTCCGTTCGCTTAATTGCCCGCTTCACCACTTTACCCGTCGCGCTGGTTGCAGTTGTCGGAGCAGTTGTAGTTCCATTCAAGCTATGTGTTGCGTGTGTAACCTCTTCTAAGTTGTAGCCATAATCCTGAAGGGCCTCGATCTTAGCGAAATTCAACTTGGTTGTGAGTACTCTCCCGTCGTGCTTGAGGACGCTCATGATGTAGTTGCGTTCAAGTGCGAATTCCACAGATCACCTGACACTAAGTAATCACGGGATGACAGACGGATGGACCCAGGAAACCCATTTTAAACGGTCTCAGGGTTTCCTCAAAAGGCAATCAGCCAAAAAAATCCCCCTGTGCACTTCCTGAGATTACTTAAAACAAACGCAAGATTGTTGAACATATTTTAAAAGTGTTCAACCTTTGTTTCATGGGACCGCTGTCACTGGTGTGGCAATGACATTATGAGGGGAGATGTGGAGCAGTGATAAAGGCCAAAAGGGGACACACCAAGTATCAGGAGATATGATTATTCATTATCCAAACAGCCAACAAAAAAACTGTTTGAATGCTATATCATTTTGTTTGGCTTGCTGTTTGACCATCTCTTAACCAAATCACATGAATTCTTTTGGACCTTAAAAACAAGAATTCAAATCTGATTAAATAATATTAGCAATTTACTAAAAATTTGAAAAAAGTAGAACAGTTCTTTGAGCCACTGTACATTGGTGGAGCTTGAATGAAGATACATTATACATGACCTACATATGATACATTCATGGGTACCCTGCAGAAAAGAACATGGAAAACAGTATGCTGTCAAGTACAGAGCAGAGTGGGACAGTGTTATCGATGGGCTGTGATAGCTCTTAGTGATCACCCTAGGTGGATGTTCAGGATCAAATGTTCAAATGTGTGGGAAATTACTTCCTTCTTGGGGCTCTCATAACATGGCCCCCCCTTCAAGTTTCCTTGTCCCAAGGAATTTTTCCATCAACTTCAATTTTTGTCCCATCTTTTCTCCCTTTCCCTCTTGTATTTTTTCTTTCCCCATCCATATAGTAATTTTGCTGTGAACTCCCTAGGTAGTTCACGACTAAACTCCTTCTCTTCTTCTTCCTGTTCCTATTGCCTTAGTTCTTCAGCCTCTTCCCCATACTCCCTCTCAAACTCTTTGACCAACTCTTTCACATTCTCCAGATTTTCTCTACTCTCCCAGGTGTCTTCTTCTGCTGTGTATTCCTTCCATCTAACCAAAAACTTTTCCTTCCCTCTTACCATCCTCTTATTTAAGATTTTCTCCACCTCAAATTCCTTCTCCCCCTCAATAATAACTGGTTTTGGCAGTATCTTCTTCTGCCCCTCTACTTGTGGTTTATAAAGTCATACTCTACTTATGTTAACTACAGGGTGTATCCTAATAGATTTAGGCAACTCTAATTCTATTGCGTTACTAGAGATAATCCCTTTGACTTTGTAAGGTCCCATAAAATGTTCAGTCAACTTTTCTGATCTCCTCCCTTTCATCTGCCATTTTAAGTCCTTTGTACTTAGTATGTCAGAGAGCCAAACTCCGTGCCGGAATTAAGCTAACTGCTCTTTGTTCAGCGTTAGACAAAGAGAACTTGATAGAGTTCCCACTTGATTCTGTATACTATTTATACAACAGGAGTAACCCTAACCCTGTACTAAGTCCCGCACTTCCCTATGAGTCAACTTCCTCTCGTGCATCCGTTGATATGATGAATTTAAATAAAAGAAAAAGAAAAGAAAAACAATATTCAAAAATAAAGGAAAAGAAAAGGAAAAATAAAAATAATAATGACTTAGCCATTGTGGCAAGTCATGACATAGTAGTACTAAGTCCCCTACTCTGTACTCCTCTCTCTCTCCACATTTTCTATTTGCAAACTTCTTCATTTCCTCCTGTGCTTTCCCTAGTGCTACTTTTGCTTCCTCCTGGATTTTTTTAATCCTTTCTATGAATTTTCCTGCCACTTCATATTTCTCCTTCCTTCTTCCCTTGAATCCCATCCTTGGATCCTGACCATAGTTTGCTTTGAACAGTGATGTTTTTGTCACTGTATGAATTTTGTTATTATATGCAAATTCTGCTGTTCCCAGCCAATCCGGCGACTGTTCTTATCTGTGGTTGATGAAGACCCTCAGGTATTGTTCTAACTCCTGGTTTATTCTTTCCATTTGCCTGTCTGTTTGAGGATGGTAGGCTGTCAAAAGTTTTGTTTGGATTTCCAACAAGTTATTTAGCTCCTTCATCATTCCTGCTGCAAACTGTACTCCCCTATCTGATATAATGCTTTCTGAAAGTCCATGTAGCTTCCATACATGATTTTGAAACAGCTTTGCAAGCCCCTCTGCTGATGTTTTCTCTGTTGTTACTATAAAATGTGCTATTTTGCTAAAGCAATCACATACTACTAAGACAGCATCATATCCCTGAGCTAATGGTAGCTTAGTGATGAAGTCTGCTGAGATATGACTCCATAGTTTCTCAGGGATTGTGTTGGGCATTAGTTTTCCTGCTGGTGCTTCGCTCCAGTTTTTGTATCTTTGACAAGCATCGCATTCATCTATATATCTTCCCACTTCCTTCGTTACTCCTGGCCACCAATAATTCCTGGTAACCAGTTCTGTTGTCTTCCATCTCCCTCTGTGCCCTCCTACTGGGGTATCGTGGTGTAATCATATTACTTCCCCTCTGAGTTCCCCTTCTGGCACATATATTCTCCTCTCTTTCATTACTATCCTATCTTCTATTTTCTATTCTTCGTCTTTTAATGTCTTTATTCCCACCTTCTTCAGCTCTTCTACTGCTTTCACCACCTTTTCGTCACCTTCCTGTGCCTTTTTAATTCTTTCTTTTAGATCTTCTTCTTCTATTAATGTTTCTGCTCCCCTGATCCATTCTGGCTTTATCAGTTTCTGATCTTTGTTATCCCTCTCTACTCTCTCCTGCCAGTCTGGCCTCCTGCTCAGTCCATCCGCTTTTCCCATGCTTTTTTCTGGAACGTGCTTTAATATAAAATTAAACCATGATAGGTATAGGGCCCATCTTGCTTGTCTTCAGTTTAGTTTTTGACTTGTCATAAAATACTAGAGGTTTTTATGGTCTGTCCAGATTTCAAATTCAAGTTTTGCCCCTTCTAAGTAGTATCTCCATGCCTCTAAGCACCTAATAACTGCCAGCATTTCTTTGTTGTGTATTTTGTAATTTCGCTCTGTAGCATTTAACGACTTCGAGATAAAGACCACCGGTCTCCATTTTCCATCCTCACATTTTATTGACAACACTTCTCCTGTTGCATAGTCTGAGGCATCTATCTCTACTCTCATTTCCTTATCTATGTCTGGAATAGCTAAAACTGACTCTGTGGTGAACACTACTTTAAGTTTTCCAAATGCTTCCTCCTGCTTTTTCTCCCACTTCCATTTCTGCTCCTTTCTGACTAATATGTGTAACAGTGCAGCTATTTTGGCAAAGTCCTTTATAAACCTTCTGTAGTAGTTGGCTAGGCCCAAGAACTTTTGCACTTATTTGATGTTTCTGGGTGCTGGCCAGTTTAACACTCCTTCTACCTTTTCCTTCTGCATTTCCACCCTTTTTGGACTGATTACTACTCCCAGGAATTCTACCTCTCTTACTTTCCATTTACACTTTTCTGGTTTCACAAATAGGTCGTTTTCTTCCAGCCTCTTTAACACTTCTTCTACTAGCTCATCGTGCTCTTCTTTAGTATCTGTAGCTACCAAGATGTTGTCAATGAAGGTTGTAGTATCTTCTTGGTTTATGAGATCCTGGAATAGGTCATTCATTATTGTTTGAAAGGTGGCGGGGGAGTTAGTTAATCCAAAGTATATAACTGTGGGTTCATAGACTCCAATATGTGTAAGGAGACCCCTAATCCGTGACTCTGAAGCCCGTTCCAGTCCTCCAGAGCGATCCTGTAGCCAATCCAATATTACTACGTAATATTGGGTCTTACTCCCATCATTCCGAGAGCACTCCGTTGCTACCCAATGCACTTTCCTTGTTCAGACCCTGGTTACTAATGCAGGGACACAAAGACACTGTAGTATATAATGTAGATTATTCCCTCCAGGAGTGTTATGACTTGGCAAAATGGCTAAGTTATTATTTATATTTCTTTTCTTTTCTTTTCTTTTTCTTTTATCTTGGACTTACTACACAGAAGGAAGTGTGGGAAAGTGTCATGTCACAAGTGTCACAAGTCACATGGTAGGCATGGGAAAATAGTGTACAGACCATGTAGTAGTTGTATAAGTAGTATAGAAAATTTAATGGAAACTTTATTGAGTTCTCTTTGTCAATTACTGAACAAAGAGCAGTTGGCTTTATTCTGGCTTGGAGTTTAGCTTTCTTACAAGGAGTCTTATCTAATTCTCTGAGGAATCTCCTGGAAATAGGTTGTAACAATATTTCATAGACTATAATTAACTGAGGAATCTCCTAGAGCTCTACTCTGGTCACCCTTACAATATGCGTTGTAAATGCCGTCTTCCATTCATCTCCTTCTTTGATCCTGACGTTATTGTATCCCCATCTTAGGTCTAGCTTTGTAAATACTTTTTTCTTTCCTACTCCATCCAATATATCTACTATGAGCGGGAGGGGGTACCTATTTTTTATCGTCCACTGGTTGATGTGTTAATAATCCTGCACCATTCTTTGTTTTCCATCCTTTTTTGCCACAAAATGTACTGGCAAAGTTTAAGGCAACTTGGAAGGTTGGATATACCCTTTTCTTAGCTGGTCCTCTATGAATACCTATACCTCCTCTTTCTCTTCCCTTGACAATGAATACACCTTCCCCTTTTTTGGTATAAACCCCTCTTTTAACTCTATTGCATGATCCCAGGCCTTTTGCACTGGCATCCTCTCCAACTCTTTCTTTCCAAATACTTTTCTCCATTTCCAAATTTTCTTAGACACCAATTTTCTTAGTACCTCTTCATCCTCATCTTCCTCTGCTCTTTTTACTGCCTTTTCTTTTATCTCCTGCTTTCTTTTTCCACATATAGGTAGGCACCAGGTCATTTTCACCTCCCTCTTTTCCCAGTCTATCTCTGGGTTGTAGGCTGCTAGCCATAGCATCCCTAGTATTATTTCTGTTTTCTCCAGATTACACACATCCATCCTTGTTCTTTCCATATGTCCTTTAAAGAACATATTGCACTCCACCTGGTATGTTATGGCTCCTCCCACATTTGCCGTTCCATCCACATTCCTTACTAGAAGAGGGTTTTTTAGCTTCTCTATTTTGAACCCCTTTTCTTTGGCAAAGGTCATATCCATGAATAGACCAGTCACCCCACTATCTAACAATGCCTTTACTGCTACCCCTTCATGGTTCTCCAACTTTTCTAGTCCCACTTTCAGCCAGACTTCTCTTAGTGGCTGTAGCATGTGCTGCACATCTCTTACTCTCTTAGTTGTATTGGTGAAGTTTGATTTATTGCCCAGTTTTTCTGGGCACAATACACTGTACAAATTGCTGGAGGCCAGTTGAGAGCTCACTGTCCTCCATTGTCTTTTGCTGACTCCTACAGCGTTTCTACTACCTTCTCCTTCTTCCATCTTTCCCAGCAATTTTTAGCCATGTGGCCCCACTTTCCACACACATAGCAGGTCCTGTCTCCTCCCCTTCCTTTGTCCACCTCCATTACGTTTGGGTCTCTTCTTGGACCTGTTTGACTTTGGCTGGGCACACTTAGCCCCCAGTGTCCTCCACTGTTGTTTCCGGCCCTTCATATGATTTGTCCTTCTCTTCTCCCATACAATCCTCCACCATATCCTCCCCTTGGCTGCATATTTTCCCCTGGGTGCGCCGTATTTCTCTCCAACATCCTCTTCTCTGCCCTACTCTGTCTCTGGTTTCTATCCAATCTTACTTCTCTCTCTTGCCACTCTCCAATAGTGGTTGGCGGTTCCTCTGCTTTAGCCAACTTTCTTCTGATGGTCCCATTTAGCCCCCTCTTAAATTCTTCTATAAGAGGTCTTTCCATATAACCGCTCTTCTTGGCAACCTTTTTAAACTCCTACACATACTCATCGCAGGTCCTTCCTCCTTTCTCTATCGTCTGCAGCTGTTCTATCTTCCTTTCTTCTTCTGATGTTTCTCCAAAATCATTTCTTATTTTGGTGAATAGTTTTTCCACTGCATCTATCTCTGACTCTCCCTTGGCCAGCTTGTCCAACAAATTATCCTTCCACGCCTCTGCTACCCCTCCCTGCACATATGATAATACCCAGGCCACCTGGGTTGTTGCCGCTTTATCCGTCATCTTCATTCTTAAATATAAGCAGGCTATATTGATGAACACGCTCACTTCCTTTATCTTTCCTCCAAACACTTGAGGTTTTGCGACCTTTACTCTACTTCCCTGTTGGTGGAGGAGCATGGTGGTGACCTGCTGCTGCAGGGTGGCAATCATGGCAAAAAGTTGCTCCTCTCTGGTAGGTAGTGGTTGTTGGTGAGGGGTGGATGCCAGAGATGTTCTCTCTTGTTGTTGTTGAGACATTTTGTGTGGTAATGGCAATGGTGAGGGTTTATATTCAGAGTTTTTTGACGAGACTTCTTCTTCCAGGGTGACTATCTAAGGCTATATCCAACAGGGTGCAAAATCTTCACCTGTCTAGAGTCCTACTGCCTTACTGACTACTGCCCTAATCAAAATGTATACAATTGCCCCTAAGAAGGGAATCTCTAAGCTAAGCGGCTTCTTAATGAATAACCACTACTCTCCTGCATATACCACTCACAATGGAACGCAGCACGGAGTTTATACAGAGAAATAGGTAAAGAACAATGTCTGATTACGAGGTCAGGACTTGAACAGGGCACTCAGACTTAGTATCTAGTCTCCTCCCTCAGTCCTTAACTGACTGAGAAGTCCTCTTTACAGCTAGGGCCCACTATCCAAGATGCTTGTGAGTGCTGTGCTCACTAGCAAGGAAGATAAGAGAATAAGTGGGTGGTGAGGCCACAAGGTGTGAGGTCATCTTTGGGTATTGAGTTCTTATGTTATCAATGGGCTATGATAGCTCTTAGTGATCACCCTAGGTAGATGTTCAGGATCAAATGTTCAAACATGCAGGAAATTACTTCCTTCTTGGGGCTCTCATAATAGACAGAGTGGCCTGGAGTGGAGAGAAATTACTCTGGAATGGGTAGGATTTGACAACAAAATGGGAACAACCTTGGCCTCAGCTTGTGTGCTATGCCTCAATCTGCTGTCACATATGTGGTTACATATTTCAGGAGGAAGAAATTGTTGCCAGGAGATCAGGAAAAGAGTGGTATATAGATTGATAGGAGTGAAGATGGATATTAGGGACGTAAATGACTTTAATCTATAAACTAAGGAACTAGGATGTAACTACTGGAGTACTTATACTAAGTCCAGAATAGGAGGAGTACAAGTAGTTAGTCTACATTGTGATCCTATAGGAGTAGACAACAGAAGTTTAGGAGTGAAAAATTAGTAATAATATAAAATAAAAAGGAAATTATATTATTAAATGGGTATTTTCTATCATATGACACTTTGTCATCTTTTACTTTTGACTTTCTAACTTCCTCTAGTAGATCTACCCTGTCTACTATTATTTCTACTATCTCCATTCTTCTCACTTTTAACCACTTTGGTTTTACTAATGTTTCATCCTCATTATCTCTTTCCACTCCAATTTCCCAGTCTGGTCTCCTGCTCAGACTGTCTGCTTTCCCCATTTTACTTTCTGGAATGTTTTTTAACATAAAATTAAACCTGGATAGGTATAGAGCCCATCTTACTTGTCTTTGATTTAACTTTTGCACTTTCATAAAGTACTCAAGATTTTTATGATCTGTTCAGATCTCAAATTTGGCTGTTGCTCCTTCTAGGAAGTGTCTCCATGCTTCCAAACATCTGACTACTGCTAGCATTTCTTTGTTATGTATTTCATAGTTCCTTTTGGTATCACTTAGAGACTTTGAAATAAAAGCAACTGATCTCTACATCTTATCCAAGCACTTCATCAAGAGTACTCCTCCAGTTGCATAATTAGAAGCATCTGCTTTAACCCTAAACTCTTTGTCTAAATCCAGGGCTACTAATACTAGTTTCGATGTAAAGATTTCTTTGAGCTTGTCAAATGCTCATTGTTGTTCATTCCTTCACTACTATTTCACATCCTTTGTAAGGGGATACCCTAGGGAACAGCCTAGATTATGAGTACGGCTCCCACCTAAAGGGCTATCATAAGTATTCATGAGATGCTCTCCCACACTCTCCTTCCCTTCTCTTCTATGTCCACCTTGATGTGCCTGTTGATCTATGAATAGGACAGTGGTATTAATAGTTAGTGTTCATGTGACTAGTGCACATAGACTATTGGTTCTAGTATATAAGACTGCTTGTGTAGTTAGATATAGCTTCACTCGAATATCACCTTAGCTTCCAGGACATTTACCTTAGCTTAGGGTTAAGATGCCTCTGAGTGCCTTCAGCTCCTAACATCCTTCCTCATTAATGTGTTCATTGGTCTAGCTACTTGTGCAAAGTTTTTGATAAACCTCCTATAATAATTTGTAAGGCCAAAAGATTTTCTAATATCTTTCACATTTTTTAGCTTTGGCCAATTTAGCATACCATCCACCTTTTCCCTCTCTATTTCTATCCCATTTGGTCCTATGATTACTTCTAAGAACCCTATCTTCCTCACTTTTCACACACATTTTTCCAGCTTGACATACAAGTCATTTTCTTCTAGCCTTTGCAATACCTCCTCTACAATTTCATTGTGACCTTCCTCTTCTTCCATTCCTACCAACACATCATCTACAAATGCTACTACTTTTCCTTCATTAATTAAATCCCTCAGAATTTCATTCATTATCACCTGAAATGTGGCTGGCAAGTTTATCATTCCAAAGAACATCACTGTCAGCTTGAAAGAGCCTACATGCATTGTAAACACTCCCTTCCACTCATCTCCTTCTTTAATCCTCACATTATTGAACCCCCACCTTAGATCTATTTTGGTGAAAATTTTCTTACTTCCCATATTATTGATTAAGTCTGTAATCAATGGTAATGGATAGTTGTTTTTACTGTCTTGTTATTTAGGTTATGGTAGTCCATCACCATCCACTTGCTTCTATCCTTTTTGCCCACAAAGAAAACTGGTGACATTTGAGGGGATTTCAATGGTCTAATGTACCCCTTTCTTAATTGGTCTTCCACAAAATTCTGAACCTCCTCCCTCTCATTTTTGAATAGAGGGTAAATTTTTCCCTTTTGTGGTTTGAATGTCTCTTTGAAATCTATAGCATGATCCCAAACCTTTCTCATTGGCATCCTCTCCAACTCTACCTTCCTGAATACTTTCCTCCACTTTAGGAATCTCTTTGGGACCATCTCCTCAATTTTTCTGTGGTCCTCCTTAATTTCCTCTTCTCTTCCCCAGTTCTCTTTATCATCTATTTCCCACCTGATGATTTTCTCTTCTTTAAGAGTTACTACTTTCTTTCCTCTTTTCTTTCTTTCTTTCTTCTTTAACTTTACTCTACCACACAGGGGCAGACAGCTCATTATTTTGACTTCCCCAGTTTTCCAGTTTATCTCAGGGTTATGTGCTGCCAACCATGGCATTCCCAAGATTATTTCTGTCTTTCATCACATACATATATCCTCATTCTTTCTACATGATCTTTGTAATAGACATTCACCTCTACCTGATGGGTGATTGCTCCTCTACTATTGTTTGTTCCATCTACATTTCTGACCATTATTGGCCTTTCTAATCTTTGCAGCTTAAACTCATGCCTAGCTACCATCCTTTTGTCCATAAACATCTCTGTGGTACTACTGTCCAAGAGGGCCTTTATGGTTATGCCTTCATGCATATCCAATTTCTCTACTCCAACATTCAACCACACTTCTCTTAGCATTTGGAAAGTTCTCCTGACTTTCCTTTAACTACCCCTCTCCTTTGCTGTACTTTCCAGCCCTCTTGGCCGTGTGTTTCTTTGCTGTGCTTTTCCCTCTCTGGGGTACACTGCCTTTCTCTCTCTTCCTTTTGAACATCCACACCATTTCTGCCTATTTCTAATCACTCCCTGTCCTCTATTTTCTTCCACATGACATCCTTTCTCCCCACACTTTTCACACTCTACATACATCACTATTACTTCCCTCATACACCATTCTAACTCCAATAATTGCATCTCTTCTAGGACGCCTCTACCACAATGCTCCTCCTTTCTTAATTCTTCCACTGGACTTCTTCTCCATCCCTGCTGCGTGTTATGACTTGGCAAAATGGCTAAGTTAATATTTATATTTCTTTCTCTTTTCTTTTCTTTTAGTTTCTGATTATTGTTTTTTTGTTTTTGTTTTCCATTTTTCTTTTATTTTCTTATCAATGGACACATGAGAAGAAAGTGACTCATAGAGAAGCATAGGACAAAAGGAAGGGTTAGGGTTACTCTTCATATATAAATAGTGTACAGAATCTAATAGAAACTCTATCAAGCTCTCTTTGTCAATTGCTGAACAAAGAGCAGTTGGCTTTATTCCAGCTTGGAGTTTAGCAACCTTATACTATGCTTCTTGTGTCTTGGCCACGCATACCACTTTGCTCTCCTCTACTTTTCTCAGCTTCCTTTCTATCTCCTGCACTTTTTACCTAATGGGATGTGCCAACTTCTCCTCTTGCTGTGCCTTTTGTGACTTTGCCACATATGCTGCCTCCTCCTCTACTAATCTTCTTGATCTCTCCTTCTTCTTTGTCTTTCTCCATAGTGGGCACTCCTTACACTTGTGCCCCTTCTCTCCACACTTTAAACACTCTACTACTATTGCCTCCTACCTCCTAATTGTCCTCTCCTCTACTCCACACTGCATCACTCTACTCTTCAACACTTCAAACTTATTTTGGGGAATGACCATCCTCTTTTCTCCCTTTTTCCTATTCCTGTAGTTACAGACCAGGTGCCCAAATTTCTTGCAACTCCTGTACAGTTTCCTTTTTCTCCCCTCAAGTTCTTCCCTTAGTTTGGTGAGGGCATGTTTTTCTTTGAGCAGGTTGCTCATCAATGAATTGTATTGTTGCAGAGACATGGTGTTATGTCTCTACAGGGGTATGGAATGAATGTTGAATCTTGCTATGTAAACTACATCTGCTGGGGCACAAGATCTTCACCCAGCTAGACACCTACTGCCCTACTGACTACTGCCTAATAGTACTGTGGCTATTACTCCACAGGGGAGATCCCTATTCTAGATGGCCTTCTAGAAGTAACTGTCACTCCTCTGCATGTACCAACTCACAATGGAGCACAGCATGAGGTTTATACTAAGAAAGATAGTAGCTAACAACACCACTTGATTACAAGGTCAGGTCTCAGTAGTAATACCCAAGCTTGGTACTACACTTCTACTATCAATTCCTAACTGATTGACAAGTCCCCTTAAGCCAAAGGCCTGGCTATATATGGAGGTGGCTGGTAATCATGATGATCACTGGCTGAGGGTTGATTTGAATGAGAATAAGAGTGAGCAGGGTCCAAGGCAGACAGTGCTCTAGTAGTGGAATTGAGTTCTAGTGTAAGAAAGCTAAACTCCAAGCTGGAATAAAGCCAACTGCCCTTTGTTCAGTGATTGACAAAGAGAACTTGATAGAGTTCCCATTAGATTCTGTACACTATTTATACATGAAGAGTAATTCTAACCCTTTCTTTTATCCCTATGAGTCACTTTCCTCTTATCACAAATGGTCACTTACTATTTGTGATGGGTGCTTTGATACTTCAAAGAGCTCAAAAATGTGAAGTAAGACAAGTGACAAAAGATGTTGTTAAGTCTGAGGTCTAATCCTCAGACAGGGA
>Ga0157361_1000739_pt1 | contig 11896 bp, 11 predicted proteins | sample AttlaeALBM2_FD_111481 | JGI IMG/M metagenome (GOLD analysis project Ga0157361, IMG submission 111481) | Fungus gardens microbial communities from leaf cutter ant in Ribeirão Preto, State of São Paulo, Brazil - Atta laevigata ALBM2 | ecosystem: Host-associated > Fungi > Mycelium > Unclassified ...
AGTTAAGACTCATAGTATTGCCCATTCTGTTCCGTCTGCTCTGCGATCATCCATTGTCAAGTTGATCAGAGTTACCGAGGGACTTGCTATATTACTCCACATATCCTCCTTCACTCCATCCACCGAGCCCATGATGAATGACATCAACCAGGATGGGCACCTCACTTCTAACCTATCTCGTGTTAAGAATATCAACCGTGTATGATGTTGAACGATGGTTTCGTAGCACTTTTCACAATACCTCTAGGTGTAAAGGAATTTGGACGATATTACAACTCAATCGCTTTTTTTATTTCAAGCCATGTATTACTGAATAACTAACTCTGCATGGCAAAGGGGTGCTCAAACACAGTCCCTGCAGTACAGGTTGTAAGTTGTACCTCCAATCACCTCATGTAATCACAGGAAATGTTGGTAGAGAAAGAAAGAAGACTATCTAAGACCTCATTCTCCAAGTATCTGACCTATGGACTTCATCATCCATCCAACCCTGAATAACTCTATTTCATTGCCTTGGTTTGCACCAACCTCAACTAACTCACATAAACCCCCAATGTTGTGCTATCATCACACCCTACCAGCTCCTCAGTCATGGCTACCTTCCCAGATGACTGTCTCCCTCCTGAGCACTATTTGGACTCTCAACAAATTTTATCCAAGTCAATCAACATATAGGCTACAACAAGAGACTATGCCTTCATGACTTAGAGATCAACATGAAAGAAAGAGTGGCTTTAAAACAGTTGTCTATGCATGTGATTGAAGCTACCATCCACCTGACCTATCAAGAGAGTAGCAGAGAAGAACAACTACTTGAGCAACTAGGTGTCCTTTCTCAGTCCTAGCTAAAGAGTTAGCCAATGGTTGAACTCTGAATGTTACAACCTTGAGGAGTAACTCAGGTTGCAACACTCAAATAAAGACTTGAGAATGAGATAAGAGTTGAGGAAGGAAGGGAATGATACAATTGGTAAAGCGTAAGGAATACAGGAGAGTATCTACTGTATATATACCTATGTACCATGAGGAATGAATGAGGAAAACATATGGCAGACATGAGGTCTGCTGAGTAAAGAACATGCCTCACCGGTGAGGTGCTGACTGAGCTATTAGATATATGAAGTAATATGAAATGAAGAAGTTGTCCATGTGGTTGCATCATGGTGAACACCTGTATGAAATGAGGTTGATTGTGACACTGAAACACTGTTCTGATTATCAATTCCCAATTCATAACCATGAATCAAGCCAAGACCTAGTTGTATATCCAATCCTTTGGGAATTATCTAAAGGCACTTCTCAACTTGTAAGCTTTTCAAGAGCTGACCTTACTGTTAGATTTCAGATCTCATGTGAGCTTGTACAATGCAAATGTGTTATGACTTGACTACTGTCAGCAGCTAAAGTCCGATGACCAGAATTAAGCCAACTGTCTCTTTGTTCAGCGTTTGACAAAGAGAACTCTATCGAGTTCTCGTTGGATTCTGTACACTATTTATACAACAGGAGTAACCCTAACCCTGTACTAAGTCCCACGCTTTCCTATGAGTCAACTTGCTCTCGTGCGTCCATTGATATTACAAATTAAAGAAAAGAAAAGGAAAAAGGAAAAACAATATTCAAATAAAAGAAAAGAAAAAGAAAAGAAAAAGAAATAATGACTTAGCCGATTTGCCAAGTCATGACAACTACATGGCTAAAGTCAATATTTATATTTATATTTCTTTTCTTTTCTTTATTGGACATGTAAGAAAAAGTAACTGTCATATTCCGGAAATTTGACAATTATGTAATTTATTTCTTCTAATAATTCTCCTAAAATTAATAATAGTAGGATAGCATAGTAGACTACTCTCCTCCTATTCCGCACTTCCTATAAGTACTGAGTAGTTACAGTATAATTCCTTAGTCTGTAAATTAACGTCATCTGGTCCTAATACTTTTCCTGTCTACTTCGGATTCCTATTTTACTTCCTTAGGACCTTTTCTCTGATAACTTCCCTCCACTCCAAAATACGTGACCAACATCACGACCAGAGACTGGGGTGCAACACATAAGTTAAAGCCAAGGTTGTTCATTAAGTTGTACTCCGCTCCAATGTCTTTCACTTTCCGCCAGAGTCTTCTTTTGGAGTTTACACCATTGCTAAGTAATGTAAGGGCAACTGGGGCACAAGACTTCAGGAGAATCCTCAGTTATATTACAGTCTGCAATTATGATACAACTCACCTCCAGAAGAATCCTCAGAGATTAGGATAAGGCTCCTGGAGGGATCTTTTACACTATATACTAGTTTTACATTCCTTAGTGTCAGGGTTAGTGAGATCGGAGCTAAACTAGTGTGTTTAAGTACCACTAGTAAACAGACTAAGATAGCTCTGGAGTGTTGTCATGCCGTTCAGGGGTGGAAATGGAGGTGTTCTCTTATATTCACCCCTCCTTCAAGATTGCTACGTCTTGGAGCAATGGACTCCAGATGAAAAATATTGTTAAACTCTGTGTGTTGGATGTGTCTTGGAGCTCCGGGGTGTTTGCAATGGAACTCTGCTATGAGTATTGGTGTGGAAACTTCAGAGGCAGACTCCTAGAAATTGTGTTCACAGCCATATCCCTTCCATTTAATGAGGTACTGGAATCTTCTCCAGTGCCAACGACTGTCGAGTATCTCCTCTACTTCCTACTCTGCTTCTCCATTGATGACTATGGGCAGTGGGTGGTCTTCCATTTTTCATCCTGGAATCGGGTCGTCCAGAGCCGGAGTAAGCTTCACTACGTTAAATACTGGATGGAGTTGCTTCATTCTATGTGGCAGCTTTAGGCAGTAGGCCATAGGTCCAATCCTGCACTCCACTACAAAGGGGCCAAGTCGACGATGTGAGAGTTTGTGTGAAGGACGCGTAGTCTGGATATCCGATGCGTCAAGAAAGACTTTGTCGCCAGGGTTGAATACCGGAACCAGAGTTCTGCGTCGGTCATAATACCTTTTCATGTTGTCCTGTGCCTTGCGGATCGCAGATTTCGCTTCTTCGATTGCTGTTCTCATCCTCTCCGTGAATTTGTTGACTGTCTCTAGACTGGAAGGGTCTTGTTGGGGTTCAAAGCCCATGCGAGGAAGTCGTCCGGTGTCGAGTAGGAACGGAGGCTGTTGGGTAGCAGAGTGGACATAGTTGTTGTGTTAGAACTCCACCATAGGTAAGAGATCATACCAATTGTCTTGCCGTTTGTTCACGAAGAGCCAGAGGTACTGGTCCAACTCCTGGTTGACGTGCTCTGTCTGTCCGTCAGTTTGAGAGTGCCAGACTGTGGAAGACGCCAGCTTGATTCCTAGCAAGTGGTAAAGCTCTCTAGTAAAATGAGCTACGAACTGAGGTTCATGGTCCAAGACTACGCACTTCGGAAGGCTGTGGAGCTTCCAGACTTGGTGTAGAAAAAGCCTGGCTGCTCCCTCCGCTGTCACTGTTATGTGCGTCAGAATGAAGTGTGCTTGTTTCGACACTGAATCTACTACTGTCATCACTGCATCGTGTCTGGAAGAAAGGGGGAGTTCCACTACAAAATCCACACTAAGCGTGTCCCATCGTAAGTCTGGGATCTGGAGAGGGTGCAATTTGCCTACTGGAGCCTGCCTTATTGGTTTTGTTCTGAGGCACAGGTCACAGGTGGTGACGTATTGTCTGATGTACCTTGACATTTGAGGCCACCAGTAGTTCCTAGAGACCAACTCTAGTGTTTTCCGGCGTCCAGGGTGTCCAGCGACTTTTGTATCATGGCACAGTGAGACCACTTGTCTGCGTAAGTCCAAGCTCCGGGGAACATAGATCTTGCCTCTGAACCAGAGTACTCCTTCTTCCTCCAACCACTCCGCGGAACAGACTGTCTTACCCAATGCTTGCCGGAGTTCTCTCACTGCCTTTGCCACTGGCTCTTCCTGGTCACCTTTCTGGTTCTCTTGACAAATCTCTCTTAGGATGTCCTTCTCTGGGCCTTCCAGCTGAACTCCTTTGAGGGCTCGGATTGCGAGAAGCTCCAGTTGCAGCAGAACCATATTCTCATTGTCGGAAGCTCTGTTGCCATGGTCCGGTCTCTGTGATAATGCGTCTGGCTTCCCCATGGATTGTCTAGGGCGGTGGATCAACTTGAAGTCAAATCGGGCTAAGTACAGGGACCAATGAGCTTGACAACGATTGAGTTTCTTGGCCATCATGAAGTACTTCAAGTTCTTGTAGTCCGTCCAGATTTCTACCAGGTGTCAGGCTCCTTCTAGAAAGTGCCTCCACTCTTCCAGTATGCAGATGATAGCGAACATCTCCTTGTCGTGGATCTCGTAGTTCCATTCCACCAGAGATAGGGACTTGCTGTAGAAGACCACCAGATGCCATTTCTCTTCTCCAGGTAGTTGCTGAGAGAGAACAGCTCCAGAAGCGAAGTCTGAACTGTCAGCCTTGATGCGGAAGGGTTTTGAGTCCTGGGGTGATACCAAGACCGGAGCAGTGGTCACTGCCATCTTGAGACATTCAAAAGCTTCCTGTTCCTTGGTGTCCCAGCTCCAGACCTTGTCAGAATGAGTGAGGTTGAAGAGGGGTCTGGCTATGGTTGAAAAATTCCAGATAAAGCGACGGTAGAAATTAACGAAGTCTATGAAAGCCTGCACGTTAGTCCAGTTCTCCAGGATGGGCCAGTCACGGACTCTAGCGACTTTAACAGGGTCCATCGCAACTTTATTCTCCGAGATGACCAGTCTGAGGTATTCAATCTACTTCTAGTGGAACTCATATTTCTCCAGACAGAGGAATAACTTGTGCTCTGCTAGTATCTCCAGGACCCTCCAGACTGCTCGTTAATGTTCCTCCTCTGTCTTCGTAAAGATCAAGATGTCGTCCAGGTATACTACTACGATCCCTTCAGCTATGATGGTTCGGAAGATGTTGTTCATCATAGTCTGGAAAGTAGTGGGACTATTGGTCATTCCAAAGAATATTACAAGCAGTTCGAACAGGCCACGGTTGGTATGGAAAGCCGCCTTCCATTCATCTCCGGGCTTGATGCATACATTATTGAAACCCCAATGGACATCGAGTTTTGTGAAGTACTTGGCTCCACGGAGTTGAGAGACGAGTTCGGAGATGAGAGGGAGAGGATATCGGTTCTTGATGGTTATGGCATTCAGCGCACAATAGTCTTGAACTAGTTGGAGCAAACCATCTTTCTTCTTAATGAAGAACACAAGGGCTGCGATAGGGGATTTTTAAGGTCAGATTCATCCAGTGCGGAGATTTTCCTCTAGGAAGGCATCCAACTCTGCTTGTTCCAACGGGGACAGGAGGTAGACTTTTGATGACTTGGGTTCCACTCCGGGGACTAGCTCGATTGCATGATCCCATTTATGGTGCTCTGGTAGTATATCGAAGTCCTCCTTAGCAAACATGGATTGAAACTCCACGATGTAGGCGAGCAGCAGAGTGGCGGTAGCCTATGCTTCTACACTGCGTCTAGCCCCTTCTACAAGGCGCTGAGATGTTGTGGCCACGGCTTGGAGTTCAACTTGGTCGGGCTCTGGGAGGAGATGTGTGAGGAACAATTGGTCTCCTAGCTCCCAACTTGGGTGGTGTGTTTGCAGAGGCTTCTCTTCAGATTCTGACTCTTCTTGGAGCAAGGGTGCGGGTCCGTCATGACAAGATTGGAGGGCTCAGAGTTCCATCCTCTTTTGGCGAGTCTGTTCCTTCTGTAGGGCGTGTCCTCCTTCACAGCGGAGGAGACAGCGGGTTATCTCGACTTCTCCCTTTTCCCAGTCAATCTTGGGGTTGTGGTCCTTGAGCCAGTCATAGCCTAAGATCAGACTCTGCTTCCTAAGTCTGGAGACGGCCAGCAGCATTCTTTTGCAGTGAGTCTTGTAGCGGAGGACTATATCTATGACCTCTGTGATTTGTTCTGCCTCGTTAGAGGAGCCGTTGACATTAAAGACTGAGATGTTCCATGAGAGTGTCTGAGTGTTTATTCTCTTCGAATGGACAAAATCTCTATCAATGAAGCTTCCAGTTGCTCTGCAGTCCAGGAGGGCTTTGATGGAGTAGAGCTTGCTCATGTCTGTAGTTCCGATTTCTACTGGCAGGAGTAAGGAAGTTCCTCGTGCATCCAAGGCGCTGATTGAGAGGAGCTTGGGCAATCTCTTCTCCCACTTGGGTTTGCGGAGACTAGGGAGGTAGGGGGTAGTGCGTCTACTAGTTCACTGTCAATTGTATTGGGATCCTCTATAGTCAATACAGTGAACTTATTTACTAGCGACCGGAGCGCACTTATCGCTGGCCGCGCTACACAAAATCCTCTTCCTCTGGGGGACCAGACTCTTCTATTGGAACTGTATTCTTTAATGCCAACAGGTCTTCAATCAACTCCTCCCGTTGCTCCGTGATGAGTTGATGGACGTCTATGTGGTGGGGACAATCTCAGACTATATGGTTTACGTCTCCGCATCGGTAACATCCTCGTGGAGGTAAGGACCTTGTTTTCCTGGTGGCATCCACGTCCATAGGAACTCTCATAGATGGAGTGGGCGGCGGAGGCTTCAGAGCAACTGGAAGGGGCGGAGTGGGGGGTAATCTCGTGACGGACAAGGGTAGGGGTCGGGCGAAGATGGTTTTGAGCAGTGCGAAGGGGGTGGAGTGTGATATAGACTGAAAGGCCTTGTTTGCAAGACGCGCCTGGTCAATTCTCCTTGCTGCTATGTACCATGCATCAGGGTCTGTATCGGCTGGCCTTCCATATGGCATGGTGGCAATCTGGTTTTGGATACCTAACCGGAGACCTTGTCGAAACTTCACCACCAGTGTCTGGGGATCTGTGTAACTTGCATTGGAGACCAATGCTTGGAAGCCATCTAAATAGTCATCTACCATCTGATTTCCTTGGTGGTAGGAGGTTTCTTCCAGAGCATTGATCACATCCGCTTCCGCGTTAACAGGGAAGAAGTGCAGCCAGAATTGTTGTTCAAAGTCTCCCCAGATTTGGATGGGGAAAATGCCAGTGTCCACTTCCTGACGAAATACGTTTTCAGACCACTTGGCAGCACGACCTCCCTTGAAGAACGTGAGGGCCCAAAGAATCCTTTCCTGTTTGTCTTGGAACTGCTCCGGGGCTAGGCGTATATAGAGAGAGCAAGAATTGAAGAATGTGCAACCGTTGTGACATTCTCTGTTGAAGTCCAGAGGGCAGGAGAGCTTGGAGCGTGTTCGTCGCACCGTCAGAGCGGGGGACGGAGACACTGGAGGGGATGGTATAAGCGGGGGAGGTGTTTTTGGTACGGCCAGAAGAGAGGGGTTAGCCACTAACTGCGTAAGCTGCTGTAGCTGCACGGTCAGGGCTGTTAGAGTAGTGTTGATATTGTTTTCGGAGGCATGTTGTCTCTCTGTGAGCTCTTGCAGATGATGTTGCAGATACCCCAAGGTGTCAGCTATGCCTTGAGGGGTATCCAGGAGCAGCGACATCTGAAGGGTGGAATTTTCGGAGGGCTAGGTATGACAGAGAAGAGCGACCTATTGGGTGGCTGTCTACTGGGATAGTCCAAGGCTCTGCTTAGAGATCCTAATCTGCTGTAAGGGTGACTGGGGCACAAGACTCCAGGAGAATCCTCAGTTATATTACAGTCTGCAATTATGATACAACTCACCTCCAGAAGAATCCTCAGAGATTAGGATGAGGCTCCTGGAGGGATCTTTTACACTATATACTAGTTTTACATCCCTTAGTGTCAGGGTTAGTGAGATCGAAGCTAAACTAGTGTGTTTAAGTACCACTAGTAAACAGGCTAAGGTAGCTCCAGAGTGTTGTCATACCATTCAGGGGTAAAAATGGAGATGTTCCCTTACAAGTAATATTATTCTCTAACATAGTACATTACTCCGTTCTGGAGTATACTCTATCTATTACCCTGTTCCTCCATCCTCTGCCTTTCCATCCTTGATACTCTAGATCAACTGTTTTTAAATCGGACTTTGACAAAATCAATTTTGCAATGACTTATGTGTCCAGAGTGGTACAAGATTGGCTTCCAGTAGCATTGGAACAGGAGAATCAAGGTGTTTATCATACGTGGCTATACTTCTGGTTTTCCTTTGTCAAAGAAATGCACATTTACTTTGGCATCCCAGACATTGTTACAGAAGCAGCTCACTCCTTAGATCATCTCTGTATGAATTCTGATGACTGGATTGTGTAAGGGGACCCCTCACACACGACTCTGGAGCCCATATTAGTCCTCTAGAGTGACCCTGCAGCTGATCAAATATTACTATGTAATATTTGGTCTTACCCCCATTATTCTAAGTGCACTCTGTTACTGTAAGGGCGACCAGAGTGAAGCTCCAGGAGATTCCTCAGTTAAATTATAATCTATGAAATATGTTACAATCTACCTCCAGGAGATTTCTCAGAGAATTAGATAAGGCTCCTGGGGGGAATAATCTACATTATATATGTTACAGTGTCCTTGCATCCCTGCATCTGGTAACTAGGGTCCGAACAATGAAAGTGTATTAGGCGGCAACGGGGTGCACTTAGAAGAATGGGGACAAGTTCAAATATTATGTAGTAATATTTGATCTGTTGCAGGGTCACTCTGGAGGGCTAGTCCGTGCTCCTGAGTTGTGTGTGAGAGGTCCCCTTACAGTTACTTCCTTAGCACACTTTCATTGTTTGGACCCTGGTTACAAAATGCAGGGATGCAAGGACACTGTAATATATATATTGTAGGTTATTCCCTCCAGGAGCCTCATCTAATTCTCTAAGGAATCTCCTGAAGGTAGGTTATAATATATTTCATAGATTATAGTTTAACTAAGAAATCTCCTGGAGTCTTGTGCCCCAGTCGCCCTTACAGATTGCAATTTACAATGTTGCTTTCCTCTGGTACTCCGCTGAGTTACAGTGGACGGAGAATGCTTTCTGCCATAGGTACTATTTTAGACTCCCTGATCGCATTCAGGATATTATTTCTACTCATGAAGGAGGTAAACCTTCCACCTTCTAGACTCTATATTCCATAGCTGTTTTTATTGACAATCATTTCTGGGAGTGAAAACGCGAGTTCGAAAGGGCTCTACACTCCACTCTGTAATGTTCTTTATATCTGGAGTGTTCTGAGTCTGTCTCTAATTTGTCATTATCTGACCTCTGTAAGGGAACATCTAGGATATCACTTAGTAAGTCCAGTGAGCTCGTATCTACTAAGAGTTCTATATCTGTTCATATCGCATTTTTATCGTTCCTGGCTTCTTCTATCTATATCATGTGGTGCAATGCCTTCTATTCTATTTAAGGACTATTGTGATTATGGATCCATGTACATATGACTGTCTGTGGGAACATCTAGTGTAGGCTATATATACTAGCAATATGTCATAGATATACTTCACTTGAATCTCAACCTAGCTTCCAGGACTATCCATTAGCTTAAGGGTGATCGCCTCTAAGTGGTTTCCTAGCAACCTGTAAGGGGGTCACTCAGAGATATCCCAGAACACACTCGACTATAGTAGAAGAGGCATCTTAAGTATGAGCAATGTATAGCCCAGGAGCTCAAATCAATGTTGAGATAAGGTATTCTACCGTACATCACTAGCTACTTATATCTAAACTAGCTGGTCTGTGCGCCAGTTGCTAAGAAAACACAGATCAAGACACTAATAACTACACTACCTAATAAGTCTATATAGTACTGATGGGGCAGACCCAAACTAGAGGGAAAGAGTTGTGGGAATAGCAGGCTTCAGCGGATCTTGGGGCAAACTAGATAATGCTTACCCATACCAGTGAAAGGGTGCAAAAGGGAATTGCACACTGGGACAAACAAAACCATGCTGTGCCAGCTCCTAATTGCGTGCTAAAGGTCCGAGGGAAGATAATCAAAGTTAAAGGTTTATAAATAATTAGAAAATAGAAATTATATGCAGCTCCGATAAAATATACGTTGGTGGTTATGAAATAATTGTAAAATCTCTCTAGATTGTCATCACATAGCCTCCCTAAGGTGTCAACCTTTACACACTGTGACAAAAGCTCCTCTGGAAAATACAGTTAGTTGATCACTCATGGACCCTCTATACTCAGTTGCCCCCTTGTCTGCACCCCCAACACCGAACCTTACGGGTGTGATGCAATCCAAGTATACACCTAGCCAAGCTTTCCCAGCCTGCTGTCCTCTCCGAAGCCTGTCCAAGTTGCATCTGCATCTTCTTTCTAGATCGAGTTCTGGGTATATTCTGTGTTCTTCTCAAGACACCCCACTAGTCCCAGTCTTCTTACTCTCAATAGATTCGCATTAACGATTCCAGAAGCAGTGTAGATGGAGGTAGGAGTCAAGAGGTTCCCTTTCCTTTATCCAACTGCACACTGGATACTATATTAAAATGATTACAAAGCCCTGAAACTCAAGGAATAAAATATAAAAAGGAAACTGTTACTACTTTTGGGGTTCCTTCAACCTCTTCTCGTGCTAAGTCTATCCCAATTCCCAGCGATGACACATCCTTAGGGTGACGCGTCTTCTTCATCAAATCCTTCCCATCAAAGATGACGTGTCTTCATTGTCGCTTCTCTCTAGAATATTCTTCCTGACCTCCCATCACTCCCTTCGATGCTGCTTCATAAGAAGGTCTTCCTTGATTACCTATTAAGTAGTCAGTAAACCTTGCTTAATATCTAGTATTTCCAAGTCACGTTCTAAGGCCCATTTATCTAAATATAATTGATCTGATGCCATCAATGCTTAGTTGCAACCAGAGTCTACTTATCTAAGTCCGTCATCCAGACACTACTGGTTCTAGAGTCCCAATCCACTATATCTCTAAGTCGGTTCCATCCTATAATGGATCTAGAGCGTAGTCCTTCCATGACTTTCTTCCTAGACCGGATGCCAGCTCATCTTGTTTGCTTTCCAAGGTATCAACATGAGCTCTGGGTTGGGTCTCCCTTACTCAATGTCTTTATTATATGGTAGTATGTTCTGAGGGTATAGAAAGGGCTCTAGAGCGAACTCTAATTACGAATTTGTTGGTATAAAGTGTATCAAATGTTATCTTCCGCGGAAAATTCACTTGCAGTGTAACACTGGCTAACCTAAGCTACTCTATTATTGACATTGTGAGTGTCATGACTTAGCCGTTTTGCCAAGTCATGACACCACCCCCTTCTTAAGTTTCCTTGTCCCGAGGAATTTTCTACAACTCGTAATATAGGTCAACTAAGTTGCCTATCTTGTCATTGTCTTCTTCAGTCCACTTTCATATCCCGGATTTTTCCTTCTCGGTTTCTTCTTCCCTTGGAATTGTCTTCATCGTCTCTTTCTTTGTGGGTTTCTTGCCCTTCCATTGTCTCCAGTTCTTCTTCATTCTTCCCCAATATTTCTGGTCATATCGCTTGTCTGACCACCCATATAATTTCTTTGCCGTAAATCTTCCCGGCAATTCTCCCCATCGGAATGTTCCCTCTTCACGCTCTTGCCGTACCACATCTTCCATGTCTCGTCAATATTCTCTTTCGAATTCTTCAATCACTTTTTTTGCATTCTCTAAATTCTCCCTTCCTTCCCAAGTACTGGACTCCACTGTAAATCCTTTCCAGTGTACTAGGTACTTATCTTTTCCCCTAACCTGTTGCCTATTCAGGATCCTTTCTACCTCCCACTCTTTATCACAAATGGTCACTTACTATTTGTGATGGGTGCTTTGATACTTTAAAGAGTTCAAAAATGCAAAGTAAGGCAAGTGACAAAAGATGTTATTAAGTCTGAGGTCTAATCCTCAGACTATGAGTCCTTAAATACAGAAAAGTGATGGTCTGTGCACTAGGACAGAGCATCACATGCTACTACCTATTGTTCTACATATGGTAGTGCCTTTGTAC
>Ga0157361_1000740_pt1 | contig 11891 bp, 12 predicted proteins | sample AttlaeALBM2_FD_111481 | JGI IMG/M metagenome (GOLD analysis project Ga0157361, IMG submission 111481) | Fungus gardens microbial communities from leaf cutter ant in Ribeirão Preto, State of São Paulo, Brazil - Atta laevigata ALBM2 | ecosystem: Host-associated > Fungi > Mycelium > Unclassified ...
AAGAATATGATGAAATTATTGATTTCTTCCATTTGTTGTATATAGGTAATTTCATGTCATGAGTTACCTCAACTATGACATAGAAATCTATTTGTAAAACAATAGACAAGGGAATTAAACTAGTAACCTGCTAGGTAACTGTAAGATAAGATCAAAAGTAAATATAGACAAATAGTAGAACTGTTACAAGTAGTTGAACATTTGATCAAGAGACTCTATTGAGTTCTCTTTGTAACTCTCAAAAAGCTTATCTTCTAAGTTATTGTAACTAAGTAGCTGTCAAGTTTGACTTCAGGGGGGAATTTTCCTCTGGGGGGCTTGGCCTCAACAGTGAGTTGTGCCCACTTCTACACTTGCCCCTTCTAGGACTCAAGAAGATTTATTAAGAGAGGAGGAGGAGAGTGAGTTTAACAAAAATAGAGTTTACCTGAGGAAGAACAAAACTATAGAAACTACAACTAATGGTAATATTTAAATAATTTGGAGGGTTCCAGAATGGGCTAATAGTAAGCTGACTAAGTGAGGCTAAATAATCCATGTATGCATCATAGTATCACCATTGTGACAATAGCACAATACTTTAGGTATCAAGGTCAATTAATTTATTTGTCAGATCAACAGTACCATCTGAATTACTGCCAAGAGCCAACAGAAATGACTTGGCAAAATGGCCAAGTCAATATTTATATTTATATTATATTATATTTCTTTTCTTTTAATTTCTAAAGATTAGAAATACAGAAGAGTTAAATGAAAAAAAGCACACAGGACTTTGTACAATTGCTTCTTACTCCAATACTACTATCTTGTATGGTAGTGCCTAAGAATACTATAGCAAATATACAAATTTCTTCTACAAAATTTACTATGAATCTAAACATTGAAAACACCAAAGCTAGGCCAGATGACACTACTTTTAACATACAACATGACTACCTCTCATCTTGTGTAAGTACTAAGAGTTCTCATAGCTCATTCCCTTTCCTCATGAACAATTTGCCACTATTGGAATGCAACTACGCTGAGTGAGTTGCAGCTCAAAACAATATGAATATAGAGGTAACCAATACTTCTTCTATATTTGGCCTTCTGTTGTATGACTTTACCATTCCCCCTTTGCAAACTCCATATGTCTTCCATAAGAAGATGCCTAATTCTATCTCTACTAGCAACATCAATATGTCATCAGAACTCTTTCTGCCTATGGTCATTTTTTACAGCTCTAATATCCTGGCTGACCCTAACCTATGGGATAGTAACTTCACAGCCACTTTTCTATTCAGTACTAATGAATTTCTTCAAAGCAACATACACAACATGGCATGCTTGCTATAACATATAGCATACTTCCTTAAACAGCACAATCTCAAAGGTCACAATGACAACAACATCTCTCAACTGGATCTCTTTGGCAAATCTGCCTAGGAGTTTATATTTGCAATTTTTGAATCTGGTTAGAACCAGTTGTACTCATTGGAGAATACTTCTATTCAAGACAATATCTCTACTCATTTTGGAAATATCAAGACCCCTAATAGAGCTGAAAAGAATACCCCCAACCCCAAGGTACTATTAATCAGGAAAATCCTCCTACCTATCCTACCTCATCCTTCTAAGGAACAAATGGAAAAATCAAAGAAACACTAAGAAGTATACATATTCAGGGGTAAAAACACTTTGTCTTCTCTTCTGTCCTATGTCCAGGCTATTAACTCTACTACTAATATCCTTAAAATCAAAGAAGCATTTTCCACTTTGCCAAACAAGAAAATCCTTGAGATTCATATAGCATTCTCCAAACTAGGCCACAAGATACAAAAAACTAATTTACCACAAAAGGTCCATCTAGAAAACAGGCTATTATACCTGTTTCTAACAAACTCACTGACACTATTGTAAGACTCTAGCCACAATGACTTAAGTCCATTCCAAGTCAGAGTTGACAAGGAGAACTTGATAGAGTTCCCATTTGATTTTGTATACTACTTATACATTTTACTACTATGGCTATGCAACATCCTCTCATAGTCCTCATGTTATTCCCATTATGTGTCTACCTCTTTATATGTTGTGACTGTGACTGTGTGATATGATCAAATGTGTGACTGACATGTGACCAATGTCATGATTTGTGACTAGGTAACTGTCACATGATGCTTTCCTATGCTCTACCTTAGTAATGATCTAACTAAATAAAAGAAAAGAAAAATAGAAAAATAGAAAATGACTTAGCTGTTTTGCCAAGCTATAATACCATTCTTCTCTTAAGTTTCCTCATCCCAAGGATTTTCTTTACAATTCATAGTATGGGTCAACCATGTTATCCATTTTGTTATTTTCATTTGTCCACTCTTTTATCCCTAAATTTCCTTGCTCGATTTTTTTTTCTTCTTTAATTGTTTCCAGTATAGTTCTTTTTTTACCTAGTTGATTCTTCTTCCATTGACTTTCTTTCCATCTATTCCAGTTTCTCTCTAACCTTCCCTAATATTCCTGGTCATATCTCTTATCTGTCTATCTAAATAATTTTTTTTCCATGAACCTTCCTGGCAATTTTCCTCTTCTAAATGTTTCTTCTTCTCTTTCCTGTTTTCTTACATCCTCCATATCCCATCTATATTCTTTCTCAAATTCCTTGATTGCCTTCTTGGCATTTCCTAAATTTTTTCTTTCTTCCTGAGTGTCTTATTTTGCTATAAATTCTTTCCACTGTACCAAGTATTTATCTTTCCCCCTGATCTTCTGCTTATTTAATATTCTTTCTACTTCCTACTCTTCTTCTCTTTTGATTATTAGTTGCTCTTTCCTCTGTCCTTCTACTTGTCCTACATAGTGTTGTATTTTTTGTACTTTGTAAGGGCCTACAAATCTCTCTGTTAACTTCTCTGTCCTCCTTTCAACCATCTGATATTTCAGATCCTTAGTGCTAAGCATTACCAAGTCTCCTACTTTATATTCATTGACTTCTGATCTCCTCCTATTAGTATATTTCTTTATGTCTTCTTGCACCTTTCCCAGCACTGCTTTTGCTTCCTCTTGTATTTCTTTCATTTTCTCTACAAACTTTTCTGCTCCCACATATTTCCCCTTCTTTCTTCCCTCAAATCCCATCCTTGGATCCTGTCCATAATTTGCCTTGAAAGGTGATGTCTAAGTACTTGAGTGCACTTCATTGTTATATGCAAACTCTGCTGTTCCCAACCATTCTGACCATTGTTCTTGCCTATAATTGATAAACATTCTCAAGTATTGTTCTAACTCCTGATTTACCCTTTCTGTTTGTCCATCTATTTGAGAGTGGAATGCTGTCAACAATTTACTTTCAATTCCCAATATCTTGTTCAACTTCTACATAATTCCTGCTGTAAACTAGGGCCCTTGATCTGAAATGATACTTTTAGGTAACCTATGCAACTTCCACACATTGTCTCTAAACAACTGTGCTAACCCTTTCACTGATATTCTTTCCATAGTAGGAATAAAGTATACTATTTTTGTTAATTTATTGACTACTACTAAGATTGAATCATATTCCTGAGCCAAAGGCAGCTTGGTAATAAAATCTGTCAATATATGTATCCAAGGCTTTTTTAAAATTGAATTTGGCATTAGTTTTCCTGCCAGTTGCTCTATGTGATTTTTGTTTTTCTGACAGGCATTACATCCTTCCACATATTATTTTACCTCCTTTGTAATTCCTAGCCACTAGAAGTTTCTGGTTACCAACTCTACTGTCTTCCACTGTCCTCTATGACCTCCTACTGGTATATCATGATACAGCCTAATGATTTCCGTTCTAAGCTGATTATCCTTAGGTACATAGACCTTCTCTTTCTTATACATTATGCTATCAACTTCTCTTCATTCTTCATCTCTTAACATTTTGACTCTAGCTTGTTTCATCTCTTTTACTGCCCTGACAACTTCATCATCTTTGACTTTTGATTGCTTTACTTTCTCCAATAGGTCTACTCCTTCAACTATGATTTCTACACTTTCTGCTCTCCTTACTTCTAGCTATTCTGGTTTTACCAATGTCTTATTCTTGTTATTTCTCTCTACTCCCACCTCCTAATCTAGCCTTCTACTTAGACTATCTGTCTTTCCCATTTTACTCCCCAGAACATGCTTCAATGTAAAATCAAATCTAGATAGGTATAGTGTCCATCTCACTTGTCTTTGATTCAATTTTTGTGCTTTTATAAAGTATTCGAGATTTTTATGGTTTGTTCAGATCTCAAATTTAACTACTGTTCCTTCTAGAAAGTGCCTCCATGCCTCTAAGCATCTGACTACTACTAACATTTCCTTATCATGTATCTCATAGTTTCTCTCTGTATCACTCAACAATTTGGAAATAAAAGCTACTGGTTTTCACAACTCATTAGAACACTTCATTGAGAGTACTCCTCCTGTTGTATAATTTGAGATGTCTGTCTTTACTCTAAACTCTTTGTCTAAGTCTAAGAACGCTAATACAAGTCTTGTTGTGAAAATCCTTTTGAGCTTGTCAAATGCCCATTGTTGCTTCTGCCCCTATTGCCATTTCACATCTTTTCTTGTCAATATATTCATTGGCCTAGCTACTTACGCAAAGTCCTTAATGAACCTTCTGTAATAATTTGTGAGGCCCAAAAATTTCCTAATGTCTTTCATATTCTTTAGCTCTGGCCAACTTAACACTCCTTCCACCTTTTCTTTCTCTATTTCTATTCCATTAGATCTTATAATAACTCCAAGAAATCCTATCTTCCTTACTTTCCACATATATTTTTTTGGCTTGACATACAAGTCATTTTCTTCTAGCCTCCTTAATATTTCTTCTACTATTTTATTATGTCCCTCCTTTGTTTCTATTCTCACTAGTACATCATCTACAAATGCCACAACTTTTTCTTCATTTATTAAGTCCCTTAGTATTTTATTCATCATTGCCTGGAATACTTCTGGTAAATTTGTCATCCCAAAGAACATAACTGTTGGCTCAAAGGAGCCCACATGCATTATAAATGCTCCCTTCTACTCATTGCCCTCTTTAATTCTCATGTTATTGAACCCCCATCTGAGATCTATTTTAGTGAATACTTTCTTGTCTCCCATATTGTTAATTAACTCTGTGATTAATGGTAGTGGGTAATTGTTCTTCACTTTTTGGCTATTCAAGTTGCGATAGTCCATAACTATTCTCTTCTTTCTATCTTTCTTGCTTATGAAAAATACTGGTGATGTTTGAGGGGATTTTGTTGGTCTAATATACCCCTTTCTTAACTAGTCTTCCACAAAATTCTGGACTTCTTCTCTTTCATCTTTAAACAATGGGTAAATCTTTCCCTTTTGTAGTACAAATGTTTCCTTGAGATCTATGGCATGATCCCAAATTTTTCTTATTGGCATTCTTTCTGACTCTACTTTCCCAAATACTTTTCTCCACTTCAAGAATTTTTCTAGGACCATCTCTTTAATTTTTCTATGATCCTTTTCCATTTTTTCTTCTCTTTCCCAGTTCTCTTTATCATCTATTGCCCATCTAACAATCTTTTTTTCCTCCAATGTTACTACTCTCCTTCTCTTTTTTTTCTTTTCCTTTATCTTTTGTTATGAGAGCCCCAAGAAGGAGAAAGTTTCCCACGTGTTCAAATACTTGATCGCAAATATCAAGTCATATAATAAAGAAAAGATATAAATAGCATGGGAACTTATATCACGTGACAAGGTTATGTAATTGTAGAACATTCCAAAAGGACATGTGATTGTGGACTAGTAATGTACAGCCACTTGTAAAGTAGTATAAGTAGGTAGTTCAATCCAATGGAGAACTCCATCGAGTTCTTCCTAAACACTCACCTCGAGTGGTCTCTAAGTCATCAAGACTTTGCGATAACATCTTTACTTTGTCACATAGGGGTAGGTATCTCGTTATCTTTACTTCCCCTATTTCTTAGTTGATTTCTGGGTTATATACTGCTAACCATGGCATTTCCAGGATTACTTCTGTTCTTCCCAAGTCATATATGTCCATTCTCATTCTTTCAACATGGCTCTTATAATACACATTTACTTCTACTTCATGTGTAATAGCCCCTCTGCTGTTGTACGTTCCATCCACATTCTTTACTCTTACTGGCCTTTCTAATTTTTGCAGTCTAAATCCATGTTTAGCTACTGTTTTCCTATCCATAAACATCCCTATTGCGCTACTGTCTAAGAGCACCTTTATTATGACACCTTTGTGGGTGTCCATTCTCTCAATACTAATGTCTAACTACATTTTCTTTAATATTTTGAAAGTTCTCCAAACTTCCCTTTGACAACTTCCCTCTTTTGCTATGTCTTCTGGGTCTTTTGCCCATGTGCCACTTAGCTGCACTTTTCTCTTAATAGGGTATACTGCTTTCCCTTTTCCTTTCTTTGCATATCCTTTGTACTTTTTTAGTTTTTCCCATTCCTTTTCTTTGACTACTCCTTGCCCTCTATCTTTGGCTACATAATGTCCTTTCTTTCTACAATCTTCACATGTCAAATATGAAACTACTATTTTCCCATTGCTTCATCCCAACTCAAACAAATTCACTTCTTCAGGTACTCTCTCTTCATAATGTTTGAATGCTTTTTGTCATAGAACATTCTTTGGGCTCCTTGTCTACTCTTCTTGCTGTGCTGAAAGGGTGAAAAAGAGAATTGCACACTGGGACAAACAAAACCATGCTGTGCCAGCTCCCAATTGCGTGCTAAAGGTCCAAGAGGAGATAATCAAAGATGAAGGTTTGTAAATAATTAGAAAATAGGAATTATATGCAGCTCCAATAAGATATACGTTGGTGATTGTAAAATGATTGTAAAGTCTCTCTAGATCGTCGTCGCATAGCCTCCCTAAGGTATCAACCTTTACATACTATGACAAAAGCTCCTCTGGAAAATACAGTTAGTTGATCACTCATAGACCCTCCACACTCAGTTGCCCCCTTGTCTATACCCCCAACACTAAACCTTATTGGTGTGATGCAATCCAAGTGTGCACCTAGCCAAGCTTTCCCAGCCTGCTGTCCTCTCTGAAGCCTGCCTGAGTTACGTCTGCATCTTCTCTCTAGATCGAGTTCTGGGTATACTTTGTGTTCTTCTCAAGACACCCCACTAGTCTCAGTCTTCTTACTCTTAATAGATTCACATTTACGATTCCAGAGACAGTATAGATAGAGGTAGGAGTCAAGAGGTTCCTCTTCTATCCAACTGCACACTGGATACTATATTAAAATGATTACAAAGCCCTGAAACTCAAGGAATAAAATATAAAAAGGAAACTATTACTACTTTTGATGTTCTTTTGACCTCTTCTCACACTAAGTCCATCCCAATCCCTAGTGATGACGTATTCTTATGGTGACGCGTCCTCTTCATCAAATTCTTCCCATCAAAGATGACGTGTCTTTATCGTCACTTCTCTCTAGAATATTCTTCCTGATCTCCCATCACTCCCTTTGGTGTTGCTTTATAAGAAGGATCTCCTTGGTTACCTATTAAGTAGTCAGTAAACCCCACTCAATGTCTAGTATCTCCAAGTCGTGTCCTAGTGCTCATTTATCTAAATATAATTGATCTGATGCCATCAATGCTTAATTGCAACCAGAGTCTATTTATCCAAGTCCGTCATTCAAACACTACTGGTTCTAAAGTTCTAATCTACTGTATCTCTAAGTCGGTTCCATCCTATGATGGATCTAGAGCGTAGTCCTTTTATGACTTTCTTTCTAAACCTGATGCCAGCTCATCCTGCTTGCCTCCCGAGATCTCGACAAGAGCTCTAGTTTGGTTATCACTTGCTCAATGTCCTTATCATATGGTATTACATTCTGAGGTTATAGAAAGGGCTCTAAAGTGAACTCTAATTAAGAATTTGTTGGTATAAAGCATATCAAATGTTATCTTCCATGGAAAATTCATTTGTGGTGTAACAGTGCCTTTTGTGGGATTACTGTACACACCGTTCTTTCCCTGTCTAATCTCCTATGTGGACAATCTTTACATTGATGTTCCACCCCTTTACACTCAAAACACCTTATCTCATCTTCCTGTATATTTCTCCTTATAGAGCACACCAGTTTCTTCTTTGGTTATACCTTCTGTGGTGCCGCTACTTGTTCTACTGTTTCTTCTCTTTCCTTTCCCCTCCTTGGACATTCCTTCCATCAATGTCCTTTTTCTCTGCACTTAAAATACCATATCGCTTTCTCTTCTTTCCTTTTCCTTTTCTGCCTTCTTATTTCTACTCCACACCTCATAACTCTACTCGATAGTATCTTAAATCTATTTTGAGAAATTGATGTCCTCTTTTCCCTCTCTCTTCCATTCCTGCAGTTATGGTGTCATGCTAGATAGCTGTTTAGGCAATATAAGTAATATTTTTCACCATAATAATAAGAATAACCAGCTTGAGAGACAAGTTCAGCCCCCTAGAGAAACCATTAGATGCTCAGTCATGGATTCAAGTATACTACTTGAGTAGCAGAGTAGTGGCTGTGACCACCACTACAGAAATCTCATAGAGATTGTCTAGAGAATTTCATAACAGATCTATAACAGAACTCCCCTCTAGAGTGCTCTTGAAAGTGAAAAGGACCTTAGAAGATGTTCTCTAACAGAATGATATCATATCTCAGCAGCAGTCACTTATTTATAACATCTAGGTTACCATCAGAGCAGGGCCATCATCACTGATGGCTAATTATAGCAAGAACTAGCAAGATGAGTTCTCTCGAGGACTGCATTGCAAACCTAACAGAAGAAGACTAAGACTCGAAGATGTGATGAAGTATAGAGGAGTAGTAGAAGGACTAGAGAGGTCAGGAAGAGAGGTCAGATAGAGAGATGAAAGAAGAGATGTTTGATGAAAATAACGTGCTTGAGAGCAAAACAACTCAAGATTGCCATCTCTCTCTCTATGGCCCATCAAAAGGCTTGAGAACTATATATTGTTTAAAGAAGAACCCTAGAAGTAGGATTAGAGGAGTAGGGAGTGGTAGCCAAGTGATCAGGAGAGGTGCTGTCTCATCATTTCACTCTTACTATCTTTGGGAATTTAGAAGTTTTTTTTGTTTCTTTTCTTTTGTTGTATTATTGCTGTGTAATTCTAATAAAATACTCTAGGGCACAGAAGGGACAAAAATACTCTTCCTTCTATTGTCTCTCCCTCTATTGCTCTAGAGCTGAAAGGCTATTTGAGTGATTTGAGGATTTTTTTTGTGTTTGCTTTATGAAAACTCTATAAAACTTCTCTCAAAGGGAGCCTCAAGCCTCAACAGACCCAGGCATTTGCTTATGCTAGGAGCTAATCACTCACTACATATTATTGGAATTGGCTTCTAGTTATACAGTCAGCTGAAGAAGAGCCCACATAATGGCATAGGAGTTCTAGGTAGTACTGTTGTATTGACGATGAGCCAGGCTACTAGACTAGGTAAGGGCAATAGTGTCATGGCACAAGATGAACACATGCCTTAGGGATCCTATTACGGTGAGGGTTTGCTCAAGTGAATACTAAAAACAGTTCTTCTTAGGCTTCTATTTAATATGTTTTGGTTATTCTTTGGATATTCATCTTTAGTAAGCTCTCTATTATTTGATTTATCTCCCTAGTGCCTACTTGTTTAGTGCACAATTGTGAAGTAGTTTGGAGATTTCACCTCTCTGACCTTGCTTTCACCTTTGCTTTGTGATCAAACCTTTTGATCCCCATTAACAGACCAGGTGCCTGAACTTCTTACATCTATAACACAGTTTCCCCAGTCTTCTTTTCAATTTTGCCCTTAATGAAATGAGGGCATGCTTTTCTTTGAGCAGATTGCTCATGAGTGAGTTATATTAAGTTTAAGACATCATACTGACATCTCAGGATACGAATTTAATAGTTGATCTCACTAATTACAATTACATCTATTGGGGCGCAAGATCTTCACCCAACCAGACACCTACTGCCTTACTAACTACTGCCCTAGTAATATGGTTAGACAATTACCCAATGGATAGAATTCCTACTCTAGATGGCCTTCTAGAAGTAACCATCACTCCTCTGTATGTACCACTCACAATGGAGCACAGCACAAGGTTTATACTAAGAAGAATACAAGTAGCTACTAAACACTACCTAATTGCAAGGTCAGATCTTAAGTGCAATACCTGGGTCTGGTACTGTGTCTCTACCTATAGTCCCTAACTGACTACAAAGTCCCCTTAAGCCAAGGGCCCAGCTATATATGAAGGTGGCTAGTAATCACGATGAACACTGGCCGAGGATCAATTTGAATAAGAGTAAAGATAAGCAAGATCTAAGGTGGATAGTGCTCAAAGTAGAATCGAGTTCTGGTGTAAGACTTTAGCCGCGATGACTTAAGTCTACTCCAAGTCAGAGTTGACAAGGAGAACTCGATAGAGTTCTTATTTGATTTTGTACACTACTTATATATTTTACTACTGTGGCTATGTAACATCCTTCCATGGTCCTCATGTTATTCCTGTTATGTGTTTACCTCTTCACATGTTGTGACTGTGACTGTGTGACATGACCAAATATGTGATTGACATGTGACCAATGTCATGCTTTGTGACTAGGTGACTATCACATGATGCTTTCCCATACTCCACCTTAGTAATGATCTAACTAAATAAAAGAAAAGAAAAGAAAAGAAAAATAGAAAATGACTTAGCTGTTTTGCCAAGTCATGACAACTATCATGGGAGAAGCTAACACTTATATCTTCCAGATCAATGCGTTATTAAGGAACATCAAATCAATGTTGTGAGCTAAGTTCATTTACCCTTGCCCTAGAGGTTTACCCATCAACACAAACAATGTCCTAAATCCAAGTGACCTCACCATTATAGAACAATACCTTAAGTCAATTGAAGGTACTAACAATGATGAAATGCTTGCTCTCTAACTTTCCCAATCTAAGTCCTATCTAAAAATTACTAGTATTCCTTATATATAGTCCAATAGTAACAAACTTACCAGTGACAACATCACAAACATCATGAGTCATATAGGACTATTCAAATCTGTGACTCTTGTAGCTAAACCAAGGATTATCAAGGCTTTCCCTAAATCTGATATGGCTATCATTTGGTTTGATATCTGGGACTCTCAAAACAGATCTAAAGCAAAGCTATTGATAAACTACTCTTTCAATTTCAGCAGATCCATTGCTACTATTAGGGCCACCAACATGAATCCTGGGGTTCCTTGATGTCATAATTGCTAGAAGTGGGGTCACTCCTCATTTTTGTGCCATGTCCACTGTTCAAAGTATCAAAAGTACAATGGTCCTCACAAGTTAGAGCACCATAGAGATATAGTGTAGTGCTGTAAGGCTAACCCTAAGCTCAATCCTCCTAGGCTCAAAACTGCTCAGGGAGAGCTATGTCCCCATACCTTCAAATGTGTCAATTGCAAAGGCAAACATATGACTGATGACAATAAGTGCTTTTTCTAGAGATATCACTTTAACTGTGAATGGCATACTAAGAAAGCCCAAGAAGATTGAAAAATAGAGCCAATTCAATTTGCCTAGCTGTGGGTGATGACAAATCATGATTAAGTATAATTTAAAAATATTCTCTCAGAATGTTAGAAAAAATAAAATTCTAACTGATACTATTCTAGAAACCCAAAAAAATTTATCTGATATAATTCTCATCTAAGAATCCCCTAGATTTCTCTTATGCTGCCTTTCAAGCTACATCAATCCTTTAGGCAATCCTCTATATAGGGCTCCTAACCTATCACAAATGGTCACTTACTATTTGTGATGGGTGCTTTGATACTTTAAAGAGTTCAAAAATGCGAAGTTAAACAAGTGACAAGAGATGTTGTTAAGTCTGAGGTCTAATCCTCAGACTAT
>Ga0157361_1000741_pt1 | contig 11890 bp, 11 predicted proteins | sample AttlaeALBM2_FD_111481 | JGI IMG/M metagenome (GOLD analysis project Ga0157361, IMG submission 111481) | Fungus gardens microbial communities from leaf cutter ant in Ribeirão Preto, State of São Paulo, Brazil - Atta laevigata ALBM2 | ecosystem: Host-associated > Fungi > Mycelium > Unclassified ...
ACTATCACATGCTACTACCTATTGTTCTACATATGGTAGTGCCTTTGTTCTCTAAAATGCAATAACTTAACCATATGGAGGCTGTCCTTTGTTCTAATTAAAGACAGATAACTATCTATATATTGAGGACTTCATATCTCCACTAATATTAATTGCCTTGAAGTTATTTTAGGCTCATTCTGAGAGTTATGAAGAAGGCTTTTGCTGAGCTTAGAACCAAAGCATAGATCATGGCAGTTTCCAAGATATTAGCAATTTAATAAACAGTGACATGATAGTTACCTGTTGACATGCTTAATAAATCAACCAATTTTGATCACCTCAAAATGCAACTAGTATTGATAGAAAGGTCTTTTTGAAGGCTTTCTGTAGCTATAGAGACCATGAGAATTGTTGAAGAATTGATAGAGATATGACCAAATGAAGTTTGTGACAGATATACTTGATCTTCTACATAAATCATCATACCTGTCATGACTCTGGCAAAATGACCAAGTCAATATTTATATTTATATTTATATTATATTTATTTTTTCATTTTCATTTCATTTATTTTCTAAACATCAGACATACAAGACGATATTGCTTCTTTCACTTATACTACTATCTCACATGGTAGCACCTAGTAGTAATTTAGTGAATATATACAGTTTCCCTACTTCTTAATCCCATAGCAACATGAGCCTTGACCACATTTGTGAACAGCCTGCTAACACTGTTGTCAATATACCATGGAACTAGCCCATAACATGTTCTAGCATAAGTACTGCCCATAGTACTTCTCCCTCACCTTTGGACTCCTCTCCCTCCTCTGAAATGGATTATGCTGACTATGTCCTTTGTCAAGAATGGAGTTACGGAGGACAGAGGAGCAGAGTAATAGATAAGAGTACTCTCTGGAATAGAGTAATGTACTACATCAGAGGAGAATATTACTTAGTAATAGTGTAAACTCCAAAAGAAGACTCCAGCAGAAGGTAAAAGATGTCGGAGTGGAGTACAACTTAATGAACAACCTTGGCTTCAACTTATGTGTTGCACCCTGGTCTCTAGTTGTGAGGTGGTCATGTAGAGAAGTCGTCAAAGAAGAGATCCTAAGGAAGTGAACTAGGAATCTGGAGTAGACAGGAAGAGTGTTAGGACCAGATGACGTTAATTTACAGACTGAGGAATTACACTGTAACTACACAGTACTTATAGGAAGTCTGGAATAGGAGGAGAGTAGTCTACTACACTATCTTACTATTATTATTTTAGGAGAATTATTAGGAGAAATAAATTATATAATTATCATATTTCCAGAATATAACAGTACCCCCCCTTAAGGCTGAGCCCTCAAAGCTTCTATGTATAAGCAATTTAAATATCACCTGATTCTAGTTTTAAAAATCCTTCTCTGTAGACTTTTAACCTAAAACTCTACCATCATAACTCTATCTCAATTGTTAATCTCTCTGACTCTGACAATGAGCACTACGAGGCTGAATTAGTCAGAAGACACACTAAAGCGGAAGCCTTGCTTTGATAGCAGGAAGAGACGCAGAGAAAAGAGGAAGAGGAAGAGTCACAGCAAAGAAAAGAAGAATGCCAGAGAGATCTGGCTCATCACCTCGAGGTAGATTACATTGCTGCTGTGGAACAACAATGGCAGAAAAATTGGGCAAAAACTTTCTTACCACCTTCAACTTCTTCTTCCGATAAGGAGATAAACCATATCGACCTTCTACCTCTGACTAAGAGGCAATGTGTTCAATACTTGCCCAAAGAGACTCTGGAGGCCTGTCAACAATGTGAGGAGCTAGCAAAGGAAATGGGAATGGTAGCTGTTGGTGGCGGTGATGGGGATCAAAAGGTTTGATCATGAAACAAAGATGAAAGCAAGGTCAGAGAGACGAAATCTCCAAACTGCTTTACAATTGTGCACTAAACAAGTAGGCACTGGGGAGATAAATCAAATAATAGAGAGCTTACTAAAGGTAAAAGTCCAAAGAATAACCAAAACATATCAAATAGAAACCTAAAAAGAAAAGAACTATTTTTAGTATCCACTCGAGAGAACCCTCACCATAATAGGATTCCTAAGGCATGCATTCATCTCACGCTGTGACACTACTGCCCTTACCTAGTCTAGTAGCCTGGCTCGCCATCGATATAGCAGTACTACCTAGAACTCCCATGCTATCGTGCAGGCTCTTCTTCAGCTGACCATACAACTGGAAGCTGACTCCAATGACCCATAGCAAGTGGTTAGCTCCTAGCATAAGTGAATGCCTGAGTCCATTGAGCTTGAGTCTCCCTTTGAGAGAAGTTTTATAAAGTTTTCATAAAGCAAACACAAAATAAAAACCTCAAATCACTCAAATAGCCTTTCAGCTCTAGAGCAACAGAGGGAGAAATGATAGGGGTGGAAAGTCTTTTTCCTCTCTGTGCCCTAGGGTATTTTATTAGGATTACAAAGCAATGATACAACAAAAGAAAAGAAACAAAGAAAACTCCCAAATTCCCAAAGATAATAAGAGAAAAATAATGAGACAGCACCTCTCCTGATCACTTGGCTACCACTCCCCACTCCTCTAATCCTACTCCAGGGGTTCTTCTCTAAACAATGGATGGCTCTCAAGCCTTTTGCTAGGCTATAGAGAAAGGTGGCAATCTCAAGTTGCCTTACTCTCGAGCATGTTATCTTCATTAAACAGCTCTTCTTTTATCTATTTATCTGACCTCTCTTCCTGACCTCGCTAGTCCTTCTACTACTCCTCTATATCTCATCACATCTTTGAGTCTCAGTCTTCTTCTATTAGGTTTGCGATGTAGTCTTCAAGAGGACTCGTCTTGCTAGTTCTTGCTATAATTAGCCATCAGCAATGATGGCCCTGCTCTGATGGTAACCTAGACATTATAAATAAGTGACTGCTGCTGAGATATGACATCATTCTGTTAGAGAACATCTTTGAAGGTCCTTTCTGCTCTCGAGAGCACTCTAGAGAGGAGTTCTATTATAGATCTGTTATGAAATCCTCTAGACAATGTTTATGAGGTCTATGTAGTGGTGGTCACAGCCACTACTCTGCTACTCAAGTGGTATGCTCGAGTCCACGACTAGGCATCTAATGATATCTCTAGGGGGCCAAACTTGTCTCTCAAGCTAGTTATTCTCGTTATTATGGTGAAAAATGTCACTTTTATTGCCTAAATGGCTGTTCAGCATGACAGTGGAAGTCCCTGTGAGAGGTGTGCTGATTTTGGAATACTCTGTATTCCTCAAAATTTTCCATAAGTCTTTGTTAATTCCTTTTCTTATTTTGTTAACTGCTATAGTCATGCAATATCCTGTGCTCCCTGCACCAAGGCCAAGGCTGCTTGTAAGCCTTTCAATGTGGATAAGGCACATGCAAAGGCAAGGGAAGAAACCATCTGGAGGTCAAGAGCAAGGAAGATGAAGCAACAAACGGATATAGAGTGGAAGACAGAGGTTTCAAGGAAGTTGGATGAGTTAAGCAAGTTGTGGAGATTAAGGAAGGATGTCTGAAGGATTGCAGTGGCAATGGAGAAGCTGGCTGGTAGAGAGAGCCAGGATTCCAAGGAGGAACAGTTTTTGTGGCCAGCATTTGAGGGAGAGGAGACAGAAGTGCAGGAAAGCAGTGAAAAAGAAAAATAGAAAGAAGAAAGGATAGCCAGATTGGAGAGTGAGAACAATGGAATAGAGGGTGTGGAGGAAGGGAGTAGTGGTTTTTCTCTGGTTGTGTATTCTGTTAGCACCAGAATCTTGTAATTTTTTCTTTTGAATTTTATTTTATTTTCTGTGGGTATAAATGAATGTAAGTGAGAATAGTTGATACACCAGAATACAAGTATTGGATGTTTGCAAGAGAGAACTTTATGAGGATACCAGTGCATGGACCTTGCAATAGAGACTGCTTTTGAATACAAGTATTAGATTGCAATGGAAACTGTGGAGCAGAATACAAGTAAGTAAGTCAGTGCAATAGAAACTATACTCTGAGATATGTAAGTACTCAAAAAAAATTTTTAAACAGAATTGAGTGTGGAGTCATGGTGCCAAGGAATGGAATAAAGGGTTCTTTAAGGTTGTAATGGTCCTGATTTAGATGGGTACTTGAGATGGAAATCATTCAGTAGTTCCTTTGCATGTTCTAATTCCATTGCTGGTAACCATTTAGAGTCGTTGTATGTATCTTCATATCCTAGCCATATAACCTTGTAGAGCAGTTTGCATGCCCTCTAGTAGTCAATTTTGGAGTTGACTATTTTGGAGATTTCGTATTCTGGTTCTCCATCAATGATTACAGGTGCTGGCAGAGGTTTAGAATGCTGCTGGAAGATGTTGGGTGTGGCTGGTTTGAGCATAGAGATATGGAACACAGGATGAACGGCCCTCATAGTGTCTGGAAGACGGAGTGTGAAGGATTGCAGACTGGGCTGAGCAATTATTTCATATGGTCTAAGGTACTTTTCAGAGAGTTTCTTCAATAGACAAGTCATCCAGAAGTACTGTAATCTGACAAATACTAATTGCCCAACTTGGAAGTCTGGTGGTCATTGTCAACAAAAGTCAGTGAAGGGTTGATATTGCCTTTAGGCTTTGGCAATCTCTTCTTTGAGTGTGCCTTGTAGTTTGTCAAGGTTAACTGTAAAGTCACAGGTACGAGAGGAAACTATATCTCTTTCTGGGTATACTATGAGATTAGGGTGGTACCCTTTGTTGGTGAAGAATAGAGAGACACCAGTGGTAGCTCTAGAAGTGTTGTTGTAAGCAAACTCAGCTAGGAGTAGCAGTTCTGACCAGTTGTCCTATTGGTAGTTGCAATATATGTAGAGATACTGTTCTAATGTCTGGTTGGTCCATTTTGCTGAAGTGATAGTGTTGTGAGTAGGAATAAATATGGCTTGTTTTGATAGGCGGTCCACTATAACTAGGATAGTGTTAAAGACAGAGGAGAAGAGGAGTTTCTCAATGAAGTCTATAGAGATTGAATTCCATAGGCATTCCAGAATAGGGAGTTGTTGGAGGGATCCATATAGTCTGTGACACTGTGATTTGGATCTCATACAGGTAACGCAAGACTTATAGAACTTTTGTACATCGTTGCAGATGTTTAGCCAGGTATAATGTCTCTATATGAGTCCCAGTGTCTTATTCTGGCCCAGATGTCCTGCTAGAACATGGTCATAATGATACTGGAGAACTCAGAGGCATAAGTTAGCATGATCCAGAATATATAGTCTGTCATCAAATCTGAGGAAACCTGTATTGTCTTTTGACCAATGTCCTTCCGGATGGAGTAAATGGTCAGAGATGAAAGAGTTAGAGGGAAGTGCTGCCAGAATCTCAGAGTGGAGTTGGTTTTTATCCAATATCATGGCTGCACAAAGTATCAGAGTGGTGAGGATGGTTGCTCAGAGAGATACTGCAATTTGTTCATGAGTAAAGACTGGATGGAAGTTATGAGAGTTCACTGAAGCGTAGCCATTATCTTCTCTTTTTGGGTAGATATTCCATTGTCTAGTTAGAGTATCTGGTTTGATGCCAAGATGTCTGGAACAGAAGTGAATTACGAGGTTGAATTGTGAGAGGTACTCTAACCATCTTGCTTGTCAGTGTGTTAGAATCTTGGTTGTTGAGAAATATTCCAAGTTCTTGTGATCTGTTACAACATTGATTAGTGCAGCAGACCCTTCTAAATAGTGTTGCCAAATTTTGAAGACTTCAAATATTGCAAGTAATTCTTTGTCATGGACGTCGTAGTTGAGTTCCAGAGTAGAAAATGTCCAGGAGTAGAAGGCTACAGGATGCATCTCATTATCTTTAGTCATAATAGAAAGAATAGCAGTAAGAGCATAGTCTGAGGCATCAGTTTCCATGACAAGCTATGCATCTGGAATCTAATATGTAAGGATAGGAGCAGAGGTAAAGACTTGCTTCAGGGTATTGAATGCCATCCTATAATTGTTGTCAAAATCCCAAGGGGTGTCTTTTCTAGTAAGGTGAGTGAGTGAAATGACTATGTTTGAATAATTGAAAATGAAACGTCTGTAGAAGTTGGCGAATCCTAAGAAGGACTGAATGTCCTTTACTTTCTTTGGTTCTAGCCACTCCTGAATGGTTTTCACTTTAGCATTGGACATAGTCAAACCAGATGGTGATAGAACATAGCCTAGATATTCCATGGAATCTGAATGGAATTCGCATTTTTCTGCTTTCATATACAATCTTGCTTTTCAGAGTCGCTTTAATATCTCTTTGACATGGCTTTGGTATTGCATGATATCATTGGAGTAGATCAGGATGTCATCCAAATAGACTACTATACATACATCCAGGAGGTCAGAAAACATATTGTTCATGAAGCATTGAAAGGCAGCTGGAGTGTTAGTTAGTCCAAATGGCATTACTGACCAGTCAAAAGCTCCATAGCAAGTCTAAAAGGCAGTTTTCCATTCGTCCCCTTTGGCAATGCAGACCAAATGGTACACATGTTAGAGGTCAATCTTGGTGTAAATATGAGGCTTGCTGGGGGAATCTAAGAGGTCAGAGATGAGAGAAAGTGGGTATCAATCCTTTTTTGTGATTCTGTTGAGTTCGCGGAAATCTATACAGAGCTGGAGGGATCCATATTTTTTTTTTACAAACAGAACTGGCACTCCATGAGGAGAAGACATTGAGCAGATGAATCCATTGGTCAGGTTTTTGTCAATGAATTCTTTTAGTACTTTCTGTTCAAATTTGGATAAGGAGTAGATGGTTCCTACTGGAGGATGAGAATCTTTCTCTAGTTTAATCTACAGGTCGTAAAGACAATGGGGAGCAAGTATTTCTGCTTTGGACTTGCTAAACACATTGGTGTACTCTTGGTATTTCTCCGGAACAGAAGAGAGGTCAATTTTTTCAGAGATGGTAGTGGAATTGGTTTGTATTGTGGGACAGAATTTGAGGGAAAATGTTGTTGAGCCTGTGAGGCGCGAGGCCCAAAGTAGGGCTGGTGCATTGATAATTGCAATGTGAGGTCGCTTGGAGTCAGACAGAGACATCTCAGATGGGATAAACTGCAGAGGGTTTTCCACTGGAGAGAATAGAGAATTTACCAAGGTTTCAACAGGAGGAACTGAAGCTCAACTTTGAAGTAGATATGGTGGTCGAAAAGTTATTGACCCAGAAACCCAGTTAGTCAATGGATTGTAGTGGGTGAGCCAAGAGTGATCTAATACCAGAGAACAACAAGAATCAAGCAGAGTGATATAGAAGTCAAGAGTCATGCATTCACTAAAGGGGAATTTTATAGGCAATGATACTACCTTGGAAATAATATTATTTGAGGTTCCATCAAACAGGTGCAGTTCCACAGGAGGGGTAGGAGTAGTAGGCAGAGAATGTCCTTGAGTAAAAGCAGAGTTTAAGAAACAGTGCATAGATCTGATGAAGGGAGCAAAAGAGACTATTAGCCTGGCACAAGCTAAAAATGCAGTGAAAGGGGCAAAAGGGCAATTAGCTGTGACTAGCAAGTTTAAAGGGGTGGTGACAGTTCCCAATTGTATGCTAAAGGGTTCATGGGAAGAAGAAGGAAGTGGGGGTATCAGAAAGAAATTGAAATATGAAGTGCAGCTTATCTGTAATGTAAAAATAGTTGAAATGATAGTGAGTTCAATTTAGATCGATCTTGCATGGTGTCCCTAAGGTGTCCACCTTTACACACCATAACAAGCTCACTAGTAGAATAGTCAGTAAACCACTCATGGGCCTTACTACACTCAATCAAGCTCTCATCCACACCCCCACACCAAACCTTATGGGTGTGATATGACCTAAGTCAATGATTAGCCAGGCTTTTCAGGCCTGCTATTCCATAGAAGGTTGCCCAAGCAACTACTATGTCTTGTCTCAAGAAAGAGTAGGGTATAGGATAAGAAACATTTACCAACTCAATCTCTCACTAAGATCATCCCTTACACACTCAAGAGAATTGCATTTACAACCTCAAGAGCTTCTAAGACAAAGGCAAGGGCCAAGGAGGCTCCCCCCATTAATCTCCACTCTGAGAAATATATTAGAATATTACAAATGTTTGAGACTCAATTAAAAAGAAATAGAAAAACCTTCCTGTTCTCCATACCTTCCGGAAATGACCATGTGATTCTGCTCCACCTCCATACTTCACTCCTGCACATTGTTCCCTGAACCCCAAACCAGCTTTCTTCTACTCTAAATATGGTCTAAGAACACATAATAGTGTATCCAAGCATTAGCGATACAATCATTGTCCAGTAGCATGTTTGTTTCTTGCCTGAGTCTAGCAGTGATAGGATCACTAGTCACTGATAGACTTTTGATCTGTTGTCTTGGTGTCATATTAGTCTAAGTCTGCTCTAGATTGAAATTATCTCACATTCCAAGGATATCCCTGAGCCTCTGACTTCTAGAGCTTCAACATTGATAGTCTGTGTCTAAGAAACTTGATGCTAGCTCATCAGTCTTGCCTCCTGATGTATATGCTTTCCTGGCATGTGACAGCTTGGCCACTACCTAATAGAAGTACTCAATCTTGGGTCTAGATTATGTTTGGGGCTTGTAAGAGGTCTTTAGAGTAGGTTCCAATAGTGAAAGCCAGGGTTATAATTTGTATTCCATGCTACATTTCCATAGAAAATTCTCTAGTGGCATAACATTGCCAGTATATTTTGTAGCAAAGAAAGATGGGACATGAAGAATGGTACAAGACTATTGCCATATAAACCAGTAGACAACAAAAAATGGATACCCTTTACCTCTCATTGCAGACATACTGGATGGAATAGGGAAGAGAAAGGTGTTTACGAAACTAGATCTGAGATGGGGCTACAATAATGTCAGGATCAAGAAAGGAGATGAATGGAAAGTAGCATTTACAACGCACATTGGAGCATATGAACCCACAGTTATGTATTTTGGGTTAACCAACTTCCCAGCTATCTTCCAAACAATGATAAACAACCTGTTCTGAGACTTAATAAACCAAGGAGATACAGTGACATTCATTGATGATATTCTAGTAGCCACAGATACATAGGAAGGGCATGATGAGTTGGTAGAGGAGGTACTGAAAAGACTAGAGGAGAATGACCTGTTCATAAAACCAGAGAAATGCAAGTGGAAAGTGAGAGAAGTAGAATTTCTGGGGGTAGTAATTGGCCTAAAGAGAGTAGAGATGCAGAAAGAAAAGGTAGAAGAAGTTCTCAACTGGCCAGCACCTAGAAACGTTAAAGAAGTGCAGAAATTCCTAGGCCTCACCAACTATTATAGAAGGTTCATAAAAGACTTCACTAGAATAGCTGCACTATTACATGTACTGGTTAGAAAAGAACAGAAATGGAAATAGGAGAAAGAGCAAGAAGAGGCGTTTGGAAAACTCAAAGCAGTGTTTACCATGGAACCAGTCTTGGCTATTCTAGACATAGATAGAGAAATGAGAGTGGAAGTAGACACCTCGGATTATGCAACTAGGGGAGTACTGTCGACAAAATGTGAGGATAGAAAGTAGAGATCAGTGGTCTTTATCTCTAAATCGTTAAATACCACAGAAAGAAATTATGAAATCCACGATAAAGAGATGCTGACAGTAATCAGGTGTCTAGAAGCATGGAGACACTACTTGGAAGGGGCAAAGCTGGAATTTGAAATCTGGATGGATCATAAAAACCTCTAGTACTTCATAACAAGCCAAAAGTTAAACCGAAGACAAGTGAGATGGGCTCTGTACCTATTATGGTTCAACTTTGTATTAAAGCATGTTTCAGGAAAAAGTATAGGAAAGGTAGATGGACTGAGCAGGAGACCAGACTGGTAAGAAGGAGTGGAAAAAGATAACAAAGATTGAATATCGATAAAACCAAAATGGGGAAACTTAAGAGAAAGAATAAAGAAAGTGCAGGAAGGAGACAAAAGAGTAGTGAAAGCAGTGGAGGAGTTAAAGAAGGCAGGAATAAAAACATTAAAAGATAAAGAATGGGAAATAGAAGGCAGGGTAGTAATGAAAGAAGAAAGGGTGTATGTACCAGAAGGGGAACTCAGGAGAGAAGTAATATGGTTGCATCATGATACCCCAGTGGGAGGGCATGGAGGAAGATGAAAGATGATAGAGTTGGTCACCAGAAACTACTGGTAGCTGGGAGTAATGAAAGAAGTAGGAAAGTATGTGGAGAGATATGATGCTTGTCAAAGATATAAGAATCAAAGTGAAGCACCAGCAGAAAAACTGATGCCCAACATAATCCCAGAGAAGCTATGGAGTCATATCTCAGCAGACTTCATCACTAAGCTACTGCTAGCTCAGGGATATGATGCTATTCTAGTAGTATGCAATCATCTTAGCAAAATGGTGCATTTTATAGCAATGACAGAAAAGACATCAGCAGAAGGACTTGCAAAGCTATTCCAAGATCATATATGGAAATTGCATAGACTTCCAGAAAGCATTGTATCAGACAGAGGAGTACAGTTTGCAGTGGGAATAATGAAGAAGCTGAACCAGTTATTGGGAATCCAAACAAAACTCTCAACAGCCTATCACCCATAGACAGATGGGCAAACAGAAAGGATTAACCAAGAATTGGAACAATATTTGAGGGTCTTCATCAACCATAGGCAAGAGCAATGGCTAGACTAGTTAGGAACAACAGAATTTGCATATAATAACAAAATTCATACAGCAACAAAAACGTCACCATTTAAAGTAAACTACAGTCAAGACCCAAGAATGGGATTCAAGGGAAGAAGAAAGGGGAAGTATGAAGCAGTAAGAAAGTTTGTGGAAAAAATAAGAAAAATCCAGGAGGAAGTGAAAGCAGCACTGGAAAAAGCATAGGAGGAAATGAAGAAGTTTGCGAATAGAAAGAGAGGAGAGGGGGAGGAATACAAAGTAGGGGATTTAGTGCTATTAAGTATAAAGGACTTAAAATGGCAGATGAAGAGAAGAAGATTAGAGAAATTGACAGAATATTTTGTGGGCCCCCACGAAGTAAAGGGAATTGTCTCTAGTAATGCAATAGAATTAGAACTACCTAAGTCTATTAGAATACACCCTGTAGTCAACGTAAGTAGAGTATGGCTCTATAAACCACAAGTAGAGAGACAGAAGAAGATATCGCCAAAACTAGTCATAATCAAGGGAGAAGAGGAATTTAAGGTAGAAAAAATCTTAAACAAGAGAACAATAAGAGGGAAGGAAAAGTTCTTAGTACAATGGAAGGGGTATATGGCAGAGGAAAATATATGGAAGAATAGGGAAAACTTGAAGAATGCAAAAGAGTTGGTAGAAGAGTTTGAGAGGGAGTACAGGGAAAAGGATGAAGAACTAAGGCGACAAAAGCTGGAAGAAGAAGAAAAAGAGTTTAGCTGGGAATTACCTCATGAGTTCACAGCAAAATTGCTATATGGATGGGGAAAAAAAAATATGAGAAAGAAAGGGAGAAGAGATAGGAGGAAAATTGGAAACAATGGAAAAATTCCTTGGAATAAGAAAACTTGAAGGGGGGGCCATGTTATGAGAGCCCCAAAAAGGAAATAAATTTCCATGCATTTAAACACTTGATCCACAATATCAAGTCATATAATAGAGTCAAGATATAAATAGTGTGGGAACTTAGGTAATCTGATCATGTGACAAGGTCATGTGATCATAGAACATTCCAGAAGGTCATGTGATTGTGGACTAGTAGTGTACAGCTACTTATAAAGTAGTATAAGTAGTTAAGCAATCCAATAAAGAACTCTATCGAGTTTTTCTTGAACATTCACCTTGGGTGATCATTAAGGGCTATCACAGTCTATTGATAACAGCAAGACTCATGAGCTAGCATCAGGTTTCTCAGATACAGACTCTCAATGTTGAAACTCTAG
>Ga0157361_1000742_pt1 | contig 11889 bp, 10 predicted proteins | sample AttlaeALBM2_FD_111481 | JGI IMG/M metagenome (GOLD analysis project Ga0157361, IMG submission 111481) | Fungus gardens microbial communities from leaf cutter ant in Ribeirão Preto, State of São Paulo, Brazil - Atta laevigata ALBM2 | ecosystem: Host-associated > Fungi > Mycelium > Unclassified ...
CAAAGGACAGCCTCCATAAGGTTAAGTTATCGCATTTTCAAGTACAAAGGCACTACCATATGTAGAACAATAGGTAGTAGCATGTGATGCTCTGTCCTAGTGCACAGACCATCACTTTTCTGTCACAGAAAAGTGACTACTAAATAGTGTCATGGAGGTATAACAAAATACCTGTTCAAATGAACTACATAAATAGCTGGACCCTCATTAGCAAGTAGCCTTGCTAACATCGCCCTTTTGGTATAGTGATAAACCATACAGTATGTGACTACTGGTCCATAGCACAACTGTGACACTTTTCTGTATTTAAGGACTCATAGTCTAAGGATTAGATCTCAGACTTAACAATATCTTTTGTCACTATCTAAACTTCGCTTTTTAAGCCCTTTTGACTATCAAATTATCAGATCACAAATCAGTAAGTGACCATTTGTGATACCAGTGACTCTCTCAGGGATATTCTATCCTGAGAGAGAGCTCAAATCAGTTTATCTTTGTATCTACCATGCCCTAATATACTTCCCAAAGGTAATACTTAGATTTTGTAGAGGAACATGTGTATCTGTGGTGACTCTTCCATATAGGTATTGTTCAGTGACAGAGTGTTTATGGGATTCTTTTCAAAAGTAGATTCCCTCTGGCCATTAGTTTAGTCTCCAGATGATGCCTTCTTCTAGCCTTAGCAAAAAGTAGGTGCAAAGAGAACATGCTATGGTAGTCATGCCTCCAATGCATAAATGCACAAATGTGTTGCCCCAAAGGGCAATGAGAAATAAAGTGGATAGGTGACATTATGATAATATTAGTAAGAGGTGTTGGGTAGAGTACAACCCCTGGTGTAAGAGGACCACTTAGGAGGTGATCACTCAAAAGCTAATGGATAGTCCCGGAAGCTAGTTTGAGATTCAAGTGAAGTATATCTACAACAGCTTGCTAGTATATATACTCTATACCAGATGATCACACAGACAGTCACATGTACATAGATCAGTAATCACAATTGTCCTAATATTAGAGAGAAGGCATTGCACTACATGACACAGACAAGAGAAGCTCAAGAACGGTGGAAGTATGATACACAAACTGTCACTGGGCCACTAATAGAACAGACCCTCAGAACTTACTAAGCATGACCCTAGATGTCCCCTTACACCTGGGGGTCATCTTGCTTCAGGGTATTGAGATAGAATGATGCACAGTGACTATCACTCTATTATTGTTGTCATTGATCTGGACTGATACATGATGACCATGCTCTTATTGTTCTATTTTGGACCTTCAACTAGGACTATATATTACTGTTACACTATCTGTATACCTCAGTCATGCACCTTACAAGGTGACCTCTGAGCAACGTTATCTTTTACAGGGGATAGTGATGGTAAAAGGAGAGTCTAACATTGGGTATACTTTTACTGTTTCTTTGTTGAACTCAAATCTATTCTGATTTTTCCTATCTAGTCCTGGAGTCAATCTGAGATAGCAAGGAGGAAACCAATTCCTCTCTAATTAATTCTCTAGGAAATTCATAAGGTCTGACAATAGGACAAAGTACTAAGCATGTAATTAGTATTTTTGTTGTCATGACTTGGCAAAAACAACTAAGTCATTATTTATTTTTCTTTTCATTTTCATTTTATTTTTATTTTTATTTTCATTATTCTTTTCTTTTCTTTTTCATTTAGTTTCAAAGATTGGACATGCAGGATAGCTAGATAAATTGGAGCACATGGGACTTTACAAATAAAAGTAAATAGTGAAAGGTGTATAAGTAGTGTGTTAACATTAAGTCTTGATGACTCAGAGTTCATCCTAGGTAGATATTTAGAAAGAACTCAATAGAGTTCTCTGTTGGATGTGAGCTACTACTTATACAAATGTCTGTTGGTCTATGTGCCTATCTCCTACAATCACAAGACCCTTACTAAGAACTATATATATTATATAAGTGTTCCCATGCTATCTATATCTTGTCCTCATTATATTTCTGGATGTTTCCTATCAAATTAATGAACACACAGGATAAAGTTTCTTTTCTTAGGGTTGTCTCATATTATAGTATACAAGAATTGAACAAGAACTCTATTGAGTTCTTCTTGTCAACTTGGACTAGTAGGGTTTCTAATTTCTAAGTTGTCTTATCATAACTTGGCAAAATGGCTAAGTCATTATTCATATATTTCTTTTCTTTTCTTTTCTTTTACCTTGGACTTACTACACAGGAGGGAGTACAGAAAAGTGTCACATCACAAGTGTCACATAGTCACAGTCACATAACAGAAAGTCACAGTGTCATGGCATATGATGTCACATAATGGGTTACATAATGAGTATAGGGAAGTAGTGCACAGATGTCAAGTACAAGAGCGGAGTGGGCCAGAGTGGAATGGATTTACTCCAGAATAGAGGGATTTGACAACAAAATGGAGAACAATCTTGGCCTCAGCTTGTGCGCTGTGCCTCAATCTACTGCCGTGTGTGTGGTTGCATATTTCAGGAGGACTGAATTGTTGTCAGGAGTCTCAGAGAGGAGTGGTATAGATTGATAGGAATGAGGATAGGATAAGGAGAAGGTGTAAATGACTTTAATCTACGAACTAAGGAACTAGGATGTAACTACTGGAGTACTTATACTAAGTCCAGAATAGGAGGAGTACAAGTAATTAGTCTATATCGTGATCCTATAGGAGTAGACGACAGGAGTTTAAGAGTGAAAAATTAGTAATAATATAAAATAAAAAGGAAATTATATTATTAATTGGGTATTTTCCGTCATATGACAACAGACCATGTAGTAGTTGTTTAAGTAGTGTAGAAAATCTAGTGGAAACTCTATTGAGTTCTTTTTGTCAACTCAGATAAGGAGTGGGATTAAGTTATCACAACTAAGTCCTTATATGTCTAGGCTAAGTTACTACATTTGTAGATGAACTAACTATAGTCATTTAGAATGTTATGGATTTAGAATAGGACTATTACTATTATCAACCATGTATAAGACTTTAGCCTAGATGACTTAAATCCACTCCAAGTCCGAGTTGACAAGGAGAACTCGATGGAGTCCTCATTTATTCCTGTACACTACTTATACAATTACTACATGGTCTGTGCACTATTTTTCCATGCCCTCATATGACTTGATTATGTGACATGACACTGTGATATCCCATCATATGACTATGACTATGTGTTACTTGTGATGTGACACTTTCCTGTACTTCTTATGTAGTAAGTCCAAAAGAAAATAAAAATAAAAATAAAAATAAATAATGACTTAGCCATTTTGCCAAGTTATGACACCATGGAGCAACAACAAATGGTTGATTTAAGAATTAATGGATGACAATGACATTATAGAAGGAGATGATGAGATCAATGATGAAAGTTATTTATAACTTTCATGCAAGCACAAGAGACTCTATAGGAGAAACATTGGATAAACCTCAGATAATAACATTGGCATTAATAGTTTATTCATAGACTCTTTACTAAAGGGGAATACTCAAACTTGGATATTTACAGACATTGACTTAACTAGTCACCTCTAGTCACTTGGACATTTCTTAGGTAGTAACACCTGTAACACTAGAGACTAGTATAAATAAAGGCCAGAGAACAGCAAGTTCTCTCTTTCTGTGGTTCTTGTGTAAAACTCCTTACTTCTGAAACCCCATACTCTCTTAAGTCCTTGGACTACTGTGCAGAGTGCAACTAAAAGCCTCACTACTCTTACTTATGGTATAACTTCACTGAAAACCTTGACTGGACCCTTTGTAAAGGGGCATGAAGATATCAAGTTTTAACATAAACTATAGGTTGAAATGTATATTTACCTTGTGATCTAGAGTCTTAACACAGAATGTTAGCTTGAATTTCCACTCTTTTGTGACTGCAAGGGCATACATGATTACTTTGAGGAAGGAATCTCTTTCTAAATTCCCTAATTAGAGTGCAATTCAGAATAGCTCCTATGGCTCTAGCATAAAGTAAAACCATAAACCTGATATGATTGAGCCATTTCTCTCCTTTCATGTATGATAGTTGGATATACTTTTTTTGTTTATTATAAGCTTTAAGAATTGGTAGCCTTTTTTGTGCCTGCAGTTGAAGGTGGTGATCTATTGATTAGTGTATACCTTACTTGATTTGACCTGTGTTTGCTAATCATGATAACTAAATGAAAAAAACAAACAAAAAGAATTGACCCAACAAGACAACTGAGACAACATACATATGAAGGAAGGGACTCCACAGTGCATTTCATAACATAATTCTCATGATAGACAGGTAATGACCATATCAGAGGAGATATCAGTGCAATAATGAAAGTACACAATTGAACCTCAACAATCAACAAGCAAGTGTCTGAAGTCCAAAGAAAGTGAGTCAATATAAATAATAAAATCTACTTAGTTAACTGGTATCCAGTCATACAGTGGCGCCTATGAGTGGGATCCTGGAAAGTATGGTTGGATTCTGCTTAGGACGTGGGTTTATCCTCGTGGGAATGGCGTCAGATGCTACACAGTATTGCCATCTGTCGGATTGAAAACATCGGTAATTGTAGTGCACTGGATCAATAATGTTGCCCTCAATGGGTTCAGTTTGAATGCTGGCCTGAACCTAAGTCTGACTACTGGTATATTGGTGAGTTTTGTGTTATTTTTGTCTTATATGCATACTCAAAATAGCAAGTGAAATTCCTATCGATACATCGCCGAGTTCGATTGTCTTGTCATACTCTATATATTATGTACATTACTATGAGATTAATCAAACCCCGGACAGACAATGCCGGAATGCCAGTTGATCCTTTTATTCACCAACCAGTGATGCAAAACTAACTTGATTAGACTTGGACATCGACCGTCAAGGACATTAGTTTAAAGTTAAGTATGTCAGTGGAAGTACCGTCCAAAGCCAATACGCCCATGTGTTCTGCATCTCGATAAACCTTGTTTGGATGCTCGGCAGCGCCAGACACATGAGCAACCTTACAATACGTTGCATGCAAAGCTAATAGCTCAGGAGAGGGGACAGGGAGATAACGAGAGTCACTGATTGAAAATTGAACGAATATGGGCTCAGGAAAGGGTTCCGGGCGCAAGAAGTGTTTGACTTAATAATAATTCATCTTTCCAGGCTATGTAACATGAGATGACGCCCACAAGTCTAAGGAGGAACAATCAAAAACTCACCACGGCTTCAAAGTAGAGGGACAATTGATCAAAAGATTCATGGTACTCTTTGCTCAGGGTCATGACATTGATCAGAGAGTGTACCTTCTCCCCAGTGAAACTGCTGGCATCGTAACGGAATAGCTGAAGGATGGCCATTATACAGGAGGCATAGTCGAACTAGACATTGGGCTGTAGATGGGTCTTATTTCATATCATATTAATAGCCACGCACCTTTTTAGACTTCTCTTTCACGTTGAAGAACGTGGCCTCCGGAATGATGTGGGCACACTCTGTGTGACATCCGGGGACCCATGAGCTGCCTGTAATCCCCGAAACGACTTCATCAGGGGCATCATACTGAATATGTCCCGTTATAGCACATCTCCAGTTGTCTCGAATGAAGGGCCTGCGCAATGACAGTGATGAGAAACCATTAGTGTAATAAACTATACACTGACGAGATTTTTAGCATCTCTGTGACTCTTCGGAGCTTCAGTCATCTTAGCTTTCGTATCTTCCCAGTGTTTCTCAAAAGAGGGCCTTGACGGATGGGTGCGGGGTCCTGGTGTTCGACCCCTGTATTTCCTGACTGGACATAGTTCACCATAAATAGAGGATGAGCCACTAATAAGGAACTCACAGGGGAAAATGACATACTTCTCAAAGAACAGGCCAAGGTTTACCAAAATCATCATTGCAAGAGAAAATGAACTTGGCAAGATATGCGCGAACTCCATCCGTAGCGGCATACAGCATCAAGAAGCCCAATATCCTGATTGGGCGCACTTTGTCCTCACTGGAAAGCTCCACTTCATATTTAAGACAGATTCGGTAGGCACTAGTGCAATGTAGATTTGACTGGAGTTGCTTTTCCATTGGAAGTGGTGACATCATTGGATGAGTTATTCCCACGGTTTTGTGAAAGCTCTAGATCTTGAACACTCCACCGGATGATCCCGGTGCAAGTCTAAGTATCAAGGTTGGCGGATCTGAGTGTCGCTGCACAGTGTCCGGTGTGGTTGACATTGAATTCCTCTATAACATGAATTTGACAATGGCAGATGCGACAGGGTAACTGGTCTGCTACTTTGAAGGTCAGGCGAAGCAATGTCTCACGGAAGCTCTCGAACTAGATATCAAGTGCTTCGAAGCCTTCGACCAACTCGTTGAAGGTAAAATGATGGCTCTTGACGAAGATATAATTGGTGATTGTTTTCCATATCTCCCATTGACTTGAAGAGCAGAGGCGCTTACCGTACTCCCAACAAACACCTCAGGAATTTGTGCACCTCTCGGCTGCGAGAACAAGCGCGTCAGGGAGTATGCGTTGGCAAGACAGGAGCTTGTAGATGAGTACAACTCTGGGCTGCCTTGCCAACCTCTTCTCGTCAAAGTTAAATCCGAATACGGTTCTGAGATTAGTCTCTTAAAATGGTCGGCCAGAAGCCAGAGAATCCTATCAGCTGGTATGCTGTGGGCGTTTGGAATCTGAGTGGAGTGGTTCGCTCCTGCCTGGGTTGCATGCGGCTGTATGTACACCCTCGTAGGCGAAAAAAATCATGCTGTAATAGCATAGTCGACGTGTGCGTGTATCTGCTGTTCTCAAGTTTGCAAGACGACTGCGATTCACACTGGCACAAGCCTTATTTACCTCTCATGTCCGGGCATAGAGCCTATCACGATATCCAATCATATTCTCACTGATATAATCACAGAGAATTCGAGAGGGTAGCAAAGCTGTTCTAGGAAGCATTGGAGTTTATGCAGGCCACAGAGTTCAAGAAAGTCTTGGGCAACGACATCACTGATCTCGAGAGTGCTATCTCCGACTTAGGTGGGTATTTCCTTGATGCTTGTTTTGTTGGAGTCAGTGCCGAGTGTGCCTTGTAGAGGTGGACCAAGTCCGGGAGATGTACAAGGAGGTCCTCGGACCACGACACTCTGCGGTGCTGGGTTTTGTCAGAATGGTGTATCACTTGTAATCTTGATGAAGCCATATCAGATATCACGAAGTATGTAGCCTTCTTTCACTGGCGCTAGTCATTAAGTATCGACCCGGCGAATCCACACATCCTCATGAATATCACACTATCACTGCGCAGGCCCCTGGTCAGACCTCTCCAGACGCAGAATTCCGCCAAGCCATCAAATATTTGTATGCGAGACCAGGGGTCAGGACAAAAGGGAAAGAAAGAGTGTTGTTGGGCCTAGGATTGCCTCATTCGCATTTTCAAGCCACCGCAGTCTCCAATGTTGGCCCCTCTAGGTTCCTTGGGGCACGCATGGGAATGCACGAGAAGAGGAATGGGACGAGATGGTCATCAGGTGACAGCACGGGGTGCGGACAACTCTGGAGGAGGGCGTGAAGGAAGAAACGAAATGGGAGTTTATAAATAGACGACATTCTATTCTCTTGCTCCATACTAGTCGAAGCTCGCGCGCAGTCTCCAATGACATTTTCGATGCCTAACTTCCTGGGCTCGATCCATACATGAATCAAGGTTTGAGCTTTTATATTGGTGAGGCCATGGAGAGAGACGGGACAGACCTGAGCTGCGCGTTGGAGGCTTTGTGATGCCGAGGACTCATGCGGCTGTGCCGCAATCTGCGAGGGCTAGGGCAGCGTTTTTGAGTGGCAGGGAGAGGGGGACAACGACGGGAAGGGCTCTGAAGTGGTTGACGATGAGACGTGGAGGCTGAGAAGATACTGAGACCGCTCATTCCTACGCACACTGTCAGATCAAGTTGTGCACAGAAAGAGAGGAGGGGCTTCAGCTCACTCCAAGTCAAGGAACGGCAGCCGATTAAGGAACTCCTGATCTTGTTGCCTTAGTTGAAGGACTCACTTGTTACCTCTCTCGCGTCGTCGTTCGTCAAGATTAGTCCAATGAGAAGGAGCGCTGCAGAAAGATAGATGGAATGATAGCACAGCATCCTATTGGACGATCTATTGGACGATCTGCTGTGGTTGTCTGGGTTGTCATCGACCATTATATCAAGAATTTGGCTGTTCATCACATCTAGGCCTTGAATTGTCCTAAGAATTTGTCGGTAGAAGAGAGGCATTGAGAACGAGATGATCTAAAATTAAAGATTGAGGGTGATCTATCTGCAAGAAATTTCAGTCTCTCAAAAGAGTCATACACACTTGTACTCAACTTAAGTCTCCCAATTGATAGCCTTGAGCTAAGTGCGACCAAAGATAGGAGTACAGGCGGGCAAGATCACAGGCCATAGCGTGCCAGAGGGCATTCGTACATCACCACAAATGCCCTCTATCATGCTGGACATCTGATGTAATCTGTCTTCTATTTGTCTTCTTTGTCCTGAGTCCCTGTTTGTTAAACGTCCTTGCACCTCAAACCTGAATGATATCACACGTCGCTTCTGATCCTCTGGTCAAATGGCCGTGCTAGCTGCCAAGGCCGATTTTCCAACACCAGGAGATCCTCTTCTCCAAATCAAATCAGATGGAGACCATCGACATTCTTTATCTCGTCTCCAATCTCTTGTAAGACAGCGGTGCGGGTGCCTTCCATACATCATTTGCGTAGGGGAAGCCTAACTGAACCAAGGAAGAACGTGAAATTATCGATGATAGTCATCATTGTACCTGTGGAGCAGAATACAAGAATGATCTTCATTGCACTCACAGGGCAAGGTGTAAATGTTGGCAATGGTCATCATCACGTTTACAAGGAAAAAAAGTACAAGAGTCGATGTCGCGTTCCCGAGACGGAGTATAAGACCGGTGACTATAGCCACCGCTGTGGTCTTGAGATGATGTAGGAGGGTATTGATGAGGCCTATTGTCATTATGGTGCTCTTGAGATAGAGTACAAGAACATTGATGTTGCCGTTGTGAAGACCTTTTCCGGTGCGGAAAGCGAGGGTACTAACGACATCAGCGGACTTGAGCACGATCGATCCCGTCCTCTAACCCCAAGGACGAGCAGCGATGAGAAGAGTATTCTGATGGATAAAAGGGGTGGTCTGGTAAGCGTTTTAGAGGATTATCAATGGAGAGAATCATTATGGCAGTCGTATCGAGACAGGTGGAAATAAGTTGGAAGAGTATCAGTTAGAGTAGGTGCAGTTGACGGAATCATGATAGAAATAAGCCTGTTTTGACCTAAACTGTAGTTCGAGGTGGATGAAGACAATTAAGTAATCGATGCTACCTGCTCAGACTCCTCAACTGAGTTTGAATGTATCGAGGTCTTCTGTATCTGTCTACAGTAGCGTGTATGATGTGTGTTGATATTGTGGACGGAGGTATGGCATCCTGACTGTAAATAATCAGCTAATATTACAGAGAATATTGGCTGATGGGCTCACTTAGCAAAGTACCATGCTATAATCACACTTGCGCAGCTCATTTTCAAAATTTCTCTTGCAACACCAGTTACCCTCCGCATCGAGTTAAAAAATTCGTACTCAAAAGTCGTCATCCTCTCATCGAATATCATCTTCTGCAAAATCAACACAATTTTGCTGTCGCGCTTGCCAGGATTGCCCGGCTTCAGCATTGGGACAATATTGTTCAGGGCGAGGCGGTGGATATTGCTAGACCAGTTTTCAATTTCGGCAGAACGTTGCATGCGCTGTTTGTAGCTCTCTCGAAAAATTAATGAAGACGAGAGAGAGAGAGAGAGAGAGAGAGAGAGAGAGAGAGAACAACTTCGCAAGCAACGCAGCCAGTTGTGTTCATATCAATAAGATCAATGGTGACAAGATCCTGCAAGCAATGACCAACATTGCGTTCACCCATGCACATGAATGACATCGTCAGGTCCTTGGTGTTGTAGATGCCATTGGCATGAGCCATTTACTTGAATAGTTGAGGTCAACAGGGCTTATTCATGGTAAAAGGTTGAGATCGAGAACAGAACTAGCAAGGGAGCATTGGTTAGAACGATATAAAACCAAGCATGAATACATACAACTGTTTTGATTAGTAACTTTGACAGGTATAGCAAACCTGGCCATACTGTCGCCAAATAGTGAGTGAGCCTTTGCCGAGATGTGCCAATTGGCCCCGGACTCATGACCAGTCAAGCAGGCGCCAGTCCCTCTCTATACCGCTATGGATGCTGCATGGAATATACCAATCGAAATTTCTTGCACCAGTGATAGTTGAAGCAGAGGCTCTGGTGAAAACACCAAGGCAATGCTGGTTGACCTTTTGGAAGGGGAATCAGGCACTATTTCCAGCAAAATTCTAACCGTCGTAATGGGAACGATAATGCCGTCGAATCCCGCTGCGGCAGGGGCCCTAAAGTTAATGAAGTCATAACTATGGCCGCAGATAACAACGGACATACTCGAAACACTATCCCACGAGTCGGGGACCTTGTTGCGGGTGTCCCACACATGGCCTCAGTGAAGGCAAAAGTCAAGAATCCGACGCCTGCCATTGGGGTGAGGATAAGACTGAGAAGGCCCATATTCTCTCGCCATGCACGTTGCTGCTTTGAACTACAGAGACCTGAAGCGAGCGGATCGTCAAGATGAAATGACAGATAACAGCGGCATCATAACCACATTGATGCATGAGAAAAGTCGGAACCCAGATCATAATGATGTGGCAGTAGATCGATCATCCACGGGCTACTGCGGCCAGAGCCCTTCCAACAACCTCGCTTTCCGTCTGACAAAGGCTGCTGACTGATGGCCAGGGCCCGAATGAACCAAACTCCTCTTGCAGCCGACTTTAGAGACATCGAAGAGCTCTGGGCTTTCCAAATCACCTGCATAAGGGAGATGGACCTGATAAGCGGAGGACATGTTGCGCTGTCTAGGAGCATCGAACTGAGAACTCACCGCACTCAGTATTTTGCTGTCTGTACTTTTGAGAGGGTTCGAATCACTTATTAATCACTGTTTACTAATTGATAACTGATTTATGAAGACGAATTTCCTTGATTATGTACTGAGAAGACTACACGATACATCAAGATGAGAAGACTACACAGTACATCGAATTGAGGAGAACGAAAAGAAATGACTAGCTAGTGTAGTGTAGTGTAGTGTAGTGTATCAAATTGAGGAGGATATGAAAAAAAAGAAAGAGACTAGGCAGCGTATCGAATGGAGGAGATTGAAAAGAAATGACCAAGCAGAGTATCGAGCTGAGGAGATGGAAAATGACTAGGCAAAGTATCGAGCTGAGGAGGATTATAAAAAAAAAAATTACTAGGCAGAATTGAGGAGATTGAAAGGAATTGATTAAGCAGAGTATCAAATTGAGGAGAATGAAAAAGAAATATGGCCAGGCAGTGCATCGCATCGGATAGGATCGAGGAGAATGAAAAAAAATGAAGAAAAAAAATCAGTAAACAGAATGGCACCCTACAATTTACCCTACAATGTCCGAATAAATCAAAACTAAATTCAAAGTGCATTCACACCCAACAAACAAGAACAAGAACATCTCAACACTAACCAACGCACCCCCACACTCTCAAAGAACAATACAACCAAGAGCCCGCTGCTCGGAATCCCGAAGGAGAGCAAGGTACGGTCAGGGTTCAAGTACGTTCCAACAGCATGTCGGGCTTGATGGCGTGGAGTCGTCTGTCTGTTCGTCAAAGGTATGAAAACAGGTTGAAGAAGAAGAATAGAAATAGGTTGAGAAAAAACGGGGTGCCTTCTGTAAAAGAGAATGATCCTATACCGAAGGAAAAACACTGCCTTGAGCCACTGAAA
>Ga0157361_1000743_pt1 | contig 11883 bp, 17 predicted proteins | sample AttlaeALBM2_FD_111481 | JGI IMG/M metagenome (GOLD analysis project Ga0157361, IMG submission 111481) | Fungus gardens microbial communities from leaf cutter ant in Ribeirão Preto, State of São Paulo, Brazil - Atta laevigata ALBM2 | ecosystem: Host-associated > Fungi > Mycelium > Unclassified ...
AATATTAGTGGAGATATGAAGGCCTCAATGTTTGCACATAGACTTCATTAATTACCCATAGATAGTCATCTGTCCTTTTCTTAGAACAAAGGACAGCCTCCATATGGTTAGGTTATCACTATTCCTAGAACAAAGGCACTACCATATGTAGAACAATAGGTAGTAGCATGTGATGATCTGTTCTAGTGCACAGACCATTACAATTATATATATAAGGACTCATAGTCTGAGGATTAGACCTCAGACTTAACAACATCTTTGCTGCTTGTCTAAACTTTGCTTTTTTGAGCTTTTTGAATATCAATTCAACCAATCACAAATCAGTAAGTAGCTATTTGTGATAATTTATTGTTGCCTCTTCTCACCCATCAGTCAAGTTGATATGGGATGCCATTACAAAGGACTATACTTACAAGAGTATCTTCTCACAAGCTCGTTTACACTGTGAATTTACAAGTGCTTACTGTCTAGAAAAGGAGGATATTTAAGCTTTCTTGAACAATCTTCGCATGAAGAAAGCTGAGCTAGCAGCTGTTGGTGTTAATATAAGTGATGATGACTACTGGAACTCTATTATCCAATCCCTACCTTGCTGGTTGGCCACTTTCATCTCAAATCAACTCACTGCTGCTCGTCTTGCTGGCTGTGATGTTGATCCTGAACTCCTAATTACCTTTATTTGTGACAAATAGGACCATACTTGTCCAAGTGGAAGAAACAGCTTGCGATATAATGCTGACAATGCATTAGCATTTGAAATATGAGAGAAGGAAAAAGGAAAAGAAAGGTAGAAAGATAAGGGAAAGAAAAGAAAGAGAGGGCCATGCTGGATTTGTGGTAGTGACCATTTCAAAAAGGAATGTCCTGATAGAAATAGAAAGGACAAGAAGGGCAGAAATGGTAGTAATGCAAAACTGTTAGGCAACAGTGCAAATACTGTTGAGAAAAACGATAATTATGCTTTCACAGTGGAGAAGACTTCAGATAACAAGAGAAGTATAAATGTGTCTAAGTACGAGGAGATTCCAGACAAGCCATGGTCTGAGGAGGAGTTTGAGGAAGAGGTGGAGAATCAGTCAGATGTTGAAGAACTTGCTGCTGAAGAAATTGTCAGCAATGTTGAACTTATGACCACCCAAACTGAGATTTTTGACTCAGGTACCACCACTCACATTACTCCTTACCGGAACGACTTCTCTGCTTTCTAGTCTATTGTACCTAAGGTCCTGTGAGCTGCAAACAAACAAGGCTTCAGTGCAGTTGAGAGAGAAGAACTTGTTTTGGATTTACCCAATGGTACAACTTTCTCCAAACTCCATCTTAGCAAAGTTCTCTACTGTCTTGAGGCTGGATATACACTTGTCTCAATTGGATGACTTGATGATGCTGGTTTTTCAACTACATTTGCAAACAGAAGGTGTATTATCCATGATGCTGGGGGTTCTCGTATTGCTGAGGTTCCCCAAAATGGAAAGGGTTTATACAAGCTGGTTAGAGAAGTTGGAGAGGTGAATGTGGTTAATGAATCACTTACCTTGGACTTGTTATACTGATGGTTAGGCCACATTGCACATAGTGTGGCTCAGAAGCTTGTTTGTAATGGTCTAGTCACTGGTCTAGAGTTGGAGAAAAGTAGAGAGACTGATCTCTTCTGTGAGTCTTGTGCCTATGGCAAGATGACTCAGCTGCTGATTTCCAAAGTTCGGGAGGGTAAAAGAGCAAAAGTATTTTGCAAAGAAGTATACTCTGATGTATGGGGACCTGCTCGAGTTGAAACTAAAAAAGAACAGTGCTATTATGTGACATTTATCAATGACTACTCATGGTAGACTTATGTTGATTTTCTCACCAATAAATCAGAAGTTCTGATGTCCTACAAAGCCTTCAATGCAATGTGCGAAACCCAACATAGTATACGAGTCAAAATCCTTTATTTAGATAGAGAAGGAGAATATATGTCTACAGAATTTCAATCATATCTCAAGTCTCAAGGAACAAAGCAAAAACTCACTGTTTATGATACCCCTCAGCACAACGGCATTGCAGAATGTCGAAACCATACCATTGTTAAATGTGTTCATGCAGTACTCCATGCTAGCTATCTTCCAAAGTTATTATAGGCACATGCTGTGTCCCATGTTGTCTGGCTAATAAATCGGACAAGCTCCAAGGCAATAGAAGAGATGACATCTTTTGAGTTAGTATATGGGAAGAAACCAGACTTGAGAGTATTGAGGGAATAGGGAGATGAGGTGTTGGTACATCAGGCAGGTGGTGACAAGCTAGGCAGACGTGCAAAATGAGGACATTGGATTGGGTATGATAGTGAGAGCAATGGCTTTCTAATCTACTTCTCTGATACAGATGCTATCAAGCCTGAATGCAACTTTCTTTTTGTCAACAATGGTTGATCTGGACTTGAGAGGGAGAAGATACTTACTAGTGAGTCTCAGATTAGTCTCAAACCTGCTGAAAGCCCACTCTGTCAGCATCTAAAGTCCAATGACTAGAATTAAGCCAACTGTCTCTTTGTTCAGAGTTTGACAAAAAGAACTCAATAGAGTTCTCGCTTAATTCTCTACTACTTATACATTTTACTACTGTGGCTATGCGCTTACTCTCTCATGGTCCTCATGTTACTCTAGTCATATGACGTGACCATCTGTGACCATCTATCACACCATTGTGACATTGTGACAAAGTCATGTGATACTTTCCCATGCTCCATCTTGTAGTTGTAAGTCCAATAAGAAAAGAAAAGAAAAGAAAAGAAAAAGAAATATAAATAATGACTTAGCCATTTTGCCAAGTCATAACACTACCCCTCTCTTAAGTTTCCTCATCCTGAGGAATTTTTCTACAACTCGTAGTATAGGTCTACCATATTGCCCATTTCGTCTTCATCTTCCTCTATCTATTCTCGAACTCCCAAATTTTCTTTCTCAGTTTCTTCCTTCTCCAAAATCATCTTCATTGTCCCTCTTCTTACTGGTTTCTTGCCCTTCCATCATCTCCAATTTCTTTCTAATCTCCTCCAATATTCCTGGTCATATTGCTTGTCTAACTATCTATATAACATCTTTGCTATGAACTTCCCTGGTAATTCTCCACGCTTGAATATTGTTTTCTTGTGTTCTTGTTGTGCCACATCTTCCATGTCTCATTGATATTCCTTCTCAAATTCTTCAATTGCCTTCTTTACATTCTTCAAATTCTCTCTTTCCTCCCAAGTATCAGACTCTGCTGTAAATCCTTTTCAGCATACTAGGTATTTATCCTTCTCTCTTACTCATCGCTTATTCAGGATTCTTTCTACTTCCCACTCTTCTTCTCCCTCAATTATAACTAGGGTTAGTTGTTCCTTTTTCTGTTCCTTTACCTGGCCCATGTATCTTTGTATTCTACTAATGTTAACTACTGGGTATATCTTTACTGTGCTAGGTAGTTCTAATTTAACTGAATTCAACAATACTATCTCCTCAATTTTGTAAGGGCCAATGTATCTCTCTGTCAATTTATCCGTTCTTCTCCCAACCATCTGATATTTCAAGTCCTTGGTACTTAACATGACCAAGTCCCCTACTTTATACTCCTCTATGTTCGATCTCTTCTTATCAGCGTACTTCTTCATGTCTTCATGTGCTTTTCCTAGCCCTGCTTTTGCCTCTTTCTATATTTCTTTCATTTTCTCAATGAATTTTTCTGCTCCCACATATTTCCCCTTCCTTCTCCCTTGTTGTAGGTGAATTCTACTGTTCCTAACCATTCTAGCCACTGTTCCTGCCTATGATCAATGGATATCCTCAAATACTGCTCTAGTTCCTGGTTAACCCTCTCTGTTTGTCCATCTATCTGAGGGTGGAACACTGTTGATAACTTGCTTTTGATCCCTAATATCCTGTTCAACTCCCTTATTAACCCTGCCACAAACTGCGGTCCTCTATCTGATATGATGCTCTTAGGCAGTCCATGCAGTTTCCACACATTATCTCTAAACAATCTGGCTAGCCCCTCTACCAATGTCTTTTCCATAGTAGAAATGAAATATACTATTTTTGTTAACCTGTCTACTACTACCAGAATTGAGTCATATCCCTGTGCTAACAGTAACTTGGTAATGAAGTTAGCCAATATATGCATCCAAGGTTTGTCAGGTATTGAATTGGGCATTAGTTTGCCTGCTGGCTGTTCCATGCGATTCATATTGTGCTAGCAAGTATTACATCCCTCCATATATCATTTCACTTCCTTGGTTATTCCTGGCCACCAAAAATTACGAGTGACCAGCTCCACCGTTTTCTACTATCCTCCGTGTCCTCCTACCAGCATATCGTGATGTAACCTAATTATTTCTGCCCTCAATTTATCGTCTTTTGGTACATATACCTTTCCCTCTTTGTATATAACACTGTCTACTTCTCTCTATTCTTCATCTCTCAGCATCTTCACTTCTGCTCGTTTTATCTCTTCTATTGCTTTAACAACCTCATCATCTTTTGCTTTTGATTTTCGTACTTCCTTTAGTAGATCTACCCTATCCACTATTATTTCAACTCTCTCTGTCTTCCTAATTTCTAACCATTCAGGTTTTATTAATGTCTTATCTTTGTTATCTCTCTCTACACTGATTTCCCAGTCTGGTCTCCTGCTCAGACTATTTGCCTTCCCCATCTTACTTCCCAGTGAAAGGGGCAAAAGAGATGTTTGCTGTGACAAACAAGTAGAAAAGGCAGCGACAGCTCTCAATTGCATACTAAAGGGTTTGTGAGGAGAAGTAGAAAGTAGAAATATCAGAAAGATATTAAAAAGTGAATACACAGCTTATTTGGAATCTAAATATAGAAGGAATGATGGGAGCTCAATCTAGATCTTATTTGCATGGTGTTCCTAAGATATCCACCTTTACACACCATAACAAGCTCACTAGTAGAATAGTCAGTAAACTACTCATGGGCCTTACCACACTCAATCAAGCCCTTATCCATACCCCCACACCAAACCTTATGGGTATGGTACGATCTGAGTTGATGATTAGCCAGGCTTTTCAGGCCTGCTACTCTATAGAAGGTTGTCTGAGCAACCGCTGCATCTTGTCTTATAAAAGAGTAGGGTATATAGTAGAACACATTCACCAACTCAATCTCTCACCAAGATCACCCCTTACATACTCAAGAGAATCGCATTTACAACCTCAAGAGCTTCTGAGATGAAAGCAAGGGCCAAGGAGACTCTTTCCATCAATCTCTACTCTGAGAAATATATTATAATCTTACAAATGTTAGAGACTCAATTAAAAAGAAATAGAAAAAGAAACTCTCCATTCTACTACTCTCCCTTGTGCCTCTCCTCAATAATACTACCATGTGGCTATGACAGCTGTCACCTTCCTGTCCTCTATACCTCCCAGACATGACTATGTGATCCTGCTCCATCTCCATACTTCACTCCTGCTCATCATTCCCTGAACCCCAAACTGGCTTCCTTCTACTCCAAATACGGTCTAGAAACACATAACAGTGTGTCTGAGCATCAGCGATACGATTGTTATCTGGTGGCACATCTATTTCTTTACTGAGTCCAGTAGTAATAGGATCACTAGTCATTGATAGACTTTTGATCTGCCATCTTGATGTCATATTAGTCTAAGTCTGCTCTAGATCGAAATTATCTCATATTCCAAAGATATCTCTGAGCCTCTGATTTCTAGAGCTTCAACATTGATAGTCTGTATCTGAGAAACCTGATGCTAGCTCATCAGTCTTGCCTTCTGAGGTATATGCTATTCTAGCATATGGTAGCTCAGTCACTACCTAAGAGAAGTATCCAATTTTGGGTCTAGATTATGTCTGGGGCTTGTAGGAAGTCTCTAGAGTGGGTTCCAATAGTGAAACCCAGGGTTATAACTTTTATCCTATGCTGCTTTTCCATAGAAAATTCTCTAACGGCATAGCACTGGAACATGCTTTAATGTAAAATCAAATCTAGATAGGTATAGAGTCTATCTTGCTTATCTTTGATTTAACTTCTGAGCTTTCATGAAATACTCAAGATTTTTGTGATCTGTCTAGATCTCGAATTTCACCATTGCACCTTCTAAGAAGTGCCTCCATACCTCTAAGCATCTGATGACCACCAACATTTCCTTGTCATGTATTTCATAGTTTCGTTCTGTATCACTGAGAGACTTCAAAATAAAAGCAACCAATCTCCATTTTTTGTCTGAGCACTTTATCGAGAGTACTCCCCCAGTAGCATAGTTTGAGGCATTGGCCTCTACTCTAGACTCTTTGTCTAAGTCTGGAGCTGCTAATACTAGTTTTGTTATGAAAACCTGTTTTAACTCATCAAAAGCTTTCTGCTGGGCCTTTTCCCACCACCACTTCTCATCTTTCCTCGTCAGCATATTTAACAGCCTTGCTACTTGAGCAAAATCCTTAATAAACCTCCTGTAGTAATTTGTGAGGCCTAAGAATTTTCTAATATCTTTCATAGTCTTTGGCTGTGGTCAACTGAGTACCCCATCTACCTTTTCCTTCTTCATTTCTATCCCATTGGGTCCTATGACTACCCCTAGGAACCCTATCTTCCTTACTTTCCACATATATTTTTCTGGCTTAATATATAAGTCATTTTCCTCCAGTCTCCTCAATATTTCTTGTATGATCTCATCATGTCCCTCTTCCATCTCTGTTCCAATCAATATGTCATCTACAAATGCTGCTACTTTTCCTTTGTTTATCAGGTCTCTCAGAATATCATTTATCATTGCTTGAAATATTGCTGGCAAGTTTGTCATCCCAAAAAATATCACTATTGGTTTGAAGGAATCGATATGCATCGTGAATGCTCCTTTCTACTCATTCCCTTCCTTTATCCTTATGTTATTGAATCCTCATCACAGATCTATTTTTGTAAATACTTTCTTACTCCCCATATTGTCAATTAATTCTGTGATTAATGGTAACAGGTAGTTATTCTTTATGGTTTGACTATTTAGACTATGGTAGTCCATAACCATTCTCTTGCTGCCGTCTTTTTTGCCAACAAAAAATACTGGTGACATTTGAGATGACTTTGAAGGTCTGATATAGCTCTTTCTCAGCTGATTTTCCATGAATTTCTGTACTTCCTCCCTTTCATTTCTAGACAAGGGATAAACATTTCCTTTCTGTGGCTTGAATGTCTCCTTGAGATCTATAGCATGATCCCAAATCTTTCTAGTTAGTATCCTCTCTGATTCTACCTTTCCAAACACCTTTTTCTACTTCAAAAATTTCTTTGGGACCATCTTCTCAATTTTCCTGTGGTTCTCTTCTATCTTTTCCTCTCTTCCCCAGTCTTTTTTGTCGTCTATTACCCAACAGACAATTTTCTCTTCTTCCTCTGTAGCTATCCTTTTGACCTTTTCTTTCTTCTGACTTCCCCTACCACACAAGGGTGGGTATCTCGTCATTTTAACTTCCCTTGTTTCCCAATTTATTTCTGGATTGTGGGCTGCTAACCATGGCATACCTAATATTACCTCTGTTTTCCCCAGGTCACATACGTCCATCCTCATTCTTTCTACATGGCCTTTATAGAACATATTGCACTTTACTTGGTACATAATGGCCCCTCTGCTATTGTTCATGCTATCTACATTTCTAATGGCTATTGGTCTATCTGACTTCTGTAGCTTAAACCCATGCCTAGCTGCCATCTGCCTATCCATGAACATCCCCGTTGTGCCACTATCCAAGAGTGCTTTTATCATCACACCTTCGTGTGTATCTATCTTCTCTACTCCTATGTTCAACCACACTTCTCTCAATATTCCAAAGGTTCTCCTGACCTTCCTTTGACTACCCCTCTCTCTTGCTGTACTTTCCAGTTCTCCTAACCATGCATTGCTTTGCTGTACCTTTGCTTCTCTGGGCTGTGCTGCTTTCTCCTCCCTTGCTGTACTTTTTGAGTCTCTTGCTCACATGCCACTCTGCTCCTTTCCTCCTTTGCATCCACACCAACTCATCTTCTCTCTTTTCCAATAGGAAATTACTCCTTGTCCCTGATCGTCTTCCATGTAGCACTCCCCTTTGCCACATCTTGGGCACTTCAAATATGTGACAACGGCCTCTTAATCATGCCATTCCAACTCTCAAAATTTCACATCTTGTGGCACTGTTGGTCTATAGTACCATTTAGCCCTCTTCCTCAACATCTCCCATGAACTTCTTTTTCACTCTTCTTGCTGTGCCTTTCTCTTTGTAGGGTACACTGCTTCTTTCTCTGCTCTCCTCAACCTGCTCTCCTTTTCCTGCGCTTTTCCCTTTACAGAGTATGCCAGCCTCTCCTTTTGCTGCACCTTTTGTGGCCTTATCACACATGCTGCTGTTACGCCGCTAGAGAATTTTCTGTGGAAATGTAGCATGGGATAAAAATTATAACCCTAGATTTCACTATTGAAGCCCACTCTAGAGAACTCCTACAGGCCCCAGACATAATCTAGACCCAAGATTAGGTCCTTCTATCAGGTAGTGGCCAAGCTGTCACATGCCAGAAAAGCATATACCTCAGGAGGCAAGACTGATGAGCTAGCATCAGGTTTCTCAGATACAGACTATCAATGTTAAAGCTCTAGAAATCAGAGGCTCAGAGATACCTTTGGAATGCAAGATAATTTCAATCTAGAGCAGACTTAGACTAATATGACACGAAGACAGTAGATCAAAAGTCTATCAGTGACTAGTGATCCCATCACTGCTGGACTCAGTCAAGAAATGGATGTGCCGCTGGACAACGATCATATCACTGATGCTAGGACACTGTCATGTGTTTCTAGACCGTATTTGGAGTAAAAGGAAGCTAGTTTGGAGATTAGAGGATGTCGGGTAGGAGTAAAGTATGGAGGTGGAGTAGGAGCATATGGCTATGGCCGGTAGGCATGGAGGATAGGGAGGTGACATCTATCATGTCCACATGGCAATGTCATGGAGAAGAGAAGTGATAGAGGCTGGAAAAAGAAAGAGTTTCCTTTTTTATTTAATTTTAATTAAGTCTTATCAGTTTGTACTTTTAATATAACATTCAGAGAGCCCGAGAGAAAGGCAATGGAATCTTGACACCTGCTGCCATCTCAAGGGCTCGAGAGTTGTCTTATGGCAATTTTCTGAGTTCTAAGTGAAGTGGTTGGGCTATTGAGGAGACTGGAACTCTATACCCTACTTGGTCAAGAGACAAGACGCAGCGGTCGCTCGGACAACCTTCTACAGAGTAGCAGGCCTGAAAAGCCTGGCTAATCATCAACTCAGATCATATCACACTCATAAGGTTTGGTGTGGGGGTGCGGATGAGGGCTTAATTGAGTGTGGTAAGGCCCATGAGTGGTTTACTGACTACTTTGATAGTGAGCTTGTTACAGTGTGTAAAGGTGGACACCTTAGGAACACTATGCGAGGAGAATCTAGATCAAGCTTACAATCCTTTCAAACATTTTCATCTTAATTATCATGCTAAGTTTCTATATTCTCTTTTTAATACCTTCATTCTTGATTCATCCTCACAAACTCTTTAGCATGCAATTGGGACCTGGTACTGCATCTTTAGCTCATGCCAGGCTAATAGTCTCTTTTGCCCCCTTCACTGCCTTCTCTTTCTTTACCTACAAAGAACATTCTCTACATTTATGCTCTTTCTTCCTACATTTAAAGCACTCAACCTCTACCACCCCTACTCTCCTTATCATCCTCCCCTCTTTTATATCACACTGCATCACCCTACTCGACAACACTTCAAATTTATTTTTGGAAGTGGCTCCCCTCTTCTCCTTTCCTTTCTTATTCCTGCAATTTTGGGCCAGGTACCCAAACCCTTTGCAACTCCAACATTCTTGTTCCCTTTTTCCTTCTAATTTTGCCCTTAATGAAGTAAGGGCATGTTTTTGTTTGAGCAAGCTGCTCATTAATGAATTGTATTGTGTTTGAGACATCATGGTGACATCTCTGAGGGTATGGATTTAATGGTTGATCTTACTAATATTACATCTGTTGGGGCGCAAGATCTTCATCCAACCAGACACCTACTACCCTACTAACTACTGTCCTAATAGTACTTTGTCTATTACCCAACGGATGGGATCCCTAATCTAGATAGCCCTCTAAAGGTAACTGTCACTCCTTTGCATATACTAACTCACAATGGAGTTGCAGCACAAGGTTTATACTGAGAAAAGGGATACAAGTATACTACTTAAATACTGCTTATTTGTAAGGTCAGGTCTTAGAAATGATACCCAAGTTTGGTATCACCCTTCCACCCACTGTCCCTAACTGACAGTAAAGTCCCCTTAAGCCAAGGGCCTGGCTATGTATGGAGGTGGCTAGTGATCACAATAATTGCTGGTCAAGAGTTGGTTTTAAATGAGATAAGAAAGTAAGCAAGGTCTAAGGTGGATAGTGCTCTGAAGTGGAATCGAGTTCTAATGTCAGCATCTAAAGTCTGATGACTGGAATTAAGCCAACTGTCTCTTTGTTCAGAGTTTAACAAAGAGAACTCGATGGAGTTCTCACTTAATCTACTACTTATATATTTTACTACTGTAGCTATGTACTTACTCTCCTATGGTCCTCATGTTACTCTAGTCATGTGATGTGACCATATGTGACCATCTGTCACACCATTGTGACATTGTGATAAAGTCATGTGATACTTTCCCATGCTCCATCTTGTAGTTGTAAGTCCAATAAGAAAAGAAAAGAAAAGAAAAGAAAAAGAAAAAGAAATAATGACTTAGCCATTTTGCCAAGTTATGATATATCCAAAATTTTGAAAGCTCCTCTCCCTGATACAGTCCTAAATCCTATCATTGTAAATGAGAAGCTTGACAATGCCATCTATGACTGCAAGACCGACAACTTACTAGAAGCACCTGTTGCACCTACTGGAAGACCTAAACACACTCTGAATCCAAGTCTCAAAGCCCATGAAATCCTTGAAGGAAAAGCTATTGTACTAGTGGAAGATTTGGACTAGGCAGAAGTTCATGTTTTCACAGCAGAGATTGAGGAAATAGAGACACTAGAACCAAGTAACCTGAAAGAAGCTATGAGACAAACAGATTAGGAGCTGTGGAAGAAAGCAATGGAGGAGAAACTTACTATGTTAAATAACACTGGCACATGGGAGCTCATTGACCCACCATCTGGAGCCAATATTGTAGGGTCAAAATGGGTATTCAAGGCCAAGAAGGATATAGCAGGCAATATTGTATGCTACAAGGCGCGTTTGGTTGCCTAAGGATTTTCTCAAGTACCAGGTGTTGATTACTTCAATACTTTTGCTCCTGTTGCTAAACTTGCATTAATCCATGCTGTTCTTGCCATTGCAGCTGCTCATAACATGAAAATCCACCAAATTGATATTAAAGGAGCATTTCTCAATGGGAAACTCACTGACAATGAGTATATCTACATGCAGCAGCCCCCTGGTTTCATTAACTCTACTCATCCTCTTCGAGTCTGCCACCTGAAAAAGACGCTATATGTTAAGACTCTAGACCTCACAGTTGAATATGCATTTCAACTTGAAGCCTATATCTAACACTTGATATCTTTACACTCCTTGTTAGAGGGTCTGGCTAAGGTTTTCAGTGAAGTTATATTGGAGGAGAGATGTAAGCGAGACTTTGAGTAGCACCCTTGAGATTGTCCTAAGACAAGGAAGAGTACTGATTCCTCAGAGTAAGATTTTACAGAGAGAATATAGAAAGAGAGAACTTGCTGTTCTCTTCTCTTTCTGGTCTGTATTTATCCTAACTAGGTACTGTGACTATGTTACAATGTGGTAACACTACTTGTAACTAAGAGTGACTAGTTAAGTAACAGTCCAGTAACAGAAGTACTAAGGGTA
>Ga0157361_1000744_pt1 | contig 11880 bp, 13 predicted proteins | sample AttlaeALBM2_FD_111481 | JGI IMG/M metagenome (GOLD analysis project Ga0157361, IMG submission 111481) | Fungus gardens microbial communities from leaf cutter ant in Ribeirão Preto, State of São Paulo, Brazil - Atta laevigata ALBM2 | ecosystem: Host-associated > Fungi > Mycelium > Unclassified ...
GAATCTTTGAACATTGTTGCGCTCATGGCGGAAGTCACTGCAACGATGTTATTGCAATGGGGAGTCTATCTGGCTGGATTCAAAAAAATGAAGTATATCACATTTATGGCTACATTGGAAGGCAATGGTGACGGTGGAGAGGAGATCGATGAAAAGAAGATCGCTCAGGTTTGGCATTCTTCATGTCCGACTCTTCGAACAGTCATTCTGCCGCACGGAAAGGTCTGGTTTGAAGCAACTACTACCGATAATCAAAAATCAGATCGGGAGTAATGGAAGTGTTTGAACGAAGAGGACGAGTAGGCGGATTGATGGAAGATAGGCAGGCATTAATTTCATGTAAACATAATGTCGAGTTTGAGACATACATAGCAGAGAGGATGCCATCAACAGTGGAAAAGAAAAGCTAGCTACATGTATCTAAAGTCAACTATGAGTCAACTATGAAAGGGGATCAGTTGTTTTTTTTGGATTAACAATTTATTACATGGTGCTTGTTTTTTTTTCCAAAAAGAAAATCAACAATTTATTACACAGAGCTCGATGGCAGGCCGTGGTAGTTACACAAGGTTACTACTTAAGTTTTGAGAGAAGAAAAGGAAACCAGGTGGAGCGAGAAAGAGAATCAAGAGCTACTGGATGATAGCGAGAAAGAGGAAGGAAGTGTATCTACATGATGCCTTCTTGGAAACAGAAGGCACCTTGATTGAAATCAAGGAAAGTGATGATATCTTTGAGGGACTCTCTTTTAGGGTTCCATGACTGTCGATAATGCTTGCAGTCGTACATGATGTGGTCGTGTGTTTCAGGTGGGGCAGCTGTATGGGCATGTGACTGGTTCATTGGGGAAGAATTGTTGTCTGTATCTGCCAGTGGGGGCATGATTGGTTATGAGTCTGGTCATGCATGCACACATAGTATTGGAGCAGCCAAAGTGCTTGAGCCATGATCTGTCTTTGGTATAAGTGGGGTTAATGGGTTTGTTATTGATGGGGACCAAAATCTAACAAGGGTGAATAGAACAGGTCAGAGAGATGGAATCTCCAAGCTGCTTCACAGTTGTGTGCAAGCAAGTAGGCACTAGGAAGATAATTCAAATAATAGAGAGCTTACAAATGGGAATGATAAAGAATATTTAATAGAAACCTAGAAAGTAAAAACATTTTTAGTATCCACTCAAGGGTGCTTTCACCAATTAGGATCTCAAAGGTGTGCATTTATCTTGCACTGTAACACTACCCTTCTTGATCTAGTCTAGCAGCCTGGCTCACTGTTAATACAGCAGTACTACCTAGAACTCTCAGGCCCTCATATAAGCTCTACTTCAGTTGACTGTACAACTAGAAGCTTTAACGCAGCATGAAAAGTGACCGGACCGGGGCTCAAACCCAGACCCTTCTGGAACTGCACCAGATGCTCTACCATTGAGCTATCAGGTCTACCAGGGTATCGCAATGTGACTGGATTCCCCATTCTGTCACGCCCCCTGAATCCGTCACATCAGATCATCTGCTGATCTGCACAGCGGCACTGCACTGCCGGGGCCCATAACCTAACAGGTGGAATGCACAGGTATGTCTTCGCAGCTTAAGAAGTACTGGACTAAAACTAAGACTAGGTAGAAACGACTAGTTAATTAAACGTTCAGGAGAGAATACAAAAGGTATACGCACCTAAGACCAGGTAGAAACAACTGGTCTTAGGGCTTACAAGATAGACACTTTATGTACAATACAAGTGTACAAGTATTTACCTAAGAATAGATATGTTTTAGTTATTTCTGTATGTCTCTCATTCTGGAACATAATGAGACAGAGGAGAAATGATGAAAGGTAAATAAGTTTTCTAGAACATACTTCGTCACTCCCACTCATTGAGGCATTAATCCGATGGCAGTACTCCTAAGAGGTTTTTGAATCTTTTGAAGGCCTCACAAGGGAGGGCTTTGGTAAAGACATCAGCCAACATGTCCTTGGTAGAAATGTAGTTGAGTCTGATTTCTCGGCGTTCGATGCATTCTCGAATGAAGTGGTGACGAATATCAATATGTTTGGCACGAGAATGAGATACTGGGTTATTAGCTAAGGCAATACAGCCTTGATTGTCAGCATAAATCATGGTTTGCCATGGTAGGAGGAAAATCTAGTTCTGTGAGCAGAGTGCGAAGCCAAATGGCTTCTTTAGTAGCATTGGCTGAAGCGACGTACTCAGCCTCTACAGAAGAGGTCGCCACAGTAGCCTGCTTCTTGGAGGACCAGGAAATAGAGCTTCCTGCAACATCAAAAACGAAGCCACTGGTCGATCTGCGATCACCACAATCTTGAGCCCAATTAGAATCTGACCATCCCACTAAGTCAAATTTTCCTTCCTCTCACTTTCCTAACACAAGGTTGTAGTCGACAGTAGACTTGAGATAGCGTAGAATATGTTTTGCTGCCTCCAGGTGAGCTATTCCAGGATTGTTGCTGAACTATGCAACGAGTCCAACCGCAAATTGGATATCCGGTCTTATTTGTGTTGCGAAGAGTAGTGAGCCTACTAATGACAAGTAATGGATGTCACCTGCATAATCTTCAAAGGCACGTCTCTCAGCTTCAGTGGTAGGTGACGGAGTCAAATTTTCCAGTCCAAAGCGAGCAATAGTGCGCTGAATGTAAGCTGATTGGTTGAGGTAAATAAGACGTCTCGAATGATCCCTGGTGACTAAAACTCCAAGCATGTGCTTGAGCTTGCCTAAGTCGGTGATTTCGAAATCTTCACTTAGGAATGACTTGAAGGAGATTATATGGCACCCATCAGGTCCTGCGATAGCTATGTCATCAACATAGACTAGGATTAGTAAGGTGATGTTTCCTTTGTGACGCTTGATATAAAGGCAGTCATCAGCGAACGCGCGAATAAATCCAAATTTAATCAAAACTTCATGTAAACGCTTCTTCCACTGTCTCCCAGCCTGTTTGAGCCCATAGAGAGCCTTTTTGAGTTTCCAGTAGTGACCGGATCCTGAGTTTTCAACACTCTCAGGTATAGTCATGTATATTTCTTCATCCAGAGGGCCGTGGAGATAAGCAGCGACGACGTCAACATGGTGAAGGTCCCAGTCCAAGTAAGCCACATAAGCAAGGAAAATCCGAAGGGTAGAAAACTTGGCGACTGATGAAAAAGTATCCATGAAATCTTCTCCAGGTGTCAAGGACAGAATCCGGAGGAATGGAAGTATGGATAATAGATAGAAACTACACTCCATTCCGGAGTAATATACAACGTCGGAGAGGAATGTACTTAGCGATGATAGAAAGAAGGCTCCGGTGACAAGGCAAGGACGTCGGGGTGGAGAGCGACTTTGTTGAACGACCTTGGCTTCAACTTATGTGTTGCGCCCCGGTCTCCGGTCGTGAGGTTGGTCACGTATTTCGGAGTGAGGGAAGTTGCCAAGACAGAGATCCTAAGGAGTCGGGTGAAGGAGTCGGAGTGGACAAGAGATATTAGGACCAGATGACGTTAATTTACAGACTGAGGAATTACACTGTAACTACTTAGTACTTATAGTACGTGCGGAATAGGAGGAGAATAGTTTACTACGCTATCCTACTATTAATAATTTTAGGGGAATTATTAGGAGAAAGAAATTACATAATTATCATATTTCCGGAATATGACACCAGGTATCTGTGAGAAGCCTTTAGCTACTATACGTGCCTTGAATTTGATTAAGTTTCTATGTCCATCTCGTTTCTCACGGAAGACAATGCAGCTGCCCACAGCCTTTCGCCCCTTAGGTAAGCCATCAACCACCTCGAAGACACCTAATTTTTGGAGTTGAGCAAACTCTGATTTTATAGCCTACTCTCACTGCTTCGAGTGTGGGGAATGGATGGCCTTTTGGTAAGTTTTTGGTTCTTCAGCAATTGCAATAAAAGCGAAGTTGACATTGCCTAGTGTGGTAATGTCATCAATAGCCATAAGTGCAAAACAGCTTGGAGTCTTTCGTTCGTGTCCAGAATGTCGTGGAGCTGGAAGAGGAGGTGAGTTTGGAACTTTATCAGGTCCACTGACTTTTGCAGGGGAGTTAATTTCTGCATCATCGAATGGTGGGACGGCAAGTGAGGAAGGGGATTCCTTGAGGAGAGTGTTGTCTTTTTGGATGGGAAGTGGGGTAATATCCTTCTGAATGGCATTGTTAACTAAAGTATTGACATCTTGGTTGTTAGCAGGGGCGTCTTGGACTTTGATGGATGCCAAATTGCTTGGTGAGTCGTCTTCAAAGAATCTAACATCTCAAGAAGCTATTAATTTGCCATTCTCAAGGTTTTCAAGACAATAACCTTTTGCTTCATCCACCCACCAACCGAGCATCTGGACTTTAACTGCCTGAGATTCCAGTTTGCCTCTGCATACCTGCCTTGGTACATGTGCCCATCCTAGTGAGCCGAAAACTCGTAAATGGGATATATCAGGCTTACGGCCTGTCCATGCCTCATAGGGGACAACACCATCCAAACCAGTCGTAGCAGATAGGCTTCTAATGTGAACCGCATAAGAAAAAGCTTCACCCCAGTACCGCAAGCTGACATTTGCAGTATAGAGCATTGATCGAACCATTTCGAAAAATATGGCGATGGCTCGTTCGGCGATTCCATTCTGTTCTGGGGTGTAGGGAATAGTGGTCTCATGAATGATGCCATTGCGGCGGCAGAAGGTGTTCATTGCGTCATTGACAAATTCTGATCCATTGTCAGAGCGTAGATGGTGTACTTTCAACCCGGACTGTCTTTCAAGCATGGCTAGGACATCGCAAACAGTAACACCAACGTCTTCCTTGGTACGTAGGAGTCTTCCCACTGGATATCTACAACTGACTTCAACTATCACTAGAGCATAAAGGAAGCCATCCCAGGTTGGAACCAACATCAGACCAGTAATGTCCATAACGACAAGCTCCATCTTTGTATAATGGGTGCTGCTGGAGTTGGAGAAGGGAAAACAATGTGATTTGCCATTTGCGCAACCACTACAGATGTGGTCAAACTCGCGAGGTATGCTAATTTCAAGGCCTTTGACTAGATTTTGATGTTGCATGGAATCTATAGCTTGGGGACTCAAATGCCCCATATGTTGGTGCCACAAGCGCATACTAAGAAGGCCACCAGTCAGGTAAGCAGTACCAGTGACTGGGGAAGTACACTGAATATGATACAAAGTTCCAGTCGAGCCTGTTAAAGAGGCCCTAAAGAGTTCCTCACCATCCTTGAAGATTGCAAGTCCTTTATCAAAACTTTGGACAGATGCCCCTTTACGGTGGAGGGCACCAAGGCTAACAAGATTAGCACCTAGATGAGGAATATGAAGGACGTCTCGAAGGGTAATGCTCAACCGACCACTGGGGAGCTTTGTAGAGAAGAGAACCGAACCTCGGCCAGCCACAGGAACTTTGTTATGGCCACCAACAGTGACAAATTCATTAGAGGATTCCGCATAAGTGACAAAGTGCTCTCTGCTAGTGAACATGTGTGACGTAGCGCCACAATCTAGGAGGATATCAGCGCTCGAAATGGTGTCAGTAGACGCCATGAGCATTTTGCCGACTTTACGTACTCCTGGGGACTATAGCTGTTCAATAGCAAGATTAGCAGATACTCCAGGCTGAGATGAGTCTCTGTTGACTTTGGAAGTGCACTCAGGAGCCCAATGTCCCTCTTGGCCGCAGACATAACATTTAGTACCTGCAGGTCGAGTTTGAGGTTTCTTCCCTTTGTCAAGATGCTTTACTTTCTTTCCCCTTTTTCTAGAGTTATTCGAAGATGACAAAGGCTTGGTGAAGAGGGCTATTTGGTCAGATTTAGCTTTTTTGTCCTTTTCATCAGCAAGACGATCATGTTCAGAGTAGTCGTAGACAGATATGAGTTCCGCAGTGAGGACATCCAAAGTGAGGCCTTTTCTCTTATCAAGCAGATTTCGTTTGACAATGTCCCAGATATTAGAGCGAGGGAGAGAATGGAGTATAGCATGGACGACAAGTATATCCTCCAATTTGTGACCAGCTTCAGTGATGCGACGTTTCAGATTTAAAAATGACCCAATATGGTCAGACATAGAGGTGCGTTTATCCCACTTTCTAAGGTAAAGCTCTTGGAAATAATAGTGCACATTAGTGTCCTGTCGTTGAGTGACATGAAACTGACAAAGGTGGTCCCACATTTCTTTGGAAGAAGCAGCAGATTGGACATGCTCACGCTGTCCATATTCAATAGCTCCTCGCATTAATCCCATAGCAGCTAGGTCAGATTCTAGCCATTGCATATGCTCGGTTCATAAACGGACCCATTCCTTGTAGTCATCGGAGCTAGGGACAGGTTTCCCAGAAGTAGCATCAATAGAAGGATTAGTGGAGGGAGTAGGAGGGGTAGGTCGCTGGCCATTAACAATGAGCCAGAGAAGTCGTGCTTGAAGGGCGGACATCATGTTGTCCGACCATGTGTGGTAATTGCTTCCATTTAATTTCAGAAAGTTCAGCATTGAAGACATTTTGCCAACGGGTACCATAACCTAACGCAGCATGAAAAGTGACCGGACCGGGGCTCGAACCCAGATCCTTCTGGAACTGCACCAGATGCTCTACCATTGAGCTATCAGGTCTACCAGGGTATTGCAATGTGACTGGATTCCCCATTCCGTCAAGCTTACTCCAAAAACACATAGTGATAGGTTAGCTCCTAGTCAAGCAAATGTCTGAGTTCTCTCAAGGTTTGATCTTCCTCAAGGGATATTTTATAGAGTTTTTATGAAAGAAAAAGAACAGAAGAAAACCTCAATCACTCAAATAGCTGTTAAGCTCCAGAGCAACAGAGGGATATAAGACTCTAGCCACAATGACTTAAACCCACTCCAAGTCTGAGTTGACAAGGAAAACTCAATAGAGTTCTTGTTCAATTCCTATATACTACTTATACAACTACTACATGGTCTGTGCACTATTTTCCTACACTCATCATATATCATCACGTCATCACACATCACCATCATCACACCCCACAAATCTATATACAAACAAAAGAACAAAATAAAAGATGAATATAACGAGTGCCGGAGATGGCTGTCCTATATCTGGAACTTGTATCCCAGGCCCAAGGAGGCCTGGGTCAAGGATGAAAAGGGTACACACCACTACCAAAAAAAAATCCCCAATAAGAAGACAACTCCCACGACTCTCCTGAACCTACTGAAGATCCCACCACCCCCAAAGCCAAAAGAGTCTGTTCAACCTTCAGAGCTGAAAACCTCCAAACAGATGAGGACAACTCTGAGACAGATGAAACCCCTGGCATACCTAACTTCCTATTCTCAAGCTCAACTACCCCCAGCTCAGACTCAATCCAACAGATGGGCAAGTTAAAAAAGCTTCTCAAGGAAGCCCTAACACTTGCAAGTGCCCTCAACAATACCCCAAGTTCACCTGTACACTGGGACCAGACGACATTATGGCTAACTGAACATATATTCCAAACAGTGAATGCAGACTTCCATGAAACACAACAAGTAAGACACAATGAAATCATTGAGTCCATGGCTAAACTAATAACAGATGTAGAGTTAATCAAAAATGCTAATACCCAATCTCACAAACAGGTCACTCTCAGCCCAACCAGAGAAGGAACTGAAGCTAATAACCACAACCTGAGCAAACTAGTAACCTACACTCAGGCTGCTGCCAAACTGAACAACCATAACCAAGAGACCAATTCATCCAAGACCAATCACTAATCATCTCATTTGAAAATAGTGTACTAGCCAACGAAAGATGTGATCCTATTATTATAATTAACAATATCAACAAATTCCTAGCAGAAAATATCAAAGCACAATACTTGAAGATTACAGCAATTAGATGGAACCCTCAGGGAAACTGCATCTTATATACCAGATCAGACCAATGAGCATCGGACCTACTCATCTTCTCTGACATACTACCAAGCATTATTGCACCTAGACATAATAGTCTAGCTAGAGAAGATAAGAAATGGTACAAAATAGAAATTGCAGGCATTTGAACAGATCTCCAGGATGGTATCAAAGGTGCATTCCCATTCCAACAAATCCACTCACATCTCTGTGAAAACAACCTGGAATATGCCAAGACCAATGTAATGCTACTTCTACACTAGACCCGGCCTCCAACAGAGCTTGGCACACAAGGATTTTCCTCTGTAGTCTTTGCAGTGGATGACAAGGACTAGCATACCCATCTCCTTAAAAATGTCCACACACTAGCAGCCTGGGATAGAATATTTATATGCACTGAAAGGAGCAAAAGAGATATTTACTATGACAAGCAAGTAGAAAAGGCAGTGACAGTTCTCAATTGCATGCTAAAGGGTTTGTGGGGAGAAGTAGGAAGTAGGAGTATCAGAAAGAAATTAAAAAGTGAATACATAGCTTATTTGGAATCTAAGTATAGAAAGAATGATGGAAGCTCAATCTAGATCCTTTCCGCATGGTGTCCATCTTTACACACCATAACAAGCTCACTAGTAAAATAGTCAGTAAACCACTCATAGGCCTTACCACACTCAATTAAGCCCTCATCTGCACCCCCACACCAAACCTTATGGGTGTGATATGATCTGAGTCAATGATTAGCCAGGCTTTTCAGGCCTGCTACTCCATAGAAGGTTGTCCAAGCAACCGCTGCATCTTGTCTCATGAAAGAGTAGGGTATATAGTAGAAAACATTCACCAACTCAACCTCTCACCAAGATCACCTCTTACACACTCAAGAGAATTGCATTTATAATCTCAAGAGCTTCTGAGATAAAGACAAGGGCCAAGAAGGCTCTTCCTATCAATCTCCACTCTGAGAAATATATTAGAATATTACAAATGTTAGAGACTCAATTAAAAAGAAATAGAAAAGGAAACTCTCTATTTTATTACTTTCCCTTACATCTCTTCTCTATGACACCACCATGCGGCCATGACAGCTGTCACCTTCCTGCCCTCCATACCTCCCAGACATGACCATGTGATTCTGCTCCACCTCTATACTTCACTCCTGCTTGTCAAGGACGTGCAGAGCGGGAGCAGAGTGACCCGGAGTGGAAAGGAGTTGATAATAAAAATAAGGGAACAACTTTGGCCTCAGCTCGTGTGCTGTGCCTCGATCTGCTGTCACATGTGTGGTTGTGTATTCAGGAGGGCTGAATTATTGTCAGAAGTTTTGGAGAGGAGTGGTATAGATTGATAAGAGTGGGGATAGGACAAGGAGAAGACGTAAATGACTTTAATCTATGAACTAAGGAATTAGGATATAACTACTGGAGTACTTATACTAAGTCTGGAATAGGAGAAATACAAGTAATTAGTTTATATCGTGATCCTATAGGAGTAGACAACAGGAGTTTAGGAGCAAAAAATTAGTAATAATATAAAATAAAAAGGAAATTATATTATTAATTGGGTATTTTCCATCATATGACACTGCCCATTGTTCCCTGAACCCCAAACCAGCTTCCTTCTACTCCGGATACGATCTAGAAACACATAACAGTATGTCCAAGTGTCAGCGATACAATTGTCATCTGGCGGCGCGTCTTTTTCTTGACTGAGTCCAGTAGTGATGGGATCACTAGTCACTGATAGACTTTTGATCTGCTGTCTTGATGTCATATTAGTCTAAGTCCACTCTAGATTGAAATTATCTCACATTCCAAAGATATCTCTGAGCCTCTGATTTCTAGAGTTTCAACATTGATAGTCTGTATCTGGGAAACCTGATGCTAGCTCATCAGTCTTGCCTCCCAAGGTATATGCTATTCTAGCATGTGGCAGCTTAGTCACTACCTAAGAGAAGTACCCAATCTTGGGTCTAGATTATGTCTGGGGCTTGTAGGAGATCTCTAGAGTGGATTCCAATAGTGAAATCCAGGGGTATAATGTGTATCCCATGCTACATTTCTACAGAAAATTCTCTAGCGGCGTAACAGCATGAGTAAATGGACTGCCCCTCTATTATCCAATGCTGGAAGTGCTGGAAATTTGGATACTATGTAGCTAACTGCAAATCAACAACAAAATGCTGTATTTGCCATGGTGACTATGAGGAATCACAGCACATACAAGCTTGTACAAAATATACTGATGAAACTAACATGGTCATAGACAGCAATAACTCATGCACGCATACCAATCCAAGCTGTATAAACTGCAAAACAGAAGGGATAGATGACTGTGCTCATCCTTCAAACTAGACCAAATGCCCAATACGCCTCAGAAAACTTGGTGAAGCTTGTGAATAACCAAGACATATAGTGAAAGGTAGAATAGCCAAAAGACCAACAACCCAGAAAACCACAATACAACCCACCCAACGAGGGAACCAGTATGCGACCCTGGAGATAGCAACTCTGTCCATCAATATTGTAACCTCAGAAGCAAGAACACTAGGTATCAAGGACATAAACCTAGAGAAAACTCAACAAACCATGGCTGAAATCACTAATACCCTTTGCCAATGACCAAACAACCCAGCAATAACCTCTCTGCAAAACCAGTCACAGTAATTCAACTTAACTGCAACAAAAAAGGATATACAATCCATGCCTTACTCAATGAACACCGACATGATACTAATATACTACTCCTACAGGAACCAAGATAGGGCTGTATTGGAACCAATATACAAGGGAACGATATAAAAGGACCAATCAGATATAGCTTATGGATTCCTATCCTCCTTTACACAGCCTTTAACCCAGACAACCACCAACCACATAAAATAGTATACCATCAAAGACGTCCTGGATTAGAAATTGCCCTACGCTTAGATATGGTACAAGATAGTGATATCCAGATTATTGACATATTATACCCAGGACAACCAACCACAACTATCATTAATATCTATAATGATTCATCATGCAAAAGCAAAAGCGCTGTTAGCATTCTTCAAACCCTGAAACTCCCAACAAACAGACCAGTAATAATCACTGGAGATTGGAACTTACATCATGCTATGTGGGCTAATGACACACGCAACTACAGAACTAATTCCCAGACAAAAACACTTATCAACTGGCTCACAAACCATGGCCTCCAACTAGTTAACATACCAGGAGTAACTACATTTGCAGCACACTCAGGCAGAGGACTTCCCTCAGTAATCGACCTCACATTTGCTAATGGACAAGTGGCACAACACCTTATGCCATACAACTAAACAGTCTAACAAGACCTCTCCTATGGATCAGATTACCATGCCATCCAATGGACACTATTCTACAATGCCCAACCTATCAACAACCTTACAGGACAATGCTATAACACCAAGGATACTGATATAAAGGAGTGGACAAAGGCACTTGAAGCGAACTTAAACCTCCATTATGTACCACTACACCTTTTACTGGACAAAAACAAGACCCTCTTAACAAAAAAACTAGATAAGGCAGCCTCAGCTCTTACCAGGGTAATCTCACTAACCAATGAACAGGCAGCAAAAATTTGAAGGCCCTCAGTAGCAGCTAAACTATGGTGGAATTCAGAACTATCACAGATAGCAGAGGAAATACAATCTCTATGAGATCTACAACTACTATACCTTGAGGAACACAGCATATGGGACCCAGACATTATACTAGAGCTAAAGAGGCTATGTAACTTCTTCAAACAATCATGCCAACATGCTAAAATAGAATGGGCTAATACTATCCTAGCTGAAGCCAAAATAGAAGAGATCTGGGGATTTTGGAGATGGTCATCTGGCATTTGGAGCTATCCTATGCCAGTCCTAAATTGAGGCCCAAACATACCACCAGCTATCTCATACCATGAAAAATGCAATACACTATGTGAAGCCCTTTATCAACTCCCACTACCACTACCAGA
>Ga0157361_1000746_pt1 | contig 11868 bp, 5 predicted proteins | sample AttlaeALBM2_FD_111481 | JGI IMG/M metagenome (GOLD analysis project Ga0157361, IMG submission 111481) | Fungus gardens microbial communities from leaf cutter ant in Ribeirão Preto, State of São Paulo, Brazil - Atta laevigata ALBM2 | ecosystem: Host-associated > Fungi > Mycelium > Unclassified ...
CCGTGAGTTGTCTAGCTTCTGTTGCACCTGATGAAGGTTGATTCCTTTTTATAGTGTTCACGGCTCTGCCCCTGACATCGCAGGAAAGGGTATTGCAAATCCTTTGGCTTCTATCCGCTCTGCAGCACTCATGCTACGTTATCTCGGATACACCAACGGGGCAAACAGGCTAGATGAAGCTGTAGATGCCGTACTCAGAGAAGGGACTACGTTGACACCTGATTTAAGGGGCAAGAGCTCAACTCAGGAAGTTCTCCAAGCTGTTTTGAAGAGACTGGTTTAGTGGATCACAAATACCAATCAGAGTCAATCCAGGAGCATACAAGCCTTGAAGTTTGAATGATCAATGTATTTTTACAAGGTTCCTTACCCATTATTGCTAATTCAAACATAGTTACTGTATGATTCTGCTGTGGAAGAAATAATCAATACTTGATTTTGGGTCTTTGGCACTACCAATCTTATTCTGGGTAATGATCTTCGTATATCTGTTCTAGTTTCAAGTACATGGATACTTCATATGAACAAGATTATGGTTTTCCGAGTACTTGGTATACATCATGGTATAGTAGCTTCCAAAACCAATCAAATATTTAGTGTTTTTGGATTAATCATCTAGTACCACTAAAGGTATGGATTCCAAAATTCTGAAACTAATATGTTATACTAGAACAGATTCTCTAGAGATTGGCCCATTGGTCATGTGATTTGAATCAAAACTAGTTGAGTAATAAAGTGAACAAAATAATAAGACATTTGGTTAGTTTTTGGAAACAGTCTCTATTTTATTATAAAGTACTTTGTAGAGAGTGAAATTGATATAAATAGATTGTGGGAAAAATTAGCAAGGTCATGTGACTCTATTTTTTTGAGATTTGACATATTGAAATATTGTGAATTACCTTGACTATAAAATAGAATCTATTTATAAAATAACAGACAAGGAAATTGACTGACAACCTGCCAGGTGACTGTAAGATAGAATCAGAGTAAATGTGGACAAATAGTATAGTTATATAAGTGCAATCAATCAAGAAACTGCATCAAGTTCTCTTTATAACCCTTAAAGAGTCTATCATCTAAGTCATACAACTGAGTTGTACAACAGATATCTTTGTCACTTTTCTGTGACAATCTTTCTCTCTTGCTACCATCTTATGAGGCCTATATCTTCTACATAGTATGTTTCTGTCATTTTTCTCCTTGAGAAAGGTTATTCCCTTTATCAAATAGAGTTTAAGACTGGTATAGGGAGGTCAACTATAGAAAACATTGAGGAGATGGACAGTGACAAGAAAAATAACAAAGGAGAATATCTTATTAAGCTTACTCCTTATAATAAACAAATTCTTATTCACTTTAGGAAATATGAATGTACTCCAAGAGAACAATTTGCAATCTATTGTTAAACAAAAATATCTTTTGCTTAAGAAGACTCATTGATAATAGTATTTTGCATTCTCTCAGTATTATGCAAATTGGACTATCAAGAACTAAAAGAAAGTCTTGTTTTTTTTTTTAAATCATCAATTTATTACACAGGGCTTATAGGCAGGCCATAGTAGATACAAAGAACCTACTTAAATATGGGAGAAACACATCGACAGGAAAAGGAAGAAGAAGAAGAAAGAGAAAGAGAGAAAAGAAAGGAAATGTAGACATGTGAGAGTGTGTCAAGAGAAGGTCAGCTGTTGTCAAAGCTAAATGTAAGGGGATACCCTAGGAAACAGCCTAGATCGTGAGTACGGCTCCCACCTAAAGGGCTATTCCAAGTATTCATGAGACGCTCTCCCACACTCTCCTTCTCTTCTCTCCTATGTCCACCTTGATGTGCCTGTTGATCTATAAATAGGATAGTGGTATTAATAGTTAGTGTTCACGTGACTAGTGCGCACGGACCATCAGTTTTAGTATATAAGACTGCTTGTGTAGTTAGATTTAGCTTCACTTGAATATCACCTTAGCTTCCAGGACATTTACCTTAGCTTAGGGTTAAGATGCCTCTGAGTGCCTTTAGCCCCTAACACTAAAGGCTGATGGGTTGTTTGCAAGAAAGTAGACAAAGCTGTTAATGATAATGTTACATGGTCTTGTTGATTGCTTGTGTTGGTCGTACTACATTTGATAGTATTTACTAGTGGGGGCATATCTAGTAGTCATACGAGTGAATTGAGCACATAAGGAGTTAAAAAACCCCATGGATGGTAGCCATGACCTCCCCTTTGTATAGGTGGGTTTTATAACTCATTCTTTTTCATCTTTGAAGTCAAGGAATAGTTGGTTCTTTTTTTTGGCTGGATAAGAATGATGTTTGCCATTCCTTGAGGATATCATCACTATCACAAAAAGTCACTTACTTGTTTTTGTGATAGGCTGAATATAGATTCAAAGAGCTTATAAGCAGAGTTAGACAAGCGACAAAAGATGTTGTTAAGTCTGAGGTCTAATCCTCAGACTATGAGTTCTTAAATACAGAAAAGTGATGGTCTGTGCACTAGAACAGAGCATCATATGCTACTACCTATTGTTCTACATATGGTAGTGCCTTTATGCTTGAAAATGCAATAACTTAACCTTATGTAGGCTGTCCTTTGTTCTAAGAAAAGGACAGATGACTATCTATGGGTAATTAATGAAGTCCATGTGCAAACATTGAGGTCTTCATATCTCCACTAATATAAGTTGCCTCGGCGCTGTTTTAGGCTCATTCTGAGCAGTATGAAAAGGGCTTTTCTGATGCCTAAAAGCAAAGCTTAGATTGTGGCGGTTTCTGAGATATTAGTGATTTAATAAACGGTACCATAGTGGTTACCAGTTAATCTGCCTAATATCTCGGCCATTATTGATCGCCTTGAGACATGACTAGTATCTATCGAAAGGTCTTTTCAAGGGATTTCCGTAGCCATTAAGACCGTGAGAATCAATGAAGATTTGATAGAGATATGGCCAAATAAAGTTTGTGACAATCACACTCCTTCTTTCTACTAAACAGAAAGGTGTTCTTGCTGGAGAAGGTTAGTGTGTCATTGACAGCTTTTACTTGGTTGTCAACTAGCTTGTGTCTGGGCCACTTAGCTTTGCTTGGGCAGTACCAGAAGTAGATGATGTTTTGCCTGTCCCTTCCTAGGAACAATTTTATGTTGGATATAAGTGATAGAGCTATGTTTTGGAAGAGGTTAACACATGATTCTAGGATTTTCTTTGCAGCAACAATGGAGTTGGTGATGATAGTGATATTATAGGTATTATTTATTTTCATAGTCAGAGTGAGACTAATATGTATAGCTATAAGCTCAGCTTTGACAGACGTGATGTTTATAGCTTGGATTCAGAGTTGATTGACAATATGGTTGTTAAGCCAAATGTGAGTGGTTGTCATATGATGGAAAATAATAATTTAATAATAATAATTTCTTTTATATTTTATATTATTACTAAATTCCGCTCCTGAACTCCTGTTGTCTACTCCTATAGGATCATGATGTAGACTAGTTACTTGTACTCCTCCTATTCGGACTTAGTATAAGTACTCCATTAGTTACATCCTAGTTCCTTAGTTTGTAAATTAACATCTATAAAGTCATTTACGTCTTTAACATCTATCCTTACTCCTATCAATCTATATACCACTCCTCTCCTGAACTCCTGGCAATTATTTAGTCCTCCTGAAATATGCAACCATACTGTTAGGGCACAGTCACTCAGAGGCAGCTAACCCTAATGCTAGGTAAGAGTTCCAGAAGCAAAAGTGATATTCAAGTGGAGATATATCTATTGACACAAGTAGTCTTATATACTAAAACTAATGGTCTGTGTGCCATAGTCACATGTACACTAACTAATAATACTACTGTCCTAATTATAGATCATCAGGCACATCAAGGCAGACTTAAGAGAGAAGACAAGGAGAGTGTGGGAGAGCATCTCATAAATACTTAGAATAGCCCCTTAGGTGGGAGCCTTACTCATGATCTAGGTTACTCCCTAGGATATCCCCTTATACATACACACGACAGCAGATCGAGGCACAGCACATGAGCTGAGGCCAAGGTTGTTCTTCTACTTTTGTCTCTAACTCCCTTTCACTCCAGAGTAATTCCACTCCACTTCAGGTCACTCTACCCTTGCTCCACACAGTCCTTGACAGTGGTAGCTATTACAACATTGGATTTCTTGACATCTTCATCAGTGATGACAGCAGTATGATAAGGTAGATATTGTAATTGGCAAAAGATAATGTTGAGGTCTTGAATGTGTTTAAATAAGCCCTCGTTACTAGAAGAAAGAGAAGAGTAAAAAGCTATTCTACTAGAAAAATGATCAACTACTCTTGAACCAGGGGACAGTAAGGGGTGAAGAGGGCAGAAGGTTTTTGTAATTTCAGATAAATATTTGTTGATATCTTTGATGGAGCTTATGAGTTTGGCCTGCTGTTTAGGTATAAGGTTGGATGTTGAGAACTTGTGAGGTGGTTGGTCCTTGGTATGCTGTGAGTCTAATAGTGAGTTAATTGCATGAGAGGAGGGAATAGAGGCATAGCAGTGATGGGGATCAAAAGGTTTGATCATGAAACAAAGGTGAAAGCAAGGTTGGAGAGGTGAAATCTCCAAACTGCTTTACAGTTGTGCACTAAACAAGTAGGCACTGGGGAGATAAATCAAATAATAGAGAGCTTACTGAAGATAAATGTCCAAAGAATAACCAAAACATATTAAATAGAAACCTAAGAAAGAAGAACTGTTTTTAGTATCCACTCGAGAGTACCCTCACTGTAATAGGATCCCTAAGGTACATGTTTATCTCACACTGTGACACTACTGCCCTTACCTAGTCTGATAGCCTGGCTTGCCATTGATATAGCAGTACTACCTAGAACTCCTGTACTGTCATACAGGCTTTACTTTAGCTAACTGTACAACTGGAAGCCTACTCCAAAAACATGTAGCAAGTGGTTAGCTCCTAGTATAAGCGAATGCCCAAGTCTGTTGAGGCTTGAGTATCCCTTTAAGGGAAGTTTATAGAGTTTTCATAAAGCAAACACAAAAGAAAACCTTAAATCACTCAAATAGTCTTTTAGCTCTAGAGCAACAGAGGGAGGGATGATGGGGGAAAAGTATTTTTGTCCCTTCTGTACCCTAGAGTATTCTATTAGGATTACAAAGCAATGATACAACAAAAGAAAAGAAACAAAGAAAACTTCCAAATTCCCAAAGATAGTAAGAGGGAAATAATAAGACAGCACCTCTCCTGATTACTTGGCTACCACTCCCCACTCCTCTAATCCTACTCCTAGGGATCTTCTCTAAACAATAGATGGCTCTTAAGCCTTTTTATGGACCATAGAGAGAGGCAGCAATCTCGAGTCATTTTGCTCTTGAGTGTGTTGTTTTCAAATACCTCTTCTTTTATCTCTCTATCTGACCTCTCTTCCTGACCTCTCTAGTTCTTCTACTACTTCTTTATACCTTATCATATCTTTGAGCCTCAGTCTTCTTTTGTTATGTCTGCGATACAGTCCTCAAGAGGACTTATCTTGCTAGTTCTTGCTATAATTAGCCATTAGCGATGATGGCCCTGCTCTGATGGTAACCTAGACATTATAAATAAGTGACTACTACCAAGATATGATGTCATCCTTATAGCAAACAATTTTCTAAGGTTCTTTCTACTCTCAAGCGCACTCTAGAGGGAAGTTCTGTTATAGATCTGTTATGAAATTCTCTAGATAATCTTTATGAGGTCTCTGTAGTGATGGTCACAGCCACTACTCTGCTACTCAAGTAGTATGCTTGAGTCCACAACTGAGCATCTAGAAAACATCTCTGGGGGGCTGAACTTGTCTCTTAAGCTAGTTATTCTCATTATTATGGTGAAAATATCACTTTTATTGCCTAAATTGTTAAGACTCTAAACCTCACAGTTGAATATACGTTCAACTTGAAGCTTATATCTAACACTTGATATCTTCACGCTCCTTGTCAGAGAATCCGGTTAAGGTTTTCAGTGAAGTTATATCGGAGGAGAGATGTTAATGAGACTTTGAGTAGCACCCTTGAGATTGTCCTAAGACAAGTAAGAGTACCAATTCCTCAGAGTAAAAGAGAATACAGAGAAGAATACAGAAAGAGAGAACTTGCCGTTCTCTTTTCTTTCTGGTCTGTATTTATCCTAACTAGATCTAGTGACTATCTAGTGACTACGTTACAATGAAGTGACACCAGAGTGACTAGTCTTAGTGACAGTCCAGTGACAGAAGCAGCAAAGGTGACAAGTTAAGTCAAGTTGAGTCAAGTATCTATGAATGGGTTAGTCTGATGTAGTCCCATTTAGCACAGTCCAAAAATAGAAGGAGAAGAAGGAAATAGTCTGAGACTTTCGAGAGGTTCTGTCCATACCATGAGTCCATTGTCTTTTTAGAGTCCTCAGACATTAATGCATTATTGCATTGTAATATCCTTGTCTAACATCGCCAACATCTCTTCTACTAACCACTCATTATCAGACCATGGCTGATAATAGTTGTAATCCCACTCAACGTTCATAACATAAATGGCTGTCTGGCGTGACAACAGAGATAGTGGTAGCCATTGAGTTTCTGCAGGTGAGAGGTGATGAGAACAAAGCCTGCAATAGCTTCTATTCCCTCCAATAGTAAGGTTTGGAAAGCTCCTGTGATCCAGAGAGCAGCTCTATGTTGTATCTTTTTTAATTCAGATATATTTTTGTGGATTGGTACTTTCTTGAAGAACCAGAGTTGGAATCCATATAGGGCAATGGGAAGTACATATATTCTATATAGAAGTTGCTTCTGAATTGGGAGGATGTCCTGTGAGGAGTTACCTAGGAGTTTCATTGCTATCACAAATAGTCATCTACTATTTGTGATAGGTGCTTTGATACTTTCAATAGTTCAAAAATGTGAAGTTAGACAAGTGACAAAAGATGTTGTTAAGTCTGAGGTCTAATCCTCAGACAGGGAGTCCTTATATATAGAATTGTAATGGTCTGTGTACTAGAACAGATCATCACATGCTACTACCTATTGTTTTACATATGGTAGTACCTTTGTGCTGGAAATAGTGATAACTTAACCATATGGAGGCTGTCCTTTGTTCTAAGAAAAGGACAGATGACTATCTATGGGTAATTAATGAAGTCTATGTGCAAATATTGAGGCCTTTATATCTCCACTAATATTAATCACCTTGAGGTCATTCTAGGCTCATTCTGAGCAGTATAAAAAGGGCTTCTGCTGAGCCTAGAACCAAAGCTTAGATCAGGGTGGTTTCTAAGGTATTGGCAATTTAATATGTGGTACCATGGTAGTTATCTACTGATTTTCTCAATAGCTCAGCCAATATTGATCACCTCAAAACATGACTGGTATTGATCAAAAGGTCTTTTTAAGGGCTTTTGGGTGCCATTAAGACCATGTGAATTGTTGAAGAATTGATGGAGATATGGCCAAATAAAGTTTATGACAATTACATTTAGGGTAGAGAGACACTTGGTGGCATAGAAGTAGATGTGGTAGTGAAATGTGAGTTTCCTGTTGAAGAAAAAACCTAGGTATTGCCAGATTGGTTTGGGTGTAAGAATGGGGCCACTGACTGAGGTAAGATTGATAAAGGAGTTGGAGGGGTAATGGGACCTCATAAAGTAAAAGACTTCGAATTTGCTGTGTTCTATGACCAGGCCAAAATCCAAGAGAATTTTTGACATAATATTGTAGCTACAAAAGAGAAAAGAGAAAGAAAGGTTATAGCTCTTCTCCTGAGAAATTAAAAGACCATTGTCAACAAAGGATAGAATGTTTGTTGGGATTTTTTCTTTTAGACTTTTTATTCTTTTTTTGAATGTTTTAATAATTGGAGCCAAGTAAATAGCAGAGATGATGGGGGATAGAGCTGAGCCTTGGTCCTGTCACAGTTGTGCCATAGACCAGTAGTCACATACTATATGGTTTACCACTATACCAAAAGAGCGACATTAGCAAGGCTACTTGCTAACGAGGGTCCAGCTATTTATGTAGTTTATTTGAACAGGTATTTTGTTATACCTCCATGATACTATTTAGTAGTCACTTTTTTGTGACAGGTCTACTCCAATATTGGTATTAAGTGATGGAGAGAAGAAGCCATTCCAAGTATATGTTGTTGAGCAATTTGAGTGATAACTATCAAAGAAACCTATGATGTTAGAGTTAAGACCTGCTTTTCTAAGACACATAGATAAAAAGTTGTGATTTAGAGAGGGAAAAAATTGGGCAATATCGAATGCAATGATGCTTATGTGATACTGTTTTAACCATCCAGTGTGAATAAGGTGAGTGAGGTATATGCCTGTATCTGTAGTGGAGCACTGTTTGATACCACCTAATTAGGTTTGGGTCCAGGAAACCATTTGACATCATGTGAAATTAGAGACAGTTACTGATTACCCTTTCAATGAGTTTGCTGATGATATTGAGGAGCACTATGGGTCTGAAGGATTTGGGCATGTTGTAGAAGTCTTTGTTGGATTTGGGGATGACCACTGTTATAGTGGTTTTGAAGTGTGATGGCCAGAACTCTAGGTGTATACATGTATTAGCAATACATACAAATCTTTTTAGACAGGCATCATTCATGATGAGAGGCTTTAGGTGTCTCCAAGAGACATGGTCTGGGCCAGGTGTGGAAAAGGACGAGCACTAAGCTATTGCATTTCTGAACTTCTAGTAGGAAAAGGGAGAACACTCAAGAGTATTAGATTGAGGGAGTTTATTTAGGAAGCCAGTGTTGATGGGTCTATTTTCAGCTGATTTGTATGAGTTGTGGAGGGTATGCCATAAGTCTGAGAGGGAATTGCATAGTTGATCTTCAAAAGTAATAGTTTTGATAGCCAGTAAGGACTTTTTCCTTACCCAGCTCATGAGATCCCATAGTCGCTTGTTTGAGGATGCTATTTCATATATCTTTTCATCAAAGAACTCCCTTTTGACCTTGTGTATTGTTGACTTATAAGCTCTCCAGTTTGGTAGGTCTCTCTGCTTGCGGTATCTATTGAGGCTATTAGTGCACTCCTAGTTCCACTACTCTTTGGAGTGTTTTGTGATATACTTTAGTTTAGAATGTTGATCCCATGCACTTTCAAATATGGCAGCCACCTAGAAAACAATAGATTGGAGAGCTTCCCTGCTCATAATGGCTAATACATCAATGCGTTTTATGCCATCTATTAGTGCTTTAGTGAACTCTTTTTTCTCATCACTGTTTTTTTTAATAGACCTGATGGCAATATCAATATTCACTTCCTTTTTACCCATCTCTATAATGAGGGAAATGTGATCTGAAGGCTTTTGCAACTTAGGATAGAGAGTATGTTGACCAAACCTGCTATTACTGGGGGGTAGAAATATGAGGTCTAAGACTGAACTAGAATCTCGTGGGTTGTCAGCAAATCTTGTTAGGCCTGGATTTGAGAAAGGAGAGAGTTCAAGGCCTAAACTATTGGCAATTGTAGTTAGATCTTCTGTGTAGGTGGAATGGTTGTGGAAGTTGGGGTCCTAGTTGCTATCCCTAATATTAAAGTTGCCAGTTATGATTACTGTGTTTTCTATGTCCATAATGTTGTGGAAAAGACATTGCAAGACTATTTGGTTACTATCTGAGTAAACATTGATAATAAAGTTTATATCTTGATCATTGTGGAAGGCCAAGAGGTTTATGTCTCAGTGGTTGATAATGTCTGATCTAAGGGTGAATCTCATGCTTAATAGACATTTATTGATGTATGTGGCCATATGTTGAAGAGGCTGTTGTTGCTAGGGGTTTTTCCTGTTTTTTTTTTAAATAGAAGTTCCCCTACTACTGTCTAGGTAGCAGTGAATATAAAAGTTTTAATAAAAATAAAATGTGTGATCTCCTAAGAAAAGCACCCTAGTTGACACTGTGTATCAGCACAGTATCCCTTGTGCAAATTCATGAGGAAATGAATTCAGAAGATGAAGGTGAAAAGAAGTTGTAAAAGTAAAGTTCTACTGATGTACTGTGGTAGTGGTGATGTTCGAAATCCAATTCTCAATTCTAGACTACTGTCTTAGCCCTGTGCCTGAGTCCTGCCTGCCTGATATCACTCTAACACCCTGTTTCAAAGTTGTTCTCACAGTAGCACTCTCTGGCTATGTAATCAGACTATCCTCACAGTAGTACTCTAGACTATGTGATCAGATGTTGGACTTCAAATCCTCCCTGTATAACTTGATTCCCTAGCAATGCTAAACTCTGTTTTAGAGCTCCTATGACATTGTCTCTGTGGCTAAGTCATTTGTCCTATAACCTCTTTGGTTTGACTCAGTCTTGAGTTGAAGTAACTTAATCACTGATATGATCACTCTAAAAATAGATTTCCACTTTGAAAACCCAAATAGAGGAAAGAGGTGACCAAGATTGCTTGCCTTCTTCCTACTAAGTATTAGGGAACCACTCAGAGGTGATCATCCTTAAGCTAATGGAGAGTCCCGGAAGCTAGTTTGAGATTCAAGTGGGGATATATCTATACATACTTGCTAGTATATATACTACACTAGATAGTCAGGCACACACTACCGACCTATAATCACAGAATGTCCTAGAACAACTAATAATAGACATCACACTGCATGACACAGACAGAAGAAGTTGGGAATAATGGGAATGTGATACACGATCTGTTGCTGGGCCATTAATAGATCAGACTCTCAGAACTTACTAAGCATCACCCTAGGTGTCCTCTTACACTAAGTGGGGGTTTTTATAGGTTTAAAGAAATACAAAAAGAAATCTATGAAAAATAGAGAAAATAATAAACTCAGTCATAATCTATTATTACAACGATTGTTCCAGTAGTGATAGGGAATTCCACATCTCCTTATCTTTTCTTGATTATTTTCTATTAGTTTTACCAGATCTGCTTTGCTCTTGCCAAGTTACTAGGTTGCCTACTACTGACCCTGCAGCGATCTCCTTTTTTCTTTGGCTTATCTCAGCAACTCGGGACCTGACTCCTTTCTTTCTTGCCTAGGGAGTTTCAGATATTATTTCCACAGCTTCCTGAGGCTCTTTGTTACTTCTTTGTTTCTGATCATAGTGGATCAGTTTTGATGTACTCCTATTCTTAGCTATCACTGATTGAGTGATACTGTGGCTATTCTTATTTCTTGCTGGGCCATCAGTCTTGTTCCTTGTGATGGGTGTCTCTTTAGACTTTTCCACATGAGGTTTCTTTTCTCTGACTAAGTTGTTATTCTCAACAATGATGCTGTGGGGCCATAGGCTCGACTCCGCTGGTTCTTGAGTGATTGGCCTGTTGGTGGTAGCGATCTTATGTTCCCAGGTATACTGCTATGTAGTTAGGTAGCCAGCTTTTGGTGGTGAAGTTCTCTGTACTGTCAGTGACTGACTTAAGATCTTAATCCTGGGTTAGGATCAAGGGAGCTCTTTAGGGTTAGAAGAGAACTCAATAGAGTCCTTGCTTCATTCTGTTACACTACTTATACATTCTTGCACTATTTGTTTCTATTTATTCTACAAGTCCCTACTAGTCCAAGGTTTGATTCTAGTCCATTGACAAGTACGGGGTGGAGCAGGACGGAGTAGGCCGGAGTGGAGTAGAATTACTCCGGAATGGATGGGGTTTGACAACAAAGTAGGAACAACCTTGGCCTCAGCTCGTGCGCTGTGCCTTGATCTACTGCCGCGTGTGTGGTTGCGTATTTCAGGAGGGAGGAATTGTTGTCAGGAATTTCGGAGAGGAATGGTATAAATTGATAGGAGTGAGGATAGGACAAGGAGAAGCCGTAAATGACTTTAATCTACGAACTAAGGAATTAAGATGTAACTACTGGAG
>Ga0157361_1000747_pt1 | contig 11863 bp, 10 predicted proteins | sample AttlaeALBM2_FD_111481 | JGI IMG/M metagenome (GOLD analysis project Ga0157361, IMG submission 111481) | Fungus gardens microbial communities from leaf cutter ant in Ribeirão Preto, State of São Paulo, Brazil - Atta laevigata ALBM2 | ecosystem: Host-associated > Fungi > Mycelium > Unclassified ...
AAGCACGTGACTGAACACTTTTTTTAAATCACAAATTTATTACATGGTGTAACAGTCTATGGTAGTCTACCTACAGGCTGGACATCCCAAATTACATTAGACTAATCCATACAATGGCTAACAGAGAATAAAGAGAAAGGAAAAAACAAAAACAGTGATAAAGTGACAAGGTGCTTTGGCTTTGTTAAGTCTGCACTCAAGGGGAGAAGAGGTCTGGGCTTGACTACAACTAGGTGTTGAGTCACCCTCTGTACTGGCCCACTGATTCTGATCAAGGAAGTTGGATCAGAGGAAAAGAGAAGAACAATTCGAGGAGACTAAGTTGATAACAAAGCTAAGAGTCTAATGTACATCAATTCTATCCTAAGTACCAAGTTCTGTGATGGGGTCCTAGATGGTCCATGCTTGAGAAGACTAATACAGGGGTCCAGACTGATATAAGCATGCATGGAAGTGACTACTAGTGACCTGTGTTATGAGTGTCACAATATTGTAATAGTACCCCTCCTCAAGGTTGTATTCTTGTGACCTTGATTCCTGATACTGTATTTGTTGAATATGTCCTCCATGGACTATTATTTTGTCTCTTTTTCTCTCATCATTATCTTCTGATTGATTAGTAAGCAATGAGTATGTCTGCTAGCACAGACTTTTCTTGTACCTTAGTTCTACATACTTTAGACTGAGACTTCATGTTTTAATAGGTCATTTACTCATCTCCCTGAAATAATAGGTTATGGGCCCCATTGCCTAAACCATTGACAGAAGAGAAGCACAAGAACTCAAGTTATTTTAAACCTCACATTAGATCAAGATAAGCTCAAAACTAGACCATGTGTATAATATCCCTCATTTGGACAACACAGGGTCAAACTACCATGATTGGAAGTATAGAGTCTTAACAGTTCTATATCTGAGGGATCTAACAGGAATTGCTGGAGGAACTGAACAATGTCTACTAGAAATAACCTTAGATCCAAAGGACCAACCTACTACTGCTGCTACTTATGAAAAATGGCAGACACACAATTATCAGGCAAAAGCAGAACATTGAAAGGTTCACAGACTTAAGACATGATCTAAAGGACTCCCTGATTGTAGTAGTGATGGTTATGTCACTGCCAAATTCATATGCCTCACTTCAACAATATCTATATATAAAGAAAGAGAGCAAGTTAATAATGGAGTTTGTAACAAAACAGATCTTGATGGAAGAAAATTCTCATGGTAATACTTCACATGTTACACTAGACAAGATTTTCATCTGGGCCTCTGGCCTATCTAGAACCCTCTACCAATTCTGTGTTATTAAGTTTGTGCTGAAGTCAGTCTACTATGCTCCCTTTCTACAATGGTCTGTATGACAGTAAGTAGTGTTGTCTATCAGATCGCTTTGCTCTCTTCCAATAACAGTCTATGCAGCTATAGATAGTGTTGTTGATTAGGTCACTTTGCTCCCTTCCAACAATGGTCTGCGACATAGTAAGCAATATTGTATGTCAGGTCACTTTGCTCCCTTCCTATACTAGTAGTTTGTACTGTTGTAAGTCAGGTTGCTCTGCTCTCTTTCTACAATAGTGAGGCCACAGTCAACTCGCTTTGCTCACTGTCTGTTCCAATTTATTTGAATTTTTATTTGCATTTTTGATTAAAAAGAGAGAAAATGCTGACCAATGCTTGTAAAGCATTAGCTAAGCATTGGCTAAGCAGACATCACTCCTATGTCCTTCTTACATATATACTAGTATGTTACATTAATGGAAGATGACAAGATATAAGAAAGCTAAACTCCAAGCTGGAATAAAGCCAACTGCTCTTTGTTCAGCGATTGACAAAGAGAACTCAATAGAGTTTCCATTAGATTTTCTATACTACTTATACAACTACTACATGGTCTGTGCACTGTTTTCCCACACCTATCATGTGATGTCATATGATATGATATCATGACTTCCTATCATGTGACTATGACACTTGTGACATGATACTTTCCCATACTCTCTTCTATATAGTAAGTCCAAGATAAAAGGAAAAGAAAAGAAATATAAATAATGACTTAGCTGCTTTGCCAAGTCATGACATAAGAGAAAAAAGCCTTCTTAGGGTCTGTCATAACTTGGCAAAACAGCTAAGTCATTATATATATATATATATTTTGGACTTATTATACAAGAAAGAGTACAAGAAAGTGTCACATCACAAGTCACATAATGAGTGTGGGAAAGTAGTACACAGACCATGTAGTAGTTGTATAAGTAGTATAGAAAATCTAATGGGAATTCTATTGAATTCTCTTTGTTAACTCAGACTTAGAGGGTGATTAAGTCATCTAAGCTAAGTTACTACACTAAAACTCAATTCCACTATCTGAGCACTGTCTATCTTGGACCTTGCTCATTTTATTCTCATCACTGATTAACTCTTGACCAACAATTATCATGATCATTAGTCATTTCCATACATAGCTAGACCCTTAGCTTAAGGGAACTTTGTACTTAGTTAGGGACTGCAAATGGAGACATAGTACCAAGCTCAGGCACTGTGTCCAAGACCTGACCTTATAATTGAGTAGTATTATATAATATACTTGTACTGTTCTTAGTAGAAACCTTGTGCTATACTTTATTGTGAGTAGTACATGCAGAGGAGTGACAGTTATTCCTAAGAAGCCATCTAGAGTAGGAATCCTCTTCTTGAGGTAATTGTATAACCCTATTATTAAGGTAGTAGCTAGTAGGGTATTAGGCATCTGGCTAGGTGAAGATCTTGTGTCCTAGCAGATATAGAAGTATATAGCAAGACTCAACATTAAATCCATACCTATGAGATATCACTATGATTGTCATGACCTAGCAAAACAGCTAAGTCATTTTCATTTTTGTTTTTTTCTTTTATTTAGTTAGATCATTACTAAGATGGAGTGTAGGAAAGTATCATGTTACAGGGGTGCAAAAGAGAATTGCATACTAGAACAAGCAAAACAATAATATACCAGCTCCCAATTATATGCTAAAGGTTTGAGGAGAGGTAATCAAAGATAAAGGTTATAAATAAAAGTAGAATTATATGCAGCTCTAGTAAAATAATGTTGGTTGTTATAAAAGGATCATAAGATCTCTCTAGATCATCATTGTATAGCCTCTCTAAGGTATCAACCTTTACACACTGTAACAAAGACTCCACTAGAAAATACAATTAGTTGATCACTCATAGACCCTCTATACTCAGTTGTCCTCTTGTCTGTACCCCCAACACCAGACCTTATGAGTATGATGTAATTCAAGTGTGTACTTAGCCAAGCTTTCCCAGCCTGCTGTTCTCTCCAAAGTCTGCCTGAGTTGCATCTGCTATTCCTCTCTAGATCAAGTTCTAGGTATATTCAGTGTTTTACTCAAGACATCCTCCTGGTTCTAGTCTTCTTACTCTCAATAGATCTGCATTCATAATTCCAGAGGCAGTGTAGATGAAGGTAGGAGTCAAGAGGTTTTTTCTCAATCCAACTGCACTCCAGATATTATATTAAAGTTATTACAAATGTCTAAAACTCAAAGAATAAAGATAAAAAGAGAACTATTGCTACTTTTGGATTTCTATTAACTCCTTCTCTCACTAATTCCCCTCAAACTCCTGAGGCTTATATATCTCTCTTCTTTCTTTATGATGACATGTCCTCTCACTAAGTCCTTCCCATCAAAGATAATATGTCTTGTGGTAGACTTCTTTCTAGAATATTTCTCTTTTCTTCTCATGCTTCCTCTCAATGTTGTCTTGTAATTAGTAGCTTCTTAGTTACCTGTTAGTCAATAGTAAGCCCTAACCATTGTCTCAATTTTCTAAGCTATATCCCAAATGCCATTTATCTAAATATACCTGAGCTGATGCCATCAATGCTTATTTACAAGCATAAAGTCTATTAGTCTAAGTTTGTTATCTAAGTACTATTGGTTCTAGAATACAAGTCTGCCATTTTTCTAAGTTAGCCTACTCAAAGGTTATTATGACTTGGCAAAATAGCTAAGTCATTTTCTATTTTTCTTTTCTTTTATTTAGTTAGATCATTACTAAGGTAGAGCATGAGAAAGCATCACATGATAGTCACAAAGTCACAAAGTGTGATATCAGTCACATATCAGTTATGTTACACAACTGTCACATGTCACAGTCACAACAAGTAATGAGGTAGACACATGACGGGAATAACATGAGGACTATAAAAGGATGTTGCACAGCCACTGTAGTAAAATGTATAAGTAATATACAGAATCAAATAGAAACTCTATCAAGTTCTCCTTGCCAACTCTGACTTGGAATGAGCTTAAGTCATTGCAGCTAGAGTCTTACAAAGGTGAATCTAAAGCATAGTCCCTTAGTAACTTTCTTTATAATTCGATGCTAGCTTACCCTAGTTGTCTCTTGAGATCTCAACACAAGCTCTAGGTCAATTATCACCTGCTCAATGTATTTATCATATAGTATTATGTGCTGAGGATATAGAAAGGGTTCTAGAGTAAATTTTAATTAAGAATTCATTAGTATAAAGTGTATCAAATGTTATCTTCTGTGGAAAATTCACTTGCAGTGTCATGCCATACAACCATTTAGGCAAAATAAGTGACTATTTACACCCTAATAACAAGAACAACTGGCTCAAAAGAAGAGTTTGGCCCCCTAGAGATGTTTCCTAGACATCCAGTCATGGACTCAAGTATCTCACTTGAGTAGCAGAGTAGTGGTTATGACCACCACTATATATACCTCATAGACACTTGCCCAGGCACCCTATATTGGATTTATAACAGGTTTCCCTTCTAGAAGTACTTTTGAGAATGGAGATAAACTTTGAAGACCTAGTACCACCAGAATAATGTCATATCTCAGCGGCCAGTAGCACTATTTTCAGAAGAGTTATGATCAGATCCAAACTATCATTACTGATAGCTAATTATATCAAGATCAAGAGAGTCGTGTCAATGTAGAGTTGTATTGCAATAGCAAGAGAAGGAAACTGGGTTCTAGAGAAATGAAAAGACATAAAGAAAATAAAGAGAGAGGCAGAAAGGAGGTTAGATGAAGTAATGCACTTGAGGGTAAGACAATTCAAGATTGCTGTCTTTTTTTATAGCCCAGCAAGAGACTCAAGGCCCATTTACTGTTTAGAGAAGAACCCTAGAAGTAGGACTAGAAGGGTGAGGAGCAGTTACCTAGTATTTAGAAAGGGCGCCATCACATTATTTCAGCCTTGCTATGTTTGGGAATTTAGAGGTTTTCTTTGTCTCACTTTCTTTGTTATCTTTTTGCTTTGTAATCTTAATAAAATACTCTAGGACACAAAAGAAAACTCAAGCATTATACCCCCATTATTATCCCTTTCTGTTACTTTAGAGCTTAATGGTTATTTAGAGTGACTAAGTCTCTATTTTTCTAAGTGCTCTTTTTTCTTTTCTAAAAACTACCAAACTTCTCCCTCGACTGGAATTTGAGCCCCAACAAACTTGGGCATTTGCTTACACTAGAAGTTATCCACTTGTTATGTGTCATTAGAGTCAGTTGCCAGTTGTATAGTTAGCTAAAAAAGAGCCCACATGATAGCATAGGAGTTCTAGGTAGTTCTACTGTATCAACAGCAAGCCAGACTACTGGACTAGGTAGAGACAGTAGTGTCATAATGCGAGATGAATACACGTCTTAGAGATCTAATTATAATGAGATCTACCTTGAGTGGATTCATAAAAAGCTTTATTATTATCTCTTTCGGTTATTTGAGTTTCACTCCTCTATTCCCCCTGTCCTTAAGCTCTCTTTGTTATTTGATCATCTCCCTAGTACCTACTTGTTTAGTGTACAATTATGAGACATCTCAGAGGTTCCCTTTTCATTTGTTATTACTCTTGTTTTGTAATCAATTCCCTTTGATCCCCATCAGCAGCATAACAACATGACAGTCACAGAGTCACAAAGGTGTGACAGTAGTCACAGATTAGTCACAACACAGTCACAACACATGACAAGGTAGTCATATGACAGGAGTAACATGAGGACTATGGAAGAACAGAGCATAGCTACTAAAGTAAAATGTATAAGTAGTGTAAAAAATCCAATGGGAACTCTATTGAGTTCTCCTTGTCAACTTAGATAAAAAGAGTGTCTAAGTCATCTCAAGCTAAGTTACTACAACAATGTCTTAATAATAATATAATAACTTAATGAGCAGTATTGTCAAATACAGAAAAGATGGGGGATAGAGAAAAGGAGTTATAAATAGAATTATACTCTGGAATGGATGTATTGTACTACTTCAGAAAATAGATAGTACTTAGCAATGATGGAGAACCCAAAAAGCAGGCTCCAGCAGACAAGAAAGACATTAGAGTGGAGTACAACTTAATAAATGACCTTGGCTTTAACTTATGTGTTATGTCCCAGTCTCCAGTTATAAGATTGGTCATATATTTTGGAGTGGAAGGAAGTTATCAGAACAAAGGTCCTAAGGAAGTAGAATAGGAACTGGAGTGAACAGGGATAGGATTAGGACTAGATGATGTTAATTTACAAACTGAGGAAATATACTGTAACTACTTAATACTTATAGGAAGTCCAGAATAAAGGGAGAGTAGTCTACTATGCTATCCTACTATTTATAATTTTAGGAGAATTATTAGGGGAAATAAAATTACATAATTGTCAGATTTCTGGAATATAACAAGTATGCTCAAACAAAAACACACTCTTGCCAAACTAAGAGAAGAACTTGAAAGGAGGAAAGAAAAGCTATGTTTTAATTGCGAGAAGTTTGAACACCTGGCCCAAAACTGCAGAAATAAGAAATTGGAAGAGAAGAGGAAAATAACTTCCTACAATAAGTTTGAGATATTGGCAAGTAGAGTAATAAGGTGTGGGGTAGAAGTAAGGAGACAAAAGATGTATAAAGAAGAAAAAAGGATAGTAGAGTACTTTAAGTATGGAAAAAAGAAATATAAATACAAGAAATGTCCTGAGTAGAAGAAGGTAAAGGAGATAAGAAAGGAAAAGATAATATATATAGCAATACCACAAAAGACATAGCAAAAGGAATAAAGGAGAAGTCTAGTACATATCTTAAGATAGAAGACACAGGAACACTGTGGGGAGGATATCCCTGATGAGGCATGCCTACTAGAGCTGGAGTAGTATACCAAGGAGATAGTAGTATCATACTTGGTATATGAGAGATATAGGAAGCAAGAATGTTATATAGAAGAGAATAGAGGACAAGAGATAGTTTCAAGGAAATAATTAAAAGAACTGAAGTGGTATGAATATCCAAAGAAAGAGGAAAAAAAGATGGTGCACAGATAGAAGCTCCAAAAGATGCAGCAAAAGAAGGGAGTAAGCAAAGGGAGGTCAGGTAAACCTTCAAAATACTAAGAAAAGTATAGTTAAATATTGGAGTAGAAAAAATCAATACCCATGAGGGAGTAATAGTTAAAGCACTCTTGGATAGTTGTTATGACTTGGCAAAATGGCTAAGTCATTATTTATATTTCTTTTCTTTTCTTATTACTATAAGATGGAGCACAGGAAAGTATCATGTGACTTTGTCACAATTTTTTTGGTATGACAGATGGTCATGTCACAGTCACAGAGTGTCACATGACTAGAGTAACATAAGGACCATAGGAGAGCAAGTGCATAGCCACAGTAGTAAAATGTATAAGTAGTAGAGAATTAAGCGAGAACTCCATTGAGTTCTCTTTATTAAACTCTGAACAAAAAAACAGTTGGCTTAATTCCGGTCATCGGACTTTAGATGCTGACACTAGAACTCAATTCCATACTCTAAGCACTATCCGCCTCAGATCCTACTCAATCTTTACTCTCATTATTATCAACCCTTGGCTAGTGGTCATTGCGACTACTAGCCACCTCCATACATAGCTAGGCCCTTGGCTTAAGGGGACTTTGCAGTCAGTTAGGGACTACAGGTGGAGACACAGTACCAAGCTCAGGTATTGTGTTCAAGACCTGACCTTGCAATTGAGTGGTGTTTAGTAGATACTTGTACCGTTCCTAGTATAAACCTTGTACTGTGCTCCATTGTGAGTGGTACATGCAGAGGAGTGATGGTTATCCCTTAAGAAGCTGTCTAGATTAGAGATCCCATCCGTTGGGTGATAGTCTAACCATAGTATTAGGGTAGTAGTAAGTAAGGCAGTAGGACTCTAGCTGGGTAAAGATCTTGCACTCTAGTAGACATAGTATATCTAGCAAGAATTACCATTAACTCTGTACCTTTTCTTGAGACGTTGTTATCATGTCTCAAAAACAATATAACCAACTCATGAGTGCTATGCTCAAAGAAAGGCATACCCTTGCCAAATTAAGGGCAGAACTTGAAGGAAAAAAGGGGAAGCTTTGCAGGTGTTACAAGAGGTTCAGACACCTAGCCCGAAATTGCAGGAACAAAGGAGTAGAGAAGAGAGAAGCAATCCCTCAAAATAAGTTCAAAGTATTGAGGAGTAGGATAATGCAGTGTGGAGAAGGAGAGAGGATGATAAGGAGAGTAGGGGTAGTAAAGGTTGAGTGCTTTAAATGTGGGAAGAAAGAGCATAAATGTAGAGAATGTCCTTTGTAGATAAAGAAGGAGAAGATGGTGCATGTGGCAAGGCCACAAAAGGCACAGCAGGAAAAGAGGCTGGCATGCCCTATAAGGGGAAAAGCGTAGGAAGAAGAAAGGAGACTAAGGAGAGTGGAAGAGAAAGAAGCAGCATGCCCTACAAAGAGAAAGGTGTAGCAAGAGGAGTGGAAAAGGAATTTATGGAAGACATTGAGGAAGAGGGCTGAGTGGTACTGTGGACCAACGGTACCACAAGATGCAGAATTGTGGAAGTTGGAATGGTATGGTCAAGGGGCCATCGTTACGTATTTGAAGTGCCCAAGATATGGTAAAGGAGGATGTTACGCGGAAGATGACCAGGGACAAGGAGTAGTTCCCTATTGGAAAAGAGAGAAGATGAGTTGGTGTGGATACAAAGAAGGAAAGGAGGAAAGGAGCAGAGTGGCGTGCGAGCAAAAGACTTAAGAGACACAACAAGGGAGGAGAAAGCAGCATGGCCCAGAAAGGCAAAAGCGTAGCAAAGTGGCACACAGTCAGGAGAACCAGAAAGCGCAGCAAGAGAGAGGGGTAGTCGATAGGAGGTCAGGAGAACCTTCAAAATGTTGAGAGAAGTGTGGTTGAATATTGGAGTAGAGAAGATAAATATATATAAAGGCATAATAATAAAAGCACTCTTGGACAGTGGTGCAATAGGGATATTTATAGATAGGTAAACAGCAGCTAGGCATGGGTTTAAGCTGCAGAAGCTAGATAGGCTAATAGCTGTTAGAAATGTAGACGGCACAAACAATAGTGGAGAGGCCATTATGTACTAAGTAAAGTGCAACGTATTTTATAAAGGTGTTATTGCAAAGTCTTGATGACTTAGGGACCACTCGAGATAAGTGTTTAGGAAGAACTCGATGGAGTTCTCCGTTGGATTGAACTACCTACTTATACTACTTTACAAGTGGCTGTACACTACTAGTCCATGATCACATGTCCTTCTGGAATGTTCTACAATCACATGACCTTGTCACGTGATATAAGTTCCCATGCTATTTATATCTTTTCTTCATTGTATGACTTGATATTCGCGATCAAGTGTTTGAACGCGCAAGAAACTTTCTCCTTCTTGGGGCTCTCATAACATGGCCCCCCCTTCAAGATTTCTCGTCCCAAGGAATTTTTCCATTAGTTCTAGTTCTCGTCCCATCTCTTCTCTCTTTCCCTTTCATATCTTCTTCTTCCCCATCCATATAATAGTTTAACCATAAATTCCCTTGGTAATTCTCGACTAAATTCCTTCTCTTCTTCTTTCAGCTCCTATCGCCTAAGTTCTTCTGCCTCTTCCCCGTACTTCCTCTCAAACTCTTCTACCAGCTCTTTCGCGTTTCCTAAGTTCTCCCTACTCTCCCACGTATCTTCCTCTGCTGTATACCCTTTCCATCGTACCAAGAACTTCTCCATTTCCCTCACTACTCGTTTGTTCAAGATTCTTTCCACCTCAAATTCTTCTTCCCCCTCGATGATGACCAGTTTTGGTGGTATCTTCTTCTGGCCTTTTACCTGTGATTGGTACAGTCGTACTCTACTTATGTTTACTACAGGATGTATTTTAATAGTTTTGGGTAATTCCAATTCTATTACGTTACTAGAGACGATCCCTTTGACTTTGTAAGGCCCTACGAAGCATTCCGTTAGCTTTTCCAATCTTTTTCTCTTTATTTGCCATTTCAAGTCCTTTGTACTCAATAATACTAAGTCCCCTACTCTGTATTCCTCCCCCTTTCCTCGTTTTCTATCCGTGTACTTCTTCATTTCCTTCTGAGCCTTCCCTAACGCCGCTTTTGCCTCCTCCTGGATTTTTCTCATTTTCTCCACGAATTTTCCTGTTGCCTCATACTTTCCTTTCCTCCTTCCCTCAAATCCCATTCTTGGGTTTTGCCCGTAGTTTACTTGGAACGGCGATGTTTTTGTTGTTGTGTGGATTTTGTTATTGTACGCAAATTCCGCCGTTCCTAACTAATCTGGCCACTGTTCTTGTCTATGGTCGATGAAAACCCTCAGGTACTGCTCTAACTCCTGGTTCACCCTTTCTGTCTGCCCGTCTGTTTGTGGGTGGTAGGCCATTGACAGCTTAGTTTGAATTCCCAGCAAGTTATTCACTTCCTTCATCATTCCCGCCGCGAACTGTACTCCTCTATTGGATATAATACTTTCTGGAAGCCCGTGCAGCTTCCATACGTGATCTCGAAACAATTTGGCGAGTCCTTCTACTGACGTCTTTTCCGTTGTTGCTATGAAGTGCGCCATTTTGCTGAAACGGTCGCATACTACTAGAATAGCGTCATATCCCTGAGCTAATGGTAGTTTAGTGATGAAGTCTGCTGAGATGTGACTCCATGGCTTTTCTGGGATCGCGTTAGGCATTAGTTTGCCTGCCGGTGCTTCACTTCAATTCTTGTATCTTTGACAAGCATCGCATCCGTCCACATATCTCCCAACCTCCTTCATTACTCCTGGCCACTAGTAGTTTCTCGTGACCAACTCCGTCGTTTTCCACCTTCCTCCGTGTCCTCCTACTGGGGTGTCGTGATATAATCGTATTACTTCCCCCCTGAGCTCTCCCTCTGGTACGTATATCCTCCCCTCCTTTAATACTACCCCGTTGAAAGGGGCAAAAGGGATGTTGACTGTGACAAGCAAGTAGAAAAGGCGGTGACAGTTCCCAATTGCGTGCTAAAGGGTTCGTGGGGAGAAGGAGGAAGTAGGGGTATCAGAAAGAAATTAAAAAGTGAATACACAGCTTATTTGGAATCTAAGTTTAGAAGGAATGATGGGAACTCGATCTAGATCCTATCCGCATAGTGTCCCTAAGGTGTCCACCTTTACACACCGTAACAAGCTCACTAGTAGAATAGTCAGTAAACCACTCATGGGCCTTACCACACTCAATCAAGCCCTCATTCGCACCCCCACACCAAACCTTATGGGTGTGATACGATCTGAGTCGATGATTAGCCAGGCTTTTCAGGCCTGCTACTCCATAGAAGGTTGTCCGAGTAACCACTGCATCTTGTCTCATGAAAGAGTAGGGTATATGATAGAAAACATTCACCAACTCAACCTCTCACCAAGATCACCCCTTATACACTCAAGAGAATCGCATTTACAACCTCAAGAGCTTCTGAGATGAAGGCAAGGGCCAAGAAGGCTCCCCCCATCAATCTCCACTCTGAGAAATATATTAGAATGTTACAAATGTTAGAGACTCAATTAAAAAGAAAT
>Ga0157361_1000749_pt1 | contig 11823 bp, 7 predicted proteins | sample AttlaeALBM2_FD_111481 | JGI IMG/M metagenome (GOLD analysis project Ga0157361, IMG submission 111481) | Fungus gardens microbial communities from leaf cutter ant in Ribeirão Preto, State of São Paulo, Brazil - Atta laevigata ALBM2 | ecosystem: Host-associated > Fungi > Mycelium > Unclassified ...
AAGTGCTTTCTTCTTCTGCTCAAAGACCCATGATATGATTAGTAGCTGTTTGACCAGGAAAGAGACTGTGGAAAATTTCAGGCCACTTGTGATTATCATTTATGGTAAGGAAAGGGTCTGATTTGTGAAAGTGTCTACAAATGGCCATAGCATCCTGGAACAACTAGGTCATAAACCTAGCTGTCACAAACTTCATTTGCCATATCTCCATCAATTCTTCAACAATTCTCACTGTCTCAGAGGCTACGAAAAGCCCTTAAAAAAAACTTTCTATCGATGCCAATCACATCTTGAGGCAATTAATATTGGCTGAGATATTAAGCAGATCAGCTGGTAACCACCATGTTACTGTTTATTAAATTGCTAATATCTTGGAAACCGCCATGATCAATGCTTTGGTTCTAGGCTCAGCAGAAGCCTTCTTCATAAAGCTCAGAATGAGCCTAGAACAATCTCAAGGCAATTAATATTAGTGGAGATATAAAGGCCTCAATGTTTGTACATAGACTTCATTAATTACCCATAGATAGTCATCTGTCCTTTTCTTAGAACAAAGGACAGCCTCCATATGGTTAATTTATCACTATTTTAAGTACAAAGGCACTACCATATGTAGAACAATAGGTAGTAGCATGTGATGATCTATCCTAGTGCACAGACCATCACAATTATGTATATAAGGACTCATAGTCTGAGGATTAGACCTCAGACTCAACAACATCTTTTGTCACTTGTCTAACTTTGCATTTTTGAACTCTTTAAAGTATCAAAGCACCCATCACAAATAGTAAGTGACCTTTTGTGATACATAGTAGTTTTGATTATTGTTTTCCCAGTTTTGTTGGATGTTTTGAAGGATGTTGATGAAGACAAAATAGGTAATATGGTTGACCCATACTATGAGTTGTAAAAATCCTTGGGACAAGGAAACTTCAGAGAAGGGTAGTGTCCTAACTTGGCAAAACAGCTAAGTTATTATTTATATTTCTTTTGTTTTGTTTTGTTTTCTTATTTGGACTTACTACCCAAGGAAGTATTGTAGGAAAGTATCACATGTCAAATGTCACATATCACACATTTTTGATGTGATGTCACATGATAGAGTCACATGATAAATGTGGGAAAGTAGTGCACAAACTATGTAGTAGTTGTATAAGTAGTATAGAAAATCTAATAGGAACTCTATCAAGTTCTCCTTGTTAACTCAGACTTGAAGTAGGCTTAAGTTATTTTGGCTAGAGTCTTACATGAGCACTTAATTTTACTTCTTATTTGAGTTGACAAGAAGAACTCAATAGAGTCCTTGTTCAATTTCTGTATCCTACTTATACACTTTCTACTATTTACATTTGTTTGTACTCTCCCACACACTTTGATTTATCCAGCTATTCCATATGTCTAATCTTTAGAAACTAAAAGAAAAGAAAAAGAAAATAAATATTGACTTAGCTGTTTTTGCCAAGTCATGACAAGTTTTCCACAATCACATGACCTTCTAGAATGTTCTACTCTATTTATATTCTTTCCATGGTATTTATAGATTTGAGTTATTATGTCCTTGGACATCCTTAGACATTGTTGATCTAGTGTTATAAGGAGTCCAAGAAGGAAATAATTTCCTATACCTTTGAATATTTGATTTGCAACCTCAAGACATATAACAGGATCAAACTATAAATAGCATGGGAAACTTAAGTAAACCATAACATATAACAGAGTTAGGTAACAACAGAACATTTTAGTAAAAACATATGACCACAAGATAGTAGAGCATAGACTATATAAAATATGTATAAGTAGTAGTAGAGTTCAATAGGAACTCTTCTCTTTCAGTCCTCATTGATTGGATAGAGCTTTAGTCCTAAGCCAACCCTTATTTTTTTTTTTTTTGAAATCAACAATTTATTATGCAGGGCACATAGGCAGTCCACAGTAGCTAAAAGAGTCCAAGGGACTACAACCTTATGATGCACATTGTAAATGCACCTCCTACACTATCTAAGCATGAGGCAAAGAAGCACAGATACTGAAAGAAAGGAATGACTACTTATAGAAAAAGAAAGGTGATCTAGCTTTCAACACATGTACTTGCCATACTGACTCCACTCCTACTCCACATTCCATGCCCTGATCAAACAACCCTCCCACATCACATGCAAAATCACAGACACCATCTTCAGTACTCCAGTCATGCCCCCTTTTAGAAAGACACTGGTGACTTCTACTATGAGCTGAAGCTCTATGTGAAAGGGCCAAGAATGGTTTATGCTATCCCAGTCTCTCCTGGTCGGCTTACCTAGGATTGCCTCCCTAACAAGGTGTAGGTGGGGAGCAAGGTGTCCTATCTGTGAGCAAGTGCTAGGACTCTTCCTTGTAGGTCACAGAGAGCTAGGTACCCTTAAGCAGCTGTTAACCATTAGATGTCTTAATACATTGTTATGCTATACAAATGTTTAGGCAAAATAAGTGACAATTTGCACCCTCATAACTAGAATAACTAGCTTGAGAGAAGAGCTCAGCCATCCCAGGGATGTTCCTTAGATACCTAGTTGAGGACTTGAGTATCTAGCTTGGGTAACAAAGTAGTGGCTGTGACCACTGCTATATATACCTCATAGATGCTTGCCCAGGTGCCTTTTATCAGATTTGCAACAGATTTCCCTTCTAGAAGTACTCTCAGGGATGGAAGCAAACTTAGATGGACTAGTATGACCTGAGCAATATTATACCTTAGTGGCTAGCAGTGCTATTTGTAGAAGAGTTACAATCAGATCTGAGCTACCATCACTAATGGCTAATTATAGCAAGATCAAGAGAGTCGAGCCATTGTAGAGTCATATTACAATGGCAGAGAAAGAAAAGTGGAATTCAGAGAAATGAGAAGGCATAGAGGAAATAGAAAGAGGAAAAGAGAAGCTAAGGAGAGAGATAGCAGAAAGGCTAGATGAAGATAACGCACTTGAGGGCAACATGACTCAAGATCGCTGTCTCTATCTACAGCCTAGCAAGAGGCATCTACTGTACAAGGGAGAATTCCAGGAGTAGGATTAGAAGAGTGGGGAGTGGTCACTGAGTGTTTAGGGAGAGCACCATCTCATCATTTTGGCCTTGCTATGTTTGGAAATTTAGAGGTTTTCTTTGTCTCACTTTCTTTGTTGTCTCTTTGCTTTGTAATTATAATAAAATACTCTAGGACACAGAGGGGAACTTAAGCATCATACTCCTATTATCATCCCTTTCTGTTGCTCTAGAGCTTAATGGCTATTTTGAGTGACTAAGTCTCTAGTTTTCTGAAGTGTTCTCTTTCAATTTCTAAAACCCACTAAAACTCTCCCTTGATGGGAATTTGAGCCCCAATGAACTTGGGCATTTTCTTATACTAGGAGTTAATAGCTTACTACGTGTTATTGGAGTTGGCTTCCAGTTATATGGTCAGCTGAAGAAGAGCCCACAAAATAGCATGGGAGTTCTAGGTAGTTCTGTTGTATTGATGGCAAGCCAGACTACTAGACTAGGTAAGGGCAGTAGTATCACGACGTGAGACAAATGCACATCTTAGAGAGCCTATTATGGTGAGATTTACCTCAAGTGGATTCATAAACACTTTATTATCATTTTTTTTGGTCTTTTGAGTTATACCTCTCTATTTCTCCTGTTTTTAAGTTCTCTTTTATATTTGATCATCTCTCCAGTGCCTACTTATTTAGTACACAATTGTGAGACATCTTGGAGATCATTTTATATTCTCATTTGTTATCACTTTTGTTTTGTGATCAATTCCCTTTGATCCCCATCAATGTGACTTTAGGGTGACCTATAGAGAAGAGGGCCAGAGACCAAGGATGTCATCAACTACCTAGAGCTTAGTGTTCTCCTCCTAGTCTGCCCTATTTGCAGAAGCAACTCCTTGAAGTTCCTTCCTGTGAACCAAGAGGCTCACAACTTGACAAGTCTCCACCAGGTTAAAGGTGCCAAACACATGGCGCAATGCTCATACATCTAGCATAAGATAGAAAGTATACTATCTCAAAGAACAGACAGATATAAACATCAGAGGGTGAATGATGACAATATTAGTGTAAGAGGTTTGGTAGTGTAGTAGTCCCCCCAACAGCTATCACAGCCAGAAAAGAGAAGATGGTGGTGGTTAAGGAAAGAGAAGGAATGTAAGCCAACCCTTATATCTAGTTTGTGGGAGCATAGGAAAATATTTTTTTTCTAGAATTATCTCATAATATAACCCATTTATAGACAATGACTCAACTTGTCACTTCTGTCACTGAACTGTCACTTAACTAGTCACTCTTACTTATAGGTTACTTTAACATGTTATAACTCTTGTTATAGTACTAGTTAGAATAAATATAGACCAGAAAGAGAAGGGAATGGCAAGTTCTCTCTTTTTGTAATTCCTCTGGAATCTTATCTCCTCTAAGGATTTGGTATTTTTCTTTGTCTTAGCATAACCTTAAAGGGCAATTCTCGAGATATCAAGTGTTTAACATAGACTAAGTTAAAATACATATTCTTCCTTGAGGTCTAGAGTCTTAACATCCTATGTATCTTATTAGAAATAGCTACTTACTGATTTTTGATGGGTAAATTTGGTATTCAAAAGAGCTCAAAGAGCAAAGTTAGATAAGTAGCAAAAGATATTGTTAAGTCTGAGGTCTAATCCTCAGACTGGGAGTCTATATATATAGAAGTAATGGTCTGTGCACCAGAATAGACTATTACATGTTATTACCTATTGTTCTATATCTAGTGGTGCCTTTGTATAGTACTATGTACAAACATTGAGGACTTTTACCTTCATGGATTTATATCACTTTAGGGCTATTTTGAGGTTTTTCTGAGCATAATAAAGAGTGCTTTTGATCTCTATAAAAGAAAGATATCAATTGTAGCAGTTCCTGAGACATCAGTGGTTTGATATATGGTATTATAGAAATTACCTACTAATTGCCTAATAGCTTGGTAAATACTGGTTATTTATAAAGTATTGACAAAGATAGGTCCAAATAAAGATCTCTTTTGAGTTATACACTCTTATACATTGTAATCAGAAAGAAAAGAAAAGAAAAGAAATACTGACTTAGTTTGTGGTGTATTTATAGCATCTTGGTTACTCTCTCTTGGAGGACATCACAAAATTACTATATATGGTGAAATATGTCATTTTGTCACATAATGTTACATATTGTTTAAGCTTGATAGTCACTTTTAATTGGTCCCATCATGATCCTTGATCTCTTATTACCATCTCAGAATGGTAGTGCCCAAGATTAATACTGTGAATATGCACCCATTTTCTCCCCCTAACTCCATGAATGCCTATAGTACTCAGCCTATTAAACCTGATAACACTATCTTTAACATACAGAGAGATTGCTTTATCTCTAAACCTAGCATAAGAGGGCCTAGAAGCCCTGCTATGTCTCCCTTACCCTCTGCATCCTTGGACTCTGCTATAGACTACGCTGAAAGAGTAGCCAAAAACAACATGGACATTGTTGAAGATGACTCTTTCTTTTTCAAGACTAATACCTAGATCCTAGATCTCTCTAACCAGGAGGACCCTATGCCTGTCTCAAACCTCATGTCAACAGCTCTCTCCTATAGTGCCAATCAACTCATAGACCCAAGCCTATGGGACAGTAACTTTGGATCAGTTTCCCTATTTGGCACCAAGGAATTTTTAGATAGGAACATCTGTAATATTGCATGTTTCTTCTCTTGCATATCATCTTTTATAAATCAAAGAACCTTGAAGGACAAAAACATTGAAATACCATTGCAAATCAAACCTATTGAACAAGTCACCTGGGAATTATTTGAAACCATTGCTTCCTCTAGCTGAAGCTCTCTCCCTATTAACAATAGCATGTCTCTTTCAGATTGTATCTCCCAGCTCTACTCTGGTCAAGGTAACAATACTTCCTCTATCATGACTAACCCCCCTAGCAAGGTTAAGAGAATACCCCCACCCATTCCTCCTTGTCCTAGCAAAGAAGTCCTGGAAAAATCCAAACACTCACAAAGGAAAAATGAAAAGAAAACTTTTGCTCAAGTCACAAAGAATGCTAAAAACATCCTTCACATCAAGGAAGCCTTCCCATCCCTCCTGAGCAACAAAATCATTTAAATACACAATGCTACATTTCCCTTGCCTCCCCAAAAAAGGAGAATGCAAATTACCACCAAAGAGCCTTCACAAGAACAGGCTATTATCTTGCTCAACCCTGAACAAATCCAGATCATCATGAAGGATACCAACTCACATGTCAGTATTATACTGCTAGAGAATTTTCTGTGGAAATGTAGCATGGGGTACAAATTATAACCCTGGATTTCACTATTGAAACCCACTTTAGAGACCTTCTACGAGCCCCAGACATAATCTAGACCCAAGATTGGGTACTTCTATTAGGTAATGGCCAAGCTGTTACATGCTAGGAAAGCATATACCTCAGGAGGCAAGACTGATGAGCTAGTATCAGGTTTCTCAGATACAGACTATCAATGTTGAAGCTCTAAAAGTCAAAGGCTTAGGGATATCCTTGGAATGCAAGATAATTTCAATCTAGAGCAGACTTAGACTAATATGACACCAAGACAACAGATCAAAAGTCTATCAGTGACTAGTGATCCCATCACTGCTGGACTTAGTCAAGAAACAAATATGCCACTGGATGGCTGATGCTCTATTATAATCTTGAGGAGTAACTCAGGTTGTAACTTTAAGTAAAGACTTGAGGATGATATAAGAGTTGAGAAAGGAAGGGAATGATACAATTGGTAAAGCATAAGGAATACAGAAGAGTATCTACTATATATATACCTATGTACCATGAGGTAGAAATGAGGAATACACATGGTAGACATGAGGTTTGCTGAGTAAAGAACATGCCCTACTAATGAGGCACTGACTGAGCCATTAGATATATGAAGTGATATGAAACAAAGAAGCAGTTCATGTGTAGAACACCTGGAGTCAATGAGGTCAATCATTACATGCTCAAACACACTGTCATGTGTTTCTAGACCATATTCAGAGTAGAAAGAAGCTAGTCCAGGATTTGGGGAATAATGGGCAAGAGTAGAGTATGGAGGTGAAGTAAGATCACATGGTTGTGTCTGGAGGTATGGAGGACAGGGAGGTGGAGCTGTCATGGCCATATGGTGGTGTTATAGAGAAGAGATGCAAGGGAGAGTAGTAGAATAAAGGATTTCCTTTTCTATTTCTTTTTAATTGACTCTCCAACATTTGTATTAATCTAATATATTTCTCAGAGTGAAGATTAATGGAGAGAGCCTCCTTAGCCCTTGCCTTCATCTCACAAGCTCTTGAGGTTATAAATGTGATTCTTTTGAGTGTGTAAGAGGTGATCTTGGTAAGAGGTTAAGTTGGTAAATGTTTTCTACTATATACCCTACTTTTTCTTGAGACAAGATGTAGCAGTCACTTGAACAACCTTCTATGGAGTAGCAGGCCTAAAAAGCCTGGCTGATCATTGACTCAGATTGTATCACACCCATAAGGTTTGGTGTAGAGGTACAGATAAGGACTTGATTGAGTGTGGTAAGACCCATGAGTAGTTTACTGACTATTCTACTAGTGAGCTTGTTACAGGGTATGTAAAGGTGGACACCATGCATGGCAGATCTAGATTGAGTTCCTAATCATTTCATCTATTTTTATATTACAGATAAGCTGTACTTCTACTTTTTAATTTCTTTCTGATATCTCCACTTTCTCCTTCTCCCCACAAACCTTTTAGCATGCAATTGAGAACTGTCACTGCCTTTTCTACTTGCTTGTCACAGTAAATATCTCTTTTGCCTCTTTCAACATTAAATCAATTCTCTTAGATGATGCATGCCTGGAACATATGACTAACATTGCTAATGCTTGTATTTACACAGAACACTAGCCCAGCCACTTCAAGAAGTCCATGTCAGTTATCATCCCAAAACCTAATAAAGCGTCATATGATACCTCTAAAGCATTTTGACCCATAGTACTCCTCAACACTGCTGGCAAGCTTATAGAGAAGGTTATTAGCAATTGCCTATAGTTTTATACCACCAACAATAGCTACTTACATCCCAACCAACTTGGGGGTGTTTGACAAAAATCAACCATCAACACAGGAATATATCTCATTTATCTTGTGAGAGCTGAATGGGTAAAACAGTGTCATATAAGTGTTATTACCTTTGATGTTACTCAATTTTTTTCCTCTCTCAATCATGTATTCTTATTATCTTGCTTAAAAAAAAGGTCTCAACTACCACATTATTAACTTCTTTAATAGTTATCACAACAATCAATCAACCAAGTATTTCTAGAATAATTTCCTCTCCCCTCCCTTCATCACAAATGTGGGCATTGATTAGGGCTCTGCACTGTTCCCTATTCTCTCTGCAATTTATATGGCTCCTATTCTAAAAACATTTGAAAAAAGAGTAAAAAAACAAAAACAAAAATGATAACAAAACCTCCTCTATTAACATTCTTTCTTATGTTGATGATAGTCTTATCACTTCCCAGGAGAAAAGCTTTGATCTCTCTTGCTCCTCTCTTGTAGATAGTTATTATGTAATATTCAACTTGCTCAAGGATGCAGGTCTTTATATCAAACACCAGAAGTCAGAGGTCTTTCATTTCTCAAGAGCTCATACTGCTCCCTTACATTCAATTGACCTCACTAATGCTGGTGGCCCCATCCTCCATCCCAAACCCATTTGGCAATACCTTGGTTTTTATTTTGACTACAAATTATTCTTTTACTATTACACTCATTTCTACACCACCAAATGTCTTTCAATACTCAAAGCCATGAAAATGCTAGGAAACTCAACAAGAGGTCTCCTCTCTCTCCAAAAACATCTTCTATATTACATGTGCATCATACCAATTGCTACATATGGCTTCCAACTATGGTTCCTCAAAGACACGCCCATTGTCAGTGTCTAAAGTCCAATGACCGGAATTAAGCCAACTGTCTCTTTGTTCAGAGTTTGACAAAGAGAACTCAATGGAGTTCTCTTTCATTTCTCTACTACTTATACATTTTACTACCATGGCTATGCACTTACTCTCCCATGGTCCTCATGTTACTCTAGTCATGTGACACACTGTGACTGTGACGTGACATCTGTGACTATTTGTCACACTATTGTGACATTGTGACAAAGTCACATGATACTTTCCACACCCCATCTCGTAGTTGTAAGTCCAAAGAAAAGAAAAGAAAAGAAAAGAAATATAAATAATAACTTAGCCAATTTACCAAGTCATGACACCCATAGCCTTCAACATCAAAGAATTAAATAAAATGCAAAGAAGAGCCGTCCTCTAGATCACTGGTGTATTCAAAACCTCCCTATCTGCAAGCATTGAAGCCATTGCAAACCTCATCCCAGTACACCTTCACCTCAAAAAACTCAATGGTCACCATCATCTACAGTATGCCTTGATACCCCAAAATCACACTGTTAACTCTCTTTTTAACTCTCAACATACAAAAAACATAACTCTCCACAAGTTCTTGTTAGAAAATCTCACAAAAAAACAAAAAGAAAAACTCTAAAGCCCCATTATAGATACAAATGACCATCTGTCTGAAATTCTTGATTCTTTCACCCCTTTTCATTTTATTTTTTCTTCTGGCTTGAGATTAGTTAACTAGTTTTCAAAAAACATCACTTTTCACTCTCCTGTTTCCTCAGATGATGAAAACATAGCCAAACACATTGACAATCTCAACAATGTGTTCTACCAATCACAAATCTACCCACATGCCACTGCTATTATCACAGACAGAAGCGTGAAGAAAACCAACACTGCAACCTCTGTTGTAGTTATATGGAAAGACCACAATGTTATCAAACAATTATGCATCAATGCCACTAATGTCATACCTATTGAAGCAAAACTTATGGCCATCTACCTGGGACTCTCATGTTCACTATCTAATAACAATAATTGCAACACCATCGTTATCACAGATTCACTCACTGCAACCAGGAAGATTGTCAAGTCCCATGTCTTTCCATTTCAAGCAGTTGTTGCTCCCCTTGCCATACAAATCAAAGAATTCCTTTGCAAAGACTCCCACAGCTCTATTCAATTCTGGTACTGCCCCAATAAAGCCAAATGGCCCAGACACTAACTTGTTGACAAAATTGCCAAGGAATCACACACACAACTATCTTTCCCCTGCAAAAACTCTTTCCTATTCAGTAGAAAGAAGGAGTGTAATGACCTAATACAGGAATGGCAAACATCTTTTGTAAACACAGAGAACAAGGGGTGTCTTTTCCTTGAATTTGAAGATTCAAATCTCCAAGTTATCAAACCCACTTACACCAATGGGGGATTGTGGCTTCCATCCATTGGCTTCTATAACTCACTCTGCATGCACTTCACCCACATGACTACAGGCCATGCTCCCATAGGCAAATACAAACAATGCTTCTTCCCCAATGAGCCCACAAACTGTCCATGTGGACTTGCTAAAATCCAAACACACAAGCATATTGTCCTCCAATGTAGCCTCTATGAACCTTCCACAAGGCCTATTAACCAATGTCTTAACAACTTTGTCCACTTCCTCCACAACAACTCCACAGCCTTTAGCTTCAACAATGGTTAACTGTTGTCATCTCATTCACTTTCCCCTTCAGTTTCCTTTTCTTCTCCTTTTCTTCCATTTTGTTATGGCCTCCTTCTTTATAGGTTTGCTTATATAAGTAGGTACAATGTATCTACCACAGTCTGCCTACATGCCCCATGTAATAAATTGATGATTTTTTTTAAAAAAAAACTTTCAATTGGTCCTTTTTAGAGTACTCAATATGGTCCCAACCTGGAGTACCTAATTGGGTACCTCACAGATTTCTGTGACAAGACACATCCAACCCTAGCCTGCTGTTGCAAATGTTTGTGCCTGTTGTGTTAGAAATGCAAACTACACTTCCATGACAGCAACATGGAATGGACATTACATTTTCATTCTTATATTGACACTCTATCATCATTCCATTTCACCTAAGAATTGTGGCTGTAACAAGAGCCTTACTTATACTTCGAGTCTCCAGTATGATACCCTCAGTACTCGTGCAGCTTCGAGTGACTGAGGTTAGTAGTCTCGTTGTTATTCCTATGTACTTGATTACTTATTCTACTTAGTTATATTCTTCCAGTATTCTTTCATGTTGCATGAGCCCCACTGTCCACCATGACAGAGACACGAGACAGACTTCCCACAATGCTCATATAGAATATACAAACCAATGAATGAAATAAACATGGCTCAATGATGTATCAATCAATCCCCAGTATAGAACCATACTTTTGTCTCCGTAGAATGTTATTCCATTCCAGCATTTCTGAAGTAGCTCCATATACTTAAGCGACTAGAAAGGATTCTCATCCCCTCAGTCGTCAACCTATACTAGTGACTCCTGAGGTGAGGGCTGCGTGTTAGTGTTCGCTTGTCTTGTTCTTACTCACCATTGTACCGTAGTCCATTGACTACAGTCATCGAACTGTACTGATGGCCCCTGAGCTCGTTGACTCAAACACTTGCCATGTTGAGAAGAAACCTCAGGGGTGACAAACAAAATGCAGCTATCCTGCAGTGTTCCTTATTGTCCATGAACCATCAACCCCTATCCACACGATCTTTAAATTCAGTCATCCGTCCATCCATGGACAAACCCCTCTAGCAACTTTGCAACACCCCACGCACCAGGATCCATCATTAACGTCCTTCCCTCGTCCACTTGGACATATGCAGCCCTGCCTAGCTTGGG
>Ga0157361_1000751_pt1 | contig 11793 bp, 9 predicted proteins | sample AttlaeALBM2_FD_111481 | JGI IMG/M metagenome (GOLD analysis project Ga0157361, IMG submission 111481) | Fungus gardens microbial communities from leaf cutter ant in Ribeirão Preto, State of São Paulo, Brazil - Atta laevigata ALBM2 | ecosystem: Host-associated > Fungi > Mycelium > Unclassified ...
ACCATATGTAGAACAATAGGTAGTAGCATGTGATGCTCTGTTCTAGTGCACAGACCATCACTTTTCTGTATTTAAGGATTCATAGTCTGAGGATTAGACCTCAGACTTAACAACATCTTTTGTTGCTTGTCTAACTCTGCTTATAAGCTCTTTGAATCTATATTCAGTTCATCACAAACAAGTAAGTGACCTTTTGTGATAAAGTGGATACTAAAAACAATTCTTTTTTCCTTAGGTTCCTATTTAATATGTTTTGGTTATTCTTTGGACATTCACCTTCAGTAAGCTCTCTGTAAGGGGACTACCCTAGGGTCGGGCTTAGTGACGTGAGTAGGTTCCCACCTAAGAGCCGTTATCTCTCCGATCGCCTTCCCACTGTCTGCCTTCCTTCTCTTCTGTGTCATACTGTGTGAGCCTTATGAATCTAACATTGGACTCTGTGGGAATATATGTCAGGTACCATAAGAACGGTGCCTAGTCTATCTAGTAGTATATATACTGGTCTTCTGTTGTAGATATACTTCAGTTGAATCTCACACTAGCTTCAGGATCTACACATTAACTTAAGGGTCTATCGCCTCTGAGTGACTTCAGTGCCCTAACACTCTCTATTATTTGATTTATCTCCCCAGTGCCTACTTGTTTAGTGCACAATTGTAAAGCAGTTTGGAGATATCACCTCTCTGACCTTGCTTTTACCTTTGTTTTGTGATCAAACCTTTTGATCCCCATCAATGTATTCATTGGCCTTGCTACTCAAGCGAAATCTTTGATAAACCTCCTATAATAATTTGTGAGGCCTAAGAATTTCCTGACATCTTTCACATTTTTGGGCTCTGGCCAACTAAGTACTCCTTCTATCTTTTTTCTCTCCATTTCTATCCCGTTGGGTTCTATGATAACCTTGAGAAATCCTATCTTCCTCACTTTCCACACACACTTTTCTGGTTTGACATATAAGTCATTTTCCTCTAACCTCCTTAATATTTCTTCCACAATCTCATCATGTCCCTCCTCAGTTTCTGTTCCCACTAACACATCATCTACAAATGCTGCAACTTTTCCTTTATTGATTAGGTCCCTCAAAATTTCATTCATCATCGCCTGGAACATAGCTGGCAAGTTTGTCATTCCAAAGAACATCATAGTTGGCTCAAAGGAGCCCATATACGTTGTAAACGCTCCCTTCCACTCATCCCCTTCCTTAATCCTCACATTATTGAACCCCCATCTCAGATCCATTTTCGTGAATACTTTCTTGCTACCTATGTTATCTATTAGGTCTGTAATTAGTGGTAGCAGGTAATTGTTCTTTACTGTCTGATCATTCAGATTATGGTAGTCCATCACCATCCTTTTTGCCCACAAAAAATACCGGCGACGTCTGAGGTGATTTTGAAGGTCTAATATAGCCTTTCCTCAATTGGTCTTCCGCAAAGTTTTGGACTTTCTCTCTCTCATTTTTGGACAAGAGATAAATCCTTCTTTTTTGTGGCTTGAATGTCTCTTTGAGATCTATAGCATGATCCCAAACTTTCCTCATTGGCATCCTCTTTGACTCCACTTTTCCAAACACCTTCCTCCACTTTAGAAATTTTCTTGGAACCATTTCCTTGATTTTCCTGTGGTCCTTTTCAATTTTCTCTTCTCTTCCCCAGTTCTCTTTATCATCTATTGCCCATCTGACAATTTTCTCTTCCTCTAGAGTTGCTACTCTCTTTCCCCTCTTCTTCTTTTCTTCCTCTTTTGATTTTACCCCACCGCACAAGGGTGGACATCTTGTCATTTTAACTTCTCCAGTCTCCCAGTTTATCTCAGGATTGTGTGCTGCTAGCCATGGCATTTCCAAGATTATCTCTGTTTTTCCCAAATCACATACATTGTTAGCAGCTAAAGTCCAATGACCAGAATTAAGCCAACTGTCTCTTTGTTCAGTGTTTGACAAAGAGAACTCAATAGAGTTCCTGTTAGATTTAGTACACTATATATACATGCAGAGTAACCCTAACCCTGTCATTTTATCCCATGCTTCCCTATGAGTCAACTTGCTCTTGCGTGTCCGTCGATATTACAAATTAAAAGAAAAGAAAAAGAAAAGAAAAACAATATTCAAAATAAAAGAAAAGAAAAAGAAAAAGAAAAGAAAGCTGATTTGCCAAGTCATGACAACATCCCTGCTTTCTACACCTCTCACACACCAAGTATGATACTACTATTTCCTTGGTATACCACCCCAACTCTAATAGGCATGCCTTGTCAGGGATGTTCTCCCTATAGTGCTCCTGCGCCTTTTGTTATAAGACACATGCTGGACTCCTTCTCCATTTCTTTTACTGCACCTTTTGTGGCATGGCCACATGTGCCACCTCCTCTACTACTCGCATCTTCCTTTCCCTTTCCCAAAGGGGACACTCCCTGCACTTGTGTTCCTCCTCTCCACATTTGAAACATTCTACTACCTAGCTTTTCTCTTCTGTCTCTTGTCTTCTTAGTTCCACCTTACACCTTATTACTCTGCTACTCAACATCTCAAATTTATTTTGGGAAATAACTTCCCCCTTTTCTTCTCCTTTATTCCTGCAGTTTTGGGCCAGGTGCCTGAACTTCCTGCAACTGAAACACAACTTCCCCTTCCTTCCTTCGAGTTCTTCCCTCAGTTTGGTGAGAGAGCATTTCTGTTTGAGCAAGTTGCTCATCAGTGAATTGTATTGTTCTTGAGACATTATGGTAATGTTTCAAGATGGGTATAGAGTTAATGATTTGATCTTACTACTGCTACATCTGTTGGGGCGTAAGATCTTTACCTAACCAGACACCTATTACCCTACTGACTACTGCCCTAATAATATGGTTATACTCTCACCTCAACAGGGAGGATCCCTAATCTAGACGGCCCTCTAGAGGTAACCATCACTCCTCTGTGTGTACCAACTCACAATAGAGCACAGTACGAGGTTTATACTAAGAAAAGGACAAGTATACTACTAAACACCACTTGATTGCGAGGTCAGGTCTCAGTAGTAATACCCAAGCTTGGTACTACACTTCCACCTGTAGTCCCTAACTGATTGACAAGTCCCCTTAAGCCAAGGGCCTAGCTATATATGGAGGTGGCTAGTGATCGTGATGACCACTGGCTGAGGGTTGATAAAGATAAAAGTAAGATTAAGCAAGGCCCAAGGCAGACAGTACTCTAGAAGTGGAATTGAGTTCTGGTGTAGCGACTTAGCCTAGATGACTTAATCACTCTCCAAGTCCGAGTTAACAAGGAGAACTCAATGGAGTTCCCATTAGATTTCCTATACTACTTATACAACTACTACATGGTCTGTATACTACTTTCCCACACTTATCATGTGATATGATGCTGTGACTTCCTGTCATGTGACTGTGACTGTGTGACACTTGTGACATAACACTTTCCCACACTCTTTCCTGTGTAGTGAGTCCAAAAGAAAAATAAATATAAATAATGACTTAGCTATTTTACCAAGTTATGATATTCTCTATGAGTCACTTTCCTCTTGTGTGTCCATTGATAAGAAAAATAAAATAAAATAAAATAAAAAGAAAAACAATAATCAGAAAATAAAATAAAATATAAATATAAATATAAATATTGACTTAGCTGTTTTGCCAAGTCATGACACAAAGATTCATTTGTCATGGAGTAGGGTTCTATCAGCTCTTAATAACCAATGGTGTTCTGGTATATCTACCACTATTTTTTGGCATTCAGTGAGAATAGGGTCGGTGAGGACTGCTGTTCTGATGTCTGCAAGCAGGAATTTCAAGTCTAGTGTAGTTGCTGCTTGTAGTGATGGAGGGTTTATGGGAATAGGGTGGTCTACGCTTTCAAGTTGGCCTTATGAGAACATAGGTCATAAGTTCACTGCTCTGTTTGGTCCTTTCTTGTCATAGATGTCCCAACAGCACATCAGGGCGTTAGGTTTGGTACCCAGCCTCCCGGGTCGGAACTTGATAACTAGGTTAAACTGTGAGAGGAATTTGGACTATCTCGCTTGTCAACGTGATAGGGCCTTTGACTCACAGAAATAGACTAGGTTTTTGTGGTCAGTGAACACCTCTACTGGGGCTGGTGTACCCTCCAGGTAATGTCGCCACTTCTTAAAGGCTTTGAAGATGGCTAACAACTCTTTATCGTGGACATCATAGTTTATTTTTGTGGCATCGAGGGCTCAGGAGTAGAAAGCAACTGGGTGAATATTACTATTCACCTAGATCGATGTAAGAGAACTAGAGCAACCCAGTGCTGACTTAGCTGATTAGTGAGGAAGTTGCTTAGAGATGGAACATTGAATAGCCCAGGAGTTTCAATCAATATTAGGGTAAGGTATTCTACTGTACACCACTAGCTATATATACTAGACTAGCCTGGTCTGTGCACCAGTCACTAAGGGGACACAGATCAGGACACTAATAACTACCATACCTAATAAGGCTATATAGTACTGATAGGACAGACCCAAACTAGAGGGAAGAAAACTAGTAGACAGTGGGCTCTGAGAATCTAAGGGCAAGCTAGATTATACTCACCCATACCAGGTTACCTAAGCTATCCTAGAGTGTCCCCTTACAGTTGAGAGGATAGCTACCAATGCATAATCTGAAGCATCTGTCTCGACAATCATAGGGGAGTCTGGGTCCTAGTGTGCAAGAGTGGACACTGAAGTAAAAGCCCTTTTTAAGATCTCAAAGGATGTCTGGTAGGGTGTCAACCAGACCCAAGGTTTGTTTTTTCTTGTTAGTTGGGTGAGAGGCAGGATTAATTCTGAGTAGTTCTTGATGAAACATCTATAAAAGTTTGCAAAGCCAATAAATGACTGGACATCCTTAACACATCGGAGAATAGGCAAGTCCTGAATGGTTTGAACTTTTGTGGCGTCCATCTGAACACCCTCTGGACTAAGTACAAAACCCAAGAATTTGACTCAATATTGATAGAATGCGCACTTGGCAGAGAAAGTGTACAATCTGTCATTTTGAAGCCTCTTGTAAGAGAACCTCTCACACACAACTCCGGAGCCCATATTAGCCCTTTGGAGTGACCCTGCAGCTAATTAAATATTACTACGTAACATTTAAGCTCACCCATTGTTTAGACCCTAACTGCCAAAGACTGTAGAAGCAGGAATGCAAGGACACTGCAGTATATATATTGTAGATTATTCACTTCAGGAGCCTCATCTAATTCTCTAAGGAATCTCCTGGAGATAGGTTGTAATATATTCCACGAAGTGTAATTTACTGAGGAATCTTCTGGAGCGCTCCGCTCCAGTTGCTCTTATAGCAGAATTAGATCTTATTCACCAGAGCCTCAGAAATTCTTAGTGGACAGCTACCCTCCAGTTACACTCCACTGACGAGCTCCAATCCTCTAATCACCCCACTCAAAGAAAGATGTTGCTGCCTTTGAATATCCTCCCAGGCATAGCTGATGCCTTGGGCTATCTACAGTATCATCTCCAAGAGCTGACCAAATACCAGAATGCCTCTAAACATGCCATCAATACCACCCTCACGGACCTGACCACCTAATTACAACAACTCACTTAACTCATGACCAGCTCTGTCTCCACTCTAACTGTTGCTCCGCCTCCGATACCCATACCTTTCTCTCCTGTCAGCCCTCCTCCCCCGGTCCCGGCCACTCTGCCTAAACAGCAAGCAAGGCCAAAACTCCTCTCTCCCCCAGACTTCTCTGGTGAACAAAATTCTGGTTGAGCCTTCTTCAATTCTTGTATGCTTTATTTGTGCCTGGCCCCAGAACAGTTCAGCTACGATGAGGAAAAAATCTTCTGGACCCTTGCCTTTTTCAAGGATAGACAGGCTACGAGGTGGTCCAAGAACCTCTTTCACCAGAAGGTGGACACTGGTGTTTTTCCCATTCAATCCTGGACCAACTTCAAACAACAGTTCTGGAGTCAGTTCTTTTCAGTCAATATGGAAGCAGATGCTATTAATACTTTGGAAGAGTCTTCGTACTATCAAGGAAACCAGACAGTAGATGATTATTTGAACAGCTTCCTAACCTTAGCCTCAGATACCAGATACACGGACCCCTAGATCCTAGTAGTGAAATTCTGCTGAGGACTCAAGTTGAACGACCAAAGTCAGATCACCACAATGCCCTTTGGACGATCTGCAGACACTGATCCAGAAACCTAGTACGTAGTAGCCCAGAGGATCAACCAGGCACGGTTGGTGAATGAAGCTTTCCAATCTACATTCCGTTCAATGACCTCAACCCTCACATGCTCCACCCTTCCTCAATTAACCCCTTTCTCAGTACTCTGTCCTCCTCCGACAGCTCCGTCCCCCATTCTACCAAGACCTCCTTCGTCTACACCATCAGGAGAAATACCCATGGACATAGATGCAGTCCAGAAAACATGCTCTTTACCTCTACGAGGATGCTACCAGTGCGGAGAGGCCAATCATCTTGTGAGGGACTGCCCCCACTGCTTGGATGCCTAAAGGTTGACTGTAGAACAGAGGGAGGAATTGATTGAAGACTTAATGGCCCTGAAAGATGCAGTAGAGGAGGAAGAAGTTTGCTTTGCCCCAGAAGAGGATTTTGCTTAGCGTGGCCAGTGAAAAGTGCACCCTGGTCGCTACTAGTAAATAGGTTCGCTGTATTGAACATAAAAAAGGTCAATACAGATACCAGTGAACCTATAGATACACTTTCTCCTTCTGCTCCAGACAGAAAAGCCCTACTTCAGAAGCCAAAATAGGAAAAGAGGTTACCCAAACAACTCTCCGCCAACACCCTCAATGCTCACAGAACATCCATCATCCTCTCTATAGAGATCAGCACCACCAACACCAGCAAAGTGCATTCCATCAAGGCGCTTTTGAACTCCGGGGCTACGGGCAACTTCATAAATAAAGACTTTGTCTGTACGAAAGGTATTAGTACCCGGAGCATCTCTTGCCCCATACTGGTGTACAATGTGGACGGCTCCCCCAACGAGGCAAGTCAGATCTCCAAAGTGGTAGATGTGGTCTTCCGTTACAAAACCCACTCCAAGAGGACACTCCTCACTGTCTCCAGCCTTGGAAAGTAGAACATGATCCTCAGATATACCTGGCTCAAGGACCACAACCTAGAAGTCAATTGGCAAACTGGAGAAGTACAAATGAACCAATGCTCTCCTTGATATGAAGGATGCCACATGATACAAAAGGAACAAGCATCATGGAAAGACTAGGGCCCTCAACGTCTGCCAATCTAGACCCCTTCCAGAGTATGCGGAAGACTCAGAGGAGGACAAGACCCCCTTTCAGACGTGTGAAGTTGAATATGAGCAAGGGAACAGACTCTTTATGATGAGAATCCTCCTAGAGTCCACTACAGAAGACTTGTGTGCTACCTCCACGACCTCCCAGAAACTTGCAGAAGGAGCCCATTGAGCCTTGGAGGCACAAAGAGAACCTTTCACCCCACCCAACTACATCAGAGGATTTGAATCTGTATTTGCCAAAGAAGACTTCAACATCCTCCTGGAGCACAGGCAATGGGACCATGCTATTGAACTTATTCTGGGTTCAGAACCCAGGTTGTCGAAAGTCTACCCTCTCTCTCTGGTGGAACAAAAGGAGTTGCACTCCTTCTTAGAGGAGAATCTGCACACTGGACGGATCTATCCCTTTAAATCTCCCATAGTAGCTCCAGTGTTCTTCATCAAGAAGAAGGATAGCTCACTCTGGTTGGTCCAGGACTATCGTACACTCAATTCCATGACGGTCAAGAGCAAATACCCCCTTCCACTGATCTCCAAACTTGTATCCCAACTCTGTGGAGCTAGATACTTCACTAAGCTAGACGTCTGTTGGGGTTTCAATAATGTTTGCATTAAGCCTGGAGACGAGTGGAAGGCAGCCTTCTAAACCAATTGAGACTTGTTCAAACCCTTGGTAATGTTCTTTGGAATGACCAACAGTCTGGCCATTTTCCAAACCATGATGAATGACATCTTCCAAAATCTCATAGCAAAAGGCATTATGGTGGTCTATCTGGACGACATATGTAAGGGAACGCTCTAGAGTAGCTTAGGTAACCTGGTATAGGTGAGTATTATCTAGCTTGCCCTTGGATCCTCAGAGCCCACTATTCATAGTTTCCTTCCTTCTTGTTCTCGTTGTTATGGTTTGTATTACATAGCCTTATTAGGTATGGTAGTTATTAGTGTCTTGATCTGGATTTCCATAGCAACCTGTGCACAGACCAAGCTAGTCTAGTATATATAGCTAGTGATATACGGTAGAATACCTTACCTTGTCAGAATAGCTAACTCCTGAGCCGGAATAAAACCAACTGCTCCTTTATCAGCATTTGACAAGGAGAACTTGATAGAGTTCCTATTAGATTTGCTACTATTGTGGCTATGCATCTTGTCTCCCACAGTCCTTATGTCCATCAGGTGACTTCTTTGTCACATGCTGTGACTGTGATTTGTGATATTTCCTATGCTCCATCTTAGTAATAAAAGAAAAGAAAAGAAATATAAATAATGACTTAGCTATTTTGCCAAGTCATGACATACCTCAACATTGATTGGAACTCCTGGGCTATTTACTGTTCCTTCTTAAGTTCACCTTCGCCACTCATGCTTAGTGTGATTAGGGGTTGCCTATGAGTGATCCCCTTACAACATTCTGATCTTCACCAAGACGGAGAAAGAGCACACATAGGCTGTCTGATGGGTGTTGCAGATCTTACAGAAAAAAAAACTTTTCCTCTGCCCAGAGAAGTATGAATTCCACAAGGAGCAAATCAAGTACTTGTGTCATGACTTGGCAAAACAGCTAAGTCAATTTTATATTCCTTTTCTTTTTCTTTTCTTTTCTTTTAGATTATTACTAAGGTGGAGTGTGGAAAAATCACATGACAGTCACAGAGTCACAAAAGATATGACATTGGTCATACTAGGTCATGTCACAAGTCATGGTCACAGCATGTAATGAGGTAGTCATATGACAGGAATAACATGAGGACCACGAGAGGATATTGCACAGCCACAGTAGTAAAATGTAGAAGTAGTGTACAAAATCAAATGAGAACTCTATTGAGTTCTTCTTGTCAACTCTAACTTGGAGTGAACTTAAGTCATCGCAGCTAGAGCCTTACAACTTGGGCCTAGTCATCTTGTAGAATGAAGTTTCCATGGATCCAGTCAAGGTCACAGGAGTCTGGAAATAGCCTACTCTGGAAAGCAAGACAGATGTCCAGGCCTTCCTAAACTTCATGAACTTCTACTGAAGGTTCATTCGAGACTTCTCTACCAAAGCTCGACCCCTCTTTGATCTAACACACTCCAAACAAGTCTGGACATAGAGTGGAAGGGAATAGGTAGCCTTCAAGAACCTCAAAACAGCAGTGACCACTGCTCTGGTATCAGTATCTCCTCAAGAATTGGACCCCTTCTGGATTGAAGTAGACAGCTTAGACTTCGTCACAAGAGCAGTCTTGTCTCAGTAGTCAACGATGGACGGAAAATGGCACCCCATAGTATTCCATAGCAAATCCTTGTTCTCCATGGAACAGAATTACAAAATCCACAACAAGGAGATACTAGCTATTGTCTGCATGTTAGAGGAGTGGAGATACTTTTTGGAAGGAGCGACCCATCCAGTGGAGATCTGGACCAACCACAAGAACCTTGAGTATTTTATGACAGCCAAGAAACTTAACTGTCGTCAAGCTCATTGGTCCTTGCATCTGGCTAGATTTGATTTTCTGCTTCACCACTATCCCAGACATACCATGGGCAAACCAGACGCATTGTTGAGGAGGGCTGATCACAGAAACAGAGCCTCTGACAATGAAAACGTAGTCCTCCTTCACCCCAAGTTCCTTGCCATGCGTGCCCTAGAAGGGATGGAACTGACAGGAGTAGAACAGAAGATCTTGTCAGATATCTGCAAGGGAAACTGGAATGGAGACCAAGAGGAACCCATAGCTAAGGCAGCATGAGAGCTCCAGGGCTCCACCAACAGGGTAGTGCACTCCTTGGAGTAGTCAAACATCAATGGCCTGCTTTGGTTCCGAGGGAAAATATACATACCACAAAGTCTAGACCTATACAGACAGATCATAGTCCTTTGTCATAACACCCAGATTGCAGAATACCCTAGATGCTGGAAGACACTAGAACTGGTGGCCTAGAACTACTAGTGGCCCCAGATGTCTAGGTACATCGGCCAGTATGTAAGTACCTATGATCTCTGCCTCCAGATGAAACCTTGGCAACACTCTCCAATTGGTGAGCTTCAACTGCTCTCTATTCCAAACACATAGTGGAATATGCTCAGTGTCAATTTCATGGTCGAACTCCCAGAGTCCTCTGGACATGATGCCATCATGACTATCGTGGATTCTGTCTCCAAAAGAGTACACTTTGTTCTGATGCACACAACAGTCACAGCAGGAAAAGCAGCTAGACTTTTCCTTCATTATGTCTGGAAACTCCATGGCCTCCCAAAATGTGTTATCTCCAACTGCAGACCCCTATTCGTTAACGAACAACAGAATGACTGGTATGACCTTCTACCCATTGCAGAGTTCCAGCACAACAACCATGTTGTCACGCCATACAAACATTTAGGCAAAATAAGTGACAATTTGCACCCTGATAACCAGAATAACCAGCTTGAGAGCAGAGCTCGGCCTCCCAGAGATGTTCAGCTAAATGCCTAGTCATGGACTCAAGCACCTAGCTTGAGTAGCAGAGTAGTGGCTGTGACCACCACTACATACACCTCATAGACGCTTGCCCAGGCGCCCCATATCAGATTTCCAACAGATTTCCCTTCTAGAAGTGCTCTCAAGGATGGAAGCGAATGTAGACGAGTTAGCGTGACCAGAGCAACATCATACCTCAGCAGCCAGCAGCATTATTCATAGAAGAGTTACAATCAGATCTGAGCCATCATCACTGATGGCTAATTATAGCAAGATCAAGAGAGCTGAGCTACTGCAGAGTCGCATCGCAATGGCAGTGGAAGGAAATTGGAATCTAGAGAAGTGAGAAGGCATAGAAGAGGTAGAGAGAAGAACAGAGAAGCTAAGGAGAGGGGCAGCAGAAAAACTAGATGAAGATAACACGCTTGAGAGCAAGATGGCTTGAGATCACCGTCTCTGTCTACAGCCTGGCAAGAGGCTCGAGACCCAATCATAGCCCGCAAAAGGATCTCCAGAGTAGGACTAGAGGAGTAGAGAGCGGTCACTCAGTGTTTGGGAGGAGTGCCGTCTCATCATTATGGCCTTGCCATGTTTGGGAATTCAGAGGTTTTCTTTGTCTCATTTTTTTTGTTGTCTCTTTGCTTTGTAATCTTAATAAAATACTCTAGGGCACAGAAGGAAACTCAAGTATCATACCCCCATCATCATTCCTCTCTGTTACTCTAGAGCTTAACAGCTATTTTTGAGTGCCTAAGTTTCTAAGTGTTCTTTTTTACTTTTGAAAACCCACAAAACCTCTCCCTCGATGGGAACTTGAGCCCCAATGGACTTGGGCATTTGCTTATGCTAGGAGTTAATAGCTCGCTACGTGTCATTGAAGTCGGCTTTATCACAAATGGTCACTTACTATTTGTGATGGGTGCTTTGATACTTCAAAGAGCTCAAAAATGCAAAGTAAGACAAGTGACAAGAGATGTTGTTAAGTCTGAGGTCTAATCCTCAGACAGAGAGTCCTTATATACAGAAAAGTGATGGTCTGTGCACTAGGACAGATCATCACATGCTACTACCTATTGTTCTACATA
>Ga0157361_1000752_pt1 | contig 11790 bp, 12 predicted proteins | sample AttlaeALBM2_FD_111481 | JGI IMG/M metagenome (GOLD analysis project Ga0157361, IMG submission 111481) | Fungus gardens microbial communities from leaf cutter ant in Ribeirão Preto, State of São Paulo, Brazil - Atta laevigata ALBM2 | ecosystem: Host-associated > Fungi > Mycelium > Unclassified ...
ATCGTCCGGGTGGTAGATCAACTTGAAGTCAAATCGGGCTAAGTACAGAGACCAGCGAGCTTGGCAACGGTTTAGTTTCTTGGCCGTCATGAAGTACTCCAAGTTCTTGTGGTCCATCCAGATCTCTACTGGGTGTCGGGCTCCTTCCAAGAAGTGCCTCCACTCCTCCAGTGTGCAGATGATAGCGAGCATCTCCTTGTCGTGGATCTTGTAGTTCTGTTCCACTGGAGACAGGGACTTGCTGTAGAAGGCCACTGGGTGCCACTTCTCTTCTCCGGGTAGTTGCTGAGAGAGAATGGCTCCGGAAGCAAAGTCTGAACTGTCAGCCTCGATGCGGAAGGGCTCCGAGTCCTGGGGTGACACCAAAACCAGAGCGGTGGTTACTGCTATCTTGAGACATTCAAAAGCTTCTCGTTCCTTGGTGTCCCAGCTCCAGGCTTTGTCGGAACGAGTGAGGTCAAAGAGGGGTCTGGCTATGGTTGAAAAATCCCAGACAAAGCGACGGTAGAAATTAACGAAGCCTATGAAAGCCTGTACGTCAGTCCGGTTCTCCGGGGTGGGCCAGTCATGGACTCCGGCAACTTTAACAGGGTCCATTGCAACTTTGTTCTCCGAGATGACCAGTCCGAGGTATTCAATCTGCTTCCGGTGGAACTCACATTTCTCCGGACAGAGGAATAACTTGTGCTCTGCCAGTATCTCTAGGACTCTCCGGACTGCTCGCTCATGCTCCTCCTCTGTCTTTGTGAAGATCAAAATGTTGTCCAGGTATACTACTACAATCCCTTCAGCTATGACGGTGCAGAAGATGTCGTTCATCATGGTCTGGAAAGTAGTGGGACTATTGGTCATTCCACAAAACATTACAAGCGGTTCGAACAGGCCACGGTTGGTATGGAAAGCCGCCTTCCATTCATCTCTGGGCTTGATGCGTACATTATTGAAGCCCCAACGGACGTCGAGCTTTGTGAAGTACTTGGCTCCGCGGAGTTGAGAGACAAGTTCGGAGATGAGAGGGAGAGGGTATCGGTTTTTGACAGTTACGGCGTTCAGTGCGCGATAGTCTTGGACTAGTCGGAGTGAACCATCTTTCTTCTTAATGAAGAACACGGGGGCTGTGATAGGGGATTTTGAGGGTCGGATTCGTCTGGTGCGGAGGTTTTCCTCCAGGAAGGTGTCCAACTCCGCTTGTTCCAACAGAGACAGGGGGTAGACTTTTGATGACTTGGGCTCTGCTCCAGGGATCAGCTCGATTGCATGATCCCATTTATGGTGCTCGGGTAGTATGTCAAAGTTCTCCTTAGCAAACATGGATCGGAACTCCTCAACGTAGGTGGGCAACGGAGTGGCAGTAGCCTGTGCTTCCGCACTGCATCTGGCTCCTTCCGCGAGGTGCTGAGATGTTGTAGCCGCGGCTTGGAGTTCGACTTGGTTGGGCTCTGGGAGGAGACGCGTAAGGAACAATCAGTCTCTGAGCTCCCAACTCGGGTGGTGCGTTTGTGGAGGCTCCTCTTCAGACTCTGATTCTTCTTGGAGCAGGGGTGTGGGTCCGTCACGACAAGATCGGAGGGCTCGGAGTTCCATCCTCTTCTGGCAAGTCTGTTCCTTCCGCAAGGCGCGTCCTCCTTCACAGCGGAGAGGACAATGGGTCATCTCGACTTCTCCCTTTTCCCAGTCAATCTTGGGGTTGTGGTCCTTGAGCCAGTTGTAGCCTAAGATCAGACTCTGCTTCCCAAGTCCGGAGACGGCCAGCAGCATTCTTTTGGAGTGAGTTTTGTAACGGAGGACTACGTCTACGACCTCCGTAATTTGTTCTGCTTCGTTAGGGGAGCCGTCGACATTGAAGACCGAGATGTTCCGTGAGAGAGTCCAAGTGTTCATTCCCTTCGAACGGATGAAATCTCTATCGATGAAGCTTTCAGTTGCTCCACAGTCCAGGAGGGCCTTGACGGAGTGGAGCTCGCTTGTGTCCGTAGTTCTGATTTCCACCGGCAGGAGTAAGGAAGTTCCTCATGCGTCTAAGGCGCTGATCGAGAGGAGCTTGGGCAATCTTTTCTCCCACTTGGGTTGGCAGAGCGGAGTGGAGATCAAGGGGGTAGGGGGTGGTGCGTCTACTAGTCCACTGTCAATTGTATTGGGATCCTCTATAGTCAATACAATGAACTTATTTACTGGCGACCGGGGCGCACTTATCACTGGCCGCGCTACACAAAATCCTCCTCCGCTGGGGGGCCAGACTCTTCTATCGGAACCACATCCTTCAAAGCCAACAGGTCTTCAATCAATTCCTCTCGTTGCTCTGTGGTGAGTTAACGGACATCCATGCGGTGGGGACAATCTCGGACTACATGGTTCACGTCTCCGCATCGGTAACATCCTCGCGGAGGTAAGAACCTTGTTTTCCTGGTAGCGTCCACATCCATGGGGACTCCCATCGACGGAGGGGGCGGCGGAAGCTTCGGAGTGGCTGGAAGGGACGGAGCAGGGGGTAATCTCATGACGGACAGGGGCAGGGGTCGGGCGGAGATGGTTTTGAGCGGTACAGAGCGGGATACGGACTGAAAAGCCTCGTTTGTGAGGCGCGCCTAGTCAATCCTTCGTGCTGCTATGTACCATGCGTCGGGGTCCGTATCAGTTGGCCTTCCATATGGCATGGTGGCAATCTGGTTTTGGATGCCTAACCAAAGACCTCGTCGAAACTTCACCACCAGTGTCCAGGGATCTGTGTAACCTGCATCGGAGACCAATGCTTGGAAGCCATCTAGATAGTCGTCCACCGTCTGGTTTCCTTGGTGGTAGGAGGTTCCTTCCAGAGTGTTGATCGCGTCCGCTTCCGCGTTAACAGGGAAGAAGTGCAGCCGGAATTGTTGTTCAAATTCTCCCTAGGTTTGGATGGGGAAAATGCCAGTGTCCGCCTCCTGACGAAATACGTTTTTGGACCACTTGGCGGCACGGCCTCCTTTGAAGAACGTCAGGGCCCAGAGAATCCTTTTCTGTTCGTCTTGGAACTGCTCCGGGGCTAGGCATATGTAGAGAGAGCAAGAGTTGAAGAATGCGCGACCGTTGTGACATTCTCCGTTGAAGTCCGGAGGGCAGGAGAGCTTGGGGCGTGTTCGTCGTACCGCCGGAGCGGGGGATAGAGATACCGGAGGGGATGGTACAGGTGAAGAAGGTGTGTTTGGTATGGCCAGAAGAGAGGGGTTAGCCACTAACTGTGTAAGCTGCTGTAGTTGCATGGCCAGGGATGCTAGGGTGGTATTGATGTTGTTTTCGGAGGCATGTTGCCTCTCCGTGAGCTCCTGCAGATGATGTTGCAGGTATCCTAAGGCGTTGGCTATGCCTTGAGGGGTATCCGGGGGCAACGACATCTGGAGAGTGGATTTTTCGGAGGGTTGGGTATAGCAGGGGAGGGCGACCTATTGGATAGCTGTCTACTGGGATAGTCCAAGGCTCCGCTTAGAGATCCTAATCTGCTGTTAGGGTGACTGGGGCACAAGACTCCAGGAGAATCCTCAGTTAATATTACACTTAGTAGTTATGATACAACTCACCTCCAGGAGAATCCTCAGAGATTAGGATGAGGCTCCTGGAGGGATACTCTACATTATATACATCCCTTAGTGTCAGGGTTAGTGGGATTGGAGCTAAACTATGTTTAAGTTCCACTAGTAAACAGGCTAAGGTAGCTCCAGAGTGTTGTCATGGCGTTCAGGGATGGAAATGGAGGTGTCCCCTTACAAAATCTATTAGAAATTCAATACAGGGTGCCTGTGTAAGACTTTAGCCAAGATGACTTAAATCTACTCCAAGTCTGAGTTGACAAGGAGAACTCAATAGAGTTCCCATTTCATTTTCTACACTACTTATATATTTTACTTTGGTGGCTATGCAACATTCTTCCATAGTCCTCATATTATTCCTGTTATATAACTACTTCATTGCATGCTATGACCATGACATGTGACATGACCTAGTGTGACTGATGTCACATGATATTTCCCATGCTCCACCTTAGTAATAATCTAGAAGAAAAGAAAAGAAAAGAAAAGAAATATAAATATTGACTTAGCTGTTTTGCCAAGTCATGACACCACCCCCCTCTTAAGTTTTCTCATCCCAAAGAATTTTCCTACAACTCATAGTATGGGTCAACCATGTTACCCATCTCTTCATCTTCATCTATCTACTCTCTTATCCCCAAATTTCCTTGTTTAATTTTTTCTTTTTTCTTAATCATTTCCAGTGTAGTTCTTTTTTTACCTGGTCAACTCTTCTTCCATTGGCTTCCTTTCCATCTATTCCAATTTCTCTATAACCTTCCCCAATATTTCTGGTCGTATTTCTTATTTGTTCATCTGAATAATTTCTTTGCTGTGAATCTTCCTGGCAATTCTCCTCTTCTAAATATTCCTTCTTCTCTTTTCTGTTTCCTTACGTCCTCCATATCCCATCTGTATTCTTTCTCAAATTCCTCAATTGCCTCCTTGACATTTCCTAAATTTTCTCTTCCTTCCCAAGTGTCTGATTCTGCTGTAAAGCCTTTCCACTGCACCAGGTATTTATCCTTCTCCCTGATCTTCTGCTTATTCAATATTCTTTCTACTTCCTACTCTTCTTCTCCTTTGATTATTACTGGAGCCAGTTGCTCCTTCCTCTGTCCTTCTACTTGACCTACATTGTGTCGTATTCTACTAACATTTACTACTAGATGAATTTTTACTATACTGGGTAGTTCTAATTTTACTGTATTCAATGACACTATCTTTTGTACTTTGTAAGGGCCTACAAACCTCTCTGTCAACTTCTCTATCCTCCTTCCAACCATCTAATATTTCAGATCCTTAGTACTAAGCATTACCAAGTCTTCTACTTTATATTCATTGACTTCTGATCTCCTTCTATCTGCATACTTCTTTATGTCTTCTTGCGCCTTTCCCAGTGCTGCTTTTGCCTCCTTTTGTATTTCTTTCATTTTCTCTACAAACTTTTCTGCTCCTGCATATTTCTCCTTCTTTCTTCCCTCAAATCCCATTCTTGGATCCTGTCTGTAATTTGCCTTGAAAGGCAATGTCCGAGTACTTGTACTTTATTGTTGTATGCAAACTCTGCTGTTCTTGCCTATAATTGATAAACATTCTCAAGTATTGTTCTAACTCCTGATTAACCCTTTTTGTCTGTCCATCTGTTTGAGGGTGGAACACCATCAACAATTTACTTTTGATTCCCAATATCTTGTTTAACTCCTGCATAATTCCTGCCACAAACTGGGGCCCCCAATCTGAAATGATACTTTCAGGTAACCCATGCAACTTTCACATATTGTCTCTAAACAACTATGCTAACCCTTCTGCTGATGTTCTTTCTGTAGTAGGAATAAAGTGTACCATTTTCATTAATCTATTGACTACTACTAAGATCAAATCATATCCCTGAGCCAAAGGCAGCTTGGTGATAAAATCTGCCAATATATGTGTCTAAGGCTTTTTTGGAATTGAATTTGGCATTAGTTTTCCTGCTGGTTGCTCTGTGCAATTTTTGTTTCTCTGGCAGGCATCATATTCTTCTACATATTGTTTCACCTTTTTCATAATTCCTGGCTACCAGAAGTTTCTGGTAACCAACTCTACTGTCTTCCACTATCCTCCATGACCTCCTACTAGTGTATCATGATGCAGCCTAATGATTTCTGTTCTAAGCTGATTGTCCTTAGGTACATAAACCTTCACTTCCTTATACATTATGCTGTCAACTTCTCTCTATTCTTCATCTCTTAATATTTTGACTTTAGCTCGTTTCATCTCTTCTACCACTTTGACAGCTTCATCATCTTTTACTTTCAATTGCTTTACTTTCTCTAATAGGTCTACTCCTTCAACTACAATTTCTACAATTTCTGCTCTCCTTACTTCCAGCCATTCTGGTTTTACCAACATCTCATTCTCGTTATCTTTCTCTACCCCCATCTCCCAATCTGGCCTTCTACTCAGACTATCTGCCTTTTCCATTTTACTCCCTGGAACATGCTTCAGCATAAAATCAAATCTAGATAGGTATAATGCCCATCTCACTTGTCTTCAATTCAATTTCTGCACTTTCATAAAGTATTTAAGATTTTTATGGTCTGTCCAGATCTCGAATTTAACTACTGTTTCTTCTAGGAAGTGCCTCCATGCCTCTAAGCATCTGACTACTGCTAACATTTCCTTATCATGTATCTCATAGTTTCTCTCTGTATTACTCAATGATTTGGAAATAAAAGCTACTGGTCTCCACAACTCATCAGAATACTTCATTGAGAGTACTTCCTCTGTTGCATAATTTGAGGCATCTGCCTCTACCCTAAACTCTTTGTCTAAGTCTGGGAACACTAACACTTGTAAGAGGACCACTCAGAGGTGATCACACTTTAAGCTAATGGATAGTTCTAGAAGCTAGTTTGAGATTCAAGTAAAGTATATCTACAACACTCTGCTAGTATATATACACTATACTAGATGATCACACACACAGTCACATGTACATAGATCAGTAATCACAATTGTCCTAATATTAGAGAGAAGGCATTGCACTGTATGACACAGACAGGAGAAGCTCAGGAATGGTAGGAGTGCGATACACGATCTGTCACTGGGCCACTAATAGAACAGACCCTCAGAACTTACTAAGCATGACCCTAGATGTCCCCTTATAACACTAGTCTCATCATAAAGATCCCTTTGAGCTCATTAAATGCTTGTTGCTGCTCCTGCCCTCACTGCCACTTTACATCTTTTCTTGTCAATGTATTTATTGGCCTAGCTACTCAAGCAAAGTCTTTAATGAACCTCCTGTAATAATTTGTAAGGCCCAAAAATTTCCTAATATCTTTTACATTCTTTGGCTCTGGCCAACTTAACACTCCATCCACCTTTTCTTTCTCCATTTCTATTCTATCAGATCCTATCATGACTCCAAGGAATCCTATCTTCCTTACTTTCCACATGCATTTTTCTGGCTTGACATACAAGTCGTTTTCTTCTAGCCTCCTCAATATTTCTTCCACTATTTCGTCATGCTCCTCCTCTGTTTCTGTTTCTACTAGTACGTCATCTACAAATGCCGCAACTTTCCCTTCATTTATTAAGTCCCTTAGTATTTCATTCATCATTGCCTGGAACATTGCTGGTGAATTTGTCATTCCAAAGAACATAACTGTTAGCTCAAAGGAGCCCACATACATCATAAATGTTTTCTTCCACTCATTGCCCTCTTTGATCCTCATGTTATTGAACCCCTACTGTTATGAACATCGAGTGGGACTATGACTATTATCAACCATGGTCTGATAATGAATGGCTAGTAGACGAGATGTTGGCAATATTAGACGAGGACATGACAATGCAGTAGTGCATTACATGTCTGAGGACTCTTAAAGGACAATTTGGACTCATGGCACGAACAAGACTCTTCAGAGAAATCTCGGACTATTTCCTTCTCTTTCTTGTGGACTGTGCTAAATGGGACAACATCGGACTAACCCATTATTAAACAATGACTCAACTTGTCACCTTCATCGCTTCTGTCACTGGACTGTCACTTAACTAGTCACTCTTAGTTACAAGTATTGTAACTACCTTGTAACGTAGTCACAACATCTAGTTAGGATAAATACAGACCAGAAAGAGAAGGGAACGGCAAGTTCTCTCTTTCTGTATTCCCTCTGTAAAATCTACTCTGAGGAATTAGTATCCTTACTTGTCTTAGGACAACCTCAAGGGTACTACTCAAAGTCTTGTTGACATCTCTCTTCCGATATAACTTCACTGAAAACCTTAACCAGATCCTCTGCTGAGGAGCATGAAGATATCAAATGTTAGATATAAGCTTCAAGTTGAAACGCATATTCAACTGTGAGGTTTAGAGTCTTAACACCTACCTGAGATCTATTTTAGTGAATACTTTCTTGCCACCTATATTGTCAATTCACTCTGTGATTAATGGTAGCAGATAATTGTTCTTCACTGTCTGGCTATTCAAGTTGTGATAGTCCATAACCATCCTCTTCTTTCCATCCTTCTTGTCTATGAAAAACACTGGTGATGTTTGAGGGGATTTTGTTGGCCTAATATACCCCTTTCTTAACTGGTCTTCCACAAAATTCTGAACCTCTTCCTTTTCATCTTTGGACAGTGGGTAAATCCTTTCTTTTCGTGGTACAAATGTATTCTTGAGATCTATAGCATGATCCCAGACTTTTCTCATTGGCATCCTCTCTAATTCTACCTTCCCAAATTATCACAAATGGTCACTTACTATTTGTGATAGGTGCTTTGATACTTTAAAGAGTTCAAAAATGCGAAGTTAGACAAGTGACAAAAGATGTTGTTAAGTCTGAGGTCTAATCCTCAGACAGGGAGTTCTTATATACAGAAAGGTGATAGTCTGTGCACTAGAACATATCATCACATGCTACTACCTATTATTCTACATATGGTAGTGTCTGTGTGCTAAAAATAATGATAACCTAACCATATAGAGGCTGTCCTTTGTTCTAAAAAAAGGACAGATGACTATCTATAGGTAATTAATGAAGTCCATGTGCAAACATTGAGGTCTTCATATCTCCACTAATACTAATTGCCTTGAGGTTGTTCTAGGCTCATTCTGAGCTGTATGAAAAGGGCTTTTGCTGAGCCTAGAACCGAAGCTTAGATCCTGGCAGTTTCCGAGATATTGGTGATTTAATAGATGGTACCATGGTGGTTAACAGTTGATTTGCCTAATATCTCGGCCATTATTGATTGCTTCGAGATGTGACTGGTATCAATCAAAAGGTCTTCCTAAGGGCTTTAAGCTGGTTTTGAGACCGTGGGAATCGTTGAAGAATTGGTGGAGATATGACTGAATGAAGTTTGTAACACAAATACTTTCCTCCACTTTAAGAATTTTTCTGGAACCATTTCCTCAATTTTTCTATGGCCCTTTTCAATCTCTTCTTTTCTTCCCTAATATTTTTTATCATCTATTGCCCATCTGACAATTTTCTCTTCTTCTATAGTTACTACTCTCCTTTCTCTTCTTTTCTTTTCCTCTCTCTTTGTTTTTACTCCACCACACAAAGGCAGGCACCTCATCATTTTTACTTCTCCTGTTTCCCAATTTATCTCTGGATTATGTGCTGCTAACCATGGCATTTCCAGAATTACTTCTGTTCTTCCTAAGTCACATACATCCATCCTCATTCTTTCAACATGGCTCTTATAGTACACATTTACTTCTATTTGATGCATAATGGCCCCTCCACTATTGTACATCCCATTGACATTTTTGACTCTTACTGGCCTCTCTAACTTTTGCAGCTTAAATCCATGTTTGGCTGCTGTCTTCTTATCTATAAACATCCCCATTGTGCCATTATCTAAGAGTGCTTTTATTGTGACCCCTTCATGCGTGTCCGTTTTTTCAATTCCAATATCCAACCACACTTCTTTTAGCATTTTGAAAGTTCTTCTCAAACTTCCCTTTGACTACCCCCCTCTCTGGCTGCACCTTCCGGGTCTCTTGCCTGTGTGCTGCATTGCCGCGCTTTTCCCTCAGTAGGGCATACCACCTTCCCTTTTCTTTTCCTTGAATATTCTCTACATTTCTTCAATTCTTCCCACTCTTTTTCTTTGACTACTCCTTGCCCTCTATCTTCCGCTACATGATGGCCTTTCTTTCCACAATCTTCACATGTCAAATATGAGACTACTACTTCCCTATTACTCCATCCCAACTCAAACAAATCTGCTTCTTCTAGTACTCCCTCTCCACAATGCTCAAATGCTCTTTGTTGTAGAGCATTTTCTGGACTCCTCCACCATACCTCCTGCTGTGCCTTTTGTGGGATTACCACATGTGCCGCCTTCTCTCTTTCAAATCTCCTATTTGGACAATCTTTATATCAATGTCCCATCCCTTCACACTCAAAACACCTTATCTCATTTTCCTGTGCATTTCTCCTTATGGAGCATGCTGGCTTCTTTGGTTGCATCTTTGGTAGTGCTGCCATCTGCACTACTCTTTCTCTTCCATCCTCTTCCTGTCTTCTGATCTCTACCCCACACCTTATCACCCTACTCGATAATGCCTCAAATCTATTTTGAGAAACCAATGTCCTCTTTTCTCCTTCCCTCTTATTCCTGCAGTTATAGGCCAGGTGCCTGAACTTCTTGCATTCAAAATACATCTTTCCCTGTCTTCCTTCCAATTCTGCCCTTAATTTAGCAAGGGCATGCTTCTCTTTGAGCAAGTTGCTCCTCAACAAATCATATTGGGTTTGAGACATCTTGTTGACATCTCAAGGGTACAGAATCAATGTTTGATCTCACTAAAATTACGTCTGTTGGAGCACAAGATCTTCACCCAACTAGACATCTACTGCCTTACCGACTACTGCTCTAATACTATGGTTAGACTATCATGTCACAGGGAGGATTTCTAATCTAGATGGCCTTCTAAAAGTAACTGTCACTCCTCTGCATGTACCAACTCACAATGGAGTGCAGCACAAGGTTTATACCAAGAAAAGAACAAGTATACTGTTACGCCGCTAGAGAATTTTCTGCGGAAATGTAGCATAGGATACACATTATACTCCTGGATTTCACTATTGGAATCCACTCTAGAGATCTTCTACAAGCCCCAGACATAATCTAGACCCAAGATTGGGTACTTCTCTTAGGTAGTAACCAAGCTACTATATGCTAGAATAGCATATACCTCAGGAGTGTAAGGGGACACCTCCATTTCCATCCCTGAATGCCATGACAACACTCCGGAGCTACCCTAGCCTGTTTACTAGTGACACCTAAACACACTAGTTTAGCTCCGATCCTGCCGACCCTGACACCAAGGGATGTATATAATGTAGAGTATCCCTCCAGAAGCCTCATCCTAATCTCTGAGGATTCTCCTGGAGGTAAGTTGTATCATAACTACTAAAGTGTAATATTAACTGAGGATTCTCCTGGAGTCTTGTGCCCAGTCGCCCTTACAGCAGATTAGAATCTTAAAGTGGAGCCTTGGACTATCCCAGTGGACAGCCACCTAATAGGTCGCCCTCTCCTGTCATACCCAGCCCTCCAAAAATTCCACTCTTCAGATGTTGTTGCCTCCAGACACCCCTCAAGGCATAGCCGACACCTTAGGATACCTGCAACACTATCTTCAGGAGCTCACAGAGAGACAGCATATCTCCGAAAACAACATCAATACCACCCTGGCAGCCCTGACCGTGCAGCTACAGCAGCTCACGCAGTTAGTAGCTAACCCCTCCCTTCCAGCCGTACCCAACACACCTCCCCCACCTGCACTATCTCCTCCGATGTCTCCGTCCCCTGCTCTAATGGCACGACAAACTTGCCCTAAGCTCTCCACTCCTCCGGACTTCAGCGGAGAACGTCACAATGGCCACGCATTCTTAAACTCCTGTTCTCTTTACACACGCCTAGCCCCGGAGCAATTCTACAATAAGCAGAAAAAAATTCTCTGGGCTCTTACATTTTTCAAGGATGGTCGTGCCGCCAAGTGGTCCGAGAACGTCTTCCATCAGGAAGCAGACACCGGCGTTTTCCCCATACCAACCTGGGGGGACTTTGAGCGGCAGTTCCAACTTCACTTCTTTCCAGTAAATGTGGAAGCGGACACGATGTCATGACTTGGCAAAACAGCTAAGTCATTATTTAATATTTCTTTTCTTTTTCTTTTCTTTTGGTTTTGAATATTGTTTTTCTTTTCTTTTTCTTTTTCTTTAATTTGTAATAACGGACG
>Ga0157361_1000758_pt1 | contig 11769 bp, 6 predicted proteins | sample AttlaeALBM2_FD_111481 | JGI IMG/M metagenome (GOLD analysis project Ga0157361, IMG submission 111481) | Fungus gardens microbial communities from leaf cutter ant in Ribeirão Preto, State of São Paulo, Brazil - Atta laevigata ALBM2 | ecosystem: Host-associated > Fungi > Mycelium > Unclassified ...
ATGACTGTGGCAAGCAGATCTTACTCAAGTTAGTGATTACTAAGAAATCCAAGATAGTCCAAGTCCTATTTTGACTGAACAAAAAGTCTATAGGGAGTGACTTGGTAAGTAGATGAAACAAAGGCACAAAGAGAGAAAACCTAGAGAGGCTAAATTACTTGTACACATCTTCTTCATATAAAGGATACACTACCAATATTATCAATCTCACATTACATAATATTGTAGTTTTAGATACAGTGGGCCAAAAAACCATTTGTATGTTGGTTATTTTTTTTTTCCGGTAGGGTAAAAACTGGCATTCCAGTGCAGAGCAGAAGCTCTACAGTGTGGGCTTGGATTTTTCTGACCCACTAAAAACCCCAGGTACTTAAACCTTTCTGGGTTCCCTGTCTAAGTAGACTTCCAGCTTTTCCCAGTCTGTTGGGCAGATCTGATATTCTGTAGGCTTTCACCTAGGTTGTTTCTGTGCCTTCTTGTCTGTTATCTCTTGTCCATTTTAGCATCTCTATCTTTTTCTTCATCTTGTCTTTTCATTTTGTTATTGCTTTTCAGTTTGTCATTCATGGTTCCTTCCATTTCTTTGTGACTTTTGCTTTTTGTGGGTTATCAAATATTCTTTTGTTTCTTGTAGTCTTTATTATTTGTATTGTTTACTATTTCTATATATCTTTTGTTAGGTCATTTTGGTGTTGGTTTATATTGTTGTTGTTGTCTCTCTTGTTCAGGGGTTTTGTTTCTTGAAATCTTGTCTCCTTTGTCTTAGTTGTTGTTTGTCTTCTTTTAGGTCTTTGTTGGGTTGTTTGATTCTGTTTTATTTAGTTATGTGTTTCTTGTTGTTTTTGCTTATATATAGTGCATTTTACTATAGTATGAAACTTCAGTGCAGTTTCTTAGGTCATAAATTAGAGATGTTTGTCATAGGTCATTTGACTGAGTTTAGTGTATGGTTGTCTATTATATAGTTTAGTATATATTGTACATTTGTATGGTCTTTGGTAGGGTCTTTACTCACATTTTCAAGCACTTGGCAAAGTCATAGACTTTGAGCCTAAGGCCTACAACAAGAGGTGCTTGTGGATGTGCATTCTTCCCCAGGTATATTGGTTACTTTCACATCAATCAGCTCATGACTTGATAAATAAATTTGAAATCAACTTTGGGTTGACTTCAAGGAATCACATGATTTGGTTGAGAAATGACCAGATAGCAAGCCAAACAAAAAGAGATAAGTTTTTGCTAGCTGTTCAAAATATTTACTTGACTTTGTTGACTAGCTATCAAATTATCATATTGTGGGAGTAACTGCTGGGCTACCTGTGTAGTATCACAAATGGTCACTTACTTATTTATGATTATAAATGCTACAGCTCAAAGGGGCTTAGAAGCAAAGTTTAGATAGTGACAAAAGATGTTGTTAAGTCTGAGGTTTAATCCTCAGACTAGGAGTCCTTATATATAGAAAAGTGATAGTCTGTATACTAGAATAGGTCATCACATGCTACTACCTATTATTCTACATATGGTAGTGCCTTTGTACTAAAAATAGCAATAACTTAACCATATGGAGGCTAATTAAAAGCAGATGACTATCTATGGGTAATTAATTAATGTCTATGTGCAAACATTGAGAACTTTATACCTCTACTAATATTAATTGCCTTGAGGTTGTTCTAGGCTCATTCTGAGTGTTATAAAGAGGGCTTCTACTGAGCCCAGAACCAAAGCATTGATCATGGCAGTTTTCAAGATATTGGCAATTTAATAAACAGTACTATAGTAGTTATCTGTTAATCTGCCTGATATCTTGGCCAATACTAATTGCCTCAAAATGTGACTAGTATTGATTAAAAGGTCTTTTTAAGGGCTTTCCATAGCCATTGATACTGTGAGAATCATCAAAGAATTAATGGAGATATGGCCAAATGAAGTTTGTAACATGTAATGTTATAAAAAAAAAGAAAAAGTCAACAGGGAGGATGTGTTTTGGTATTTTCTTATTATTCTTTATTAAACTTGTGTTTAATTAATTATTACTTTTTTGAACTTTGTTACTTTATTTTTTTTACACACACTACTCACTTACTCTTTAACAATTTGTTTATATAACTTTTTCTCTTGAACCTGTTAATCTTCCCACAATATATCAAACAATATATAATAAGCACCAGCTACCTAATCAATAATGCAGCTCTTTTTTAATACTACTATCTCTACTGTTCTTATTTCTCTGATTTCTAGCTATCTCTACTCTACTATTCAACATCAGAGTTAGTTCTATCACCAACATAGTATAGTAAGCAAAAAAAACTATTTATATACTCAGCACTTTCATATTGATCATCAAATAACTCAATAAGGAAATTAGTAGAAAATTCAAAATATTATGTAGTTAGATATAGTAGCAAAGAAAGATAGAAATATAATAAGAAAAAGCACAGTGAGATAGTACACAGAATAGAACTCTGAAAGACATAATAGAAAAAGAAATAAGGAGGATGTTCAAGATATTGAGAGAAGTGTGACCAAACATTGGAGTAGAGAAAGTAGATACCCATAAAGGGATCACAGTAAAAGCTCTCTTGGACAGTGGTGTAACAGGGATATTAATGGATAGAAAGATGGCAGCTCAACATGGGTTCAAGCTACAGAGGTAAGATAGACTAATAAAAATAAAAAATTTGTTCATAATTATATACCTCTCAATATAGTTGCTATTTATGATATCTAAGAGCTCTTCTGTTACAGAAACCTAGTTGCAAGTTGGTTTGAATTGAAATAAGGTATATTCTATTATAAACCAATGAGTATATCTAATAAATTACAAAACTTATATACTAAAAAGATTTGTTTGGAAGTATATAGTTGACTTGAAATATGTTCTCTATTAGCTAGTATATGTAATAACAATAGTTTTGGCTATAGAAGTTACAGTTATATTAGCTGAAAATCATTGAAGTAGAGAAAAAGTATATGTATAAGAGACAAGAGTTAACAATGGTATAAAAAATAATAAAGTATATGGAATTGAATTTTGTAAAAGTAGTAAATCTATTGATAAAGTTAATAAGGGAAACAAAAAGTGAGACTACTCTCTCTTTCAAGTGGCCTCTAGTAGAAAGTTAGAATAAATATGATCACTGATCTTCTAACAACAAAGAAAACCTATTTGGTCTATATATTAGTTATAGTTGACCTTTTTATAAAAATAGGGCATTTTGCACTATGTAAAAAAAGTCAGACAAAGATAAGAAAATAATGACTTCTAAAAATATCTATATATATATATAACAAGTAGTTACCACTGTTCACTAAGTACAAGCTGATAGTCAAACTAATTAAATTTAATCTATATTCCTATTATAACTAGGTAACTAATAACAAATATATCACCAATATTATTAATTATTAATCAATAGCTAATCTTCTCATTACATAATAGTCTAGTCCTGAAATCTCTGAGTTCTTAATAATACTATTGTATACCTTTTCCAACCTTGAGATTAATTGGTGTCCAAGATTTTCAACATAACTTTGCTGAAGCACCTTAACTAGGATGTTTATTCAATAGATAGGGCAAAGATATCAGGAGTTATCAAAGGGCAATTTTAGTAACTGTCTAGAGCTATAACTACAAATATACAACATACTTTATCTCTACACAGACTATTTATCTGTATTTAGAACAATTATATATATTTGATCATCAAAACATGCAATTTAGTATAGTATTTGTATTAAGGAGGTAACAGGACAATAACAAAGGTGTGTAGTTGAATCTCAACAGTCAACAGGCAAGAGCCTAAAGTCCAAACAAAGTGAGTCATTTATATTAACAACAAAAAAAATTATCTAAATATATACCTGAAGTCCAAATAAAGTAAGTTGAACTTTAGCAAATATCATACAAAAGATTATTGCAATAACTAAAAAAATTTTTTTGTGATGAAATGAAAACAAAATTAAATTAATAACAGTCCTAGCTATTAAGAGAGTTCCAAGCCAGTCTTAAAAATATACCATTCAACACTTCTACTCATTGTAAGACCTTGACAACTCCTAGAGCTTCACAAAATTTTTTCAATGCCTCACAAGAGAGGGCTTTGGTAAGAATGTTAGCAATTATTTAATGAGTAGAAATATATTGCAGTTTTATCTCATTTTCCTCAATGCATTCTCAAATAAAATAGAAGCAAATATTAATATGGCTAGAGCTATTGCACCCTGATTATTAGCATGTATGATGGTGGTTTGAGTTTGAGGATAGCCAACTTTTTAAAAAGCATTCAAAGCCAAATTGCTTTCTTTGTCACATAACAGATACCTGCTTCTTTGAGGACCATGAGATACATTCTCCAGTAACATCAAAGACAAAACCTCCCACTAAATGCTTTGCATTAATATTACTAGCCTAATTTGAGTTAGTTTAACTAACAATATCAATAGCTCCTTTCCCATGATACTCTAAAGATAGTAAAGAATATATTTTGTAACTTTAAGATAAGAAATACTAGGATTTCTACTAAATTGAGCAATGAGGTTAACAGAGAATTAAATATCTAGATGAGTTTGAGTGGTATATAGCAATGATCCAACTAGGAATAGATAATGAATGCCCTTAGAGAAACTTGAATACTCATTCTGTTCTGTTTTAGAAAAAAGAAATTGAGATATAGATAGACTATGTTTGATAGTCAAAGGGGTTGAGACAGACTTTGCATCACTCATTCCAAACCTTGTGAGAACTTGAGTGATGTAAGCAGACTAATTATGATAGATAAGGTCATTGGGGTGATCTCAAGTGACTAGAATATCAAGAATAAACTTTAATTTACCCAGGTCTGTTATTTCAAAATCCTTTGATAAGTTTTGCTTGAACAAAGCAATTCCAGGGATCTCTTTTTCAGCAATAGCCATATTGTCAACATAGATCAAGACTATTAAGACAATCTTGTTATGTTCCCAGAGGACATAGAGATAGTTGTTAGCCATTGCACAAGTAAAGCCTAGCTTAGTCATTACCTGATGTAAGTACTTTTTCTACTGTCAACCTGCTTGTTTCAAATCATATAATGCCTTTCTTAGCTTTCAAAATCTTTGGCTATTCCTATACTTCTCAGCAAGTCTATTAGGTACTTTTATATAAATTTCTTCATCTAGATCTCCTTATAAGATATACTTCTATAATGTCAACTTGATGAAGTTCAAGATCTAGAAAGATAGTAAGTGCAAAAAAAATTTGTAATGCCATGGATTTTGCTATTGATGAGAATGTCTTTATAAAGTTTAGACCTAGCACCTACAAAAAACCTTGAGCAACAATTCAAGCCTTGAATTTTAGATAGTCCCTATGACCATCTAGTCTAGTATGTATGCGAGACTGATGTGGGAAGATGGCACTAATAAATCATGTACCTAAGTGTTCCCACATCCTCTCTTTCCACTCAAAAATGCAAACAAATTCAGGAAAAATTCAAATAAATTGGAACAGGCAGTGAGCAAAGTGAGCTGACTATGGCCTTATTGTTGTAGGAAGGGAGCAGAGCGACCTGACTTACAACAGTGTAAATTACCAGTAAAGGAAAGGAGCATAGCGACCTAATCAACAACACTATCTATAGCTGCACAGACCGTTGTTGGAAGGGAGCAAAGTGACCTGATAGACAACACTACTTACTATTACACAGAATTTTGTAGAAAGAGAGCATAGCAGACTGACTCTAGCACAAACTTAATTAGTAGAGGGTTTAAGAAGGGCTAGAGGCCCAGATAAAAACCTTGTCTAGTCTAGTATGTATGCAAGACTAATGTGGGAATCTGGCTGCTGACTTAGAATTGACCAAGCAACTTTGTCACATGACCTTGCTTTTTACTCAAAAATTCTACAAAATTCTACAAAATTCAGAAGAAATTCAAATAAATTAGGAAAAATTAGAATAAAATTGAAATAGGCAGTGAGCAAAGCAAGCTGACTATGGCCTTACTGTTGTAGGAAGGTAGCAGAGTAACCTGACTTACAATAGTACAAATTACCAGTAAAGAAAGGAAGCATAGCAACCTAACACATAATAATGCAAATTAATAGTGAAGAAAGAGAGCACAGCAACCTGATGGATAACACTATCTGCTACTACACAGACTGTTGTAGGAAGAGAGCATAGTAGACTGACTTTAACACAAACTTAATAATGTAGAATTAGTAAAGGATTCAAGAAGAGCCAGAGGCCCAGATGAAAACCTTGTTTAGTCTAATATGTATGCTGCACCAAACATGAGATGATGGCACTTTCTAATTAATTATGTAAAAATTAGGTAAGTATTTGTCAGTTTTAGCTAAGAATTGGTCATCAAATTTCTTCACATATTCTCTCTTTTCACTCAAAAATTCTATAAGATTCAAATAAATTAGGAGAAATTAGAGGAAAATTGAAATAGGCAGTGAGCAAAGCAAGCTGACTGTGGCCTTACTATTGTAGGAAGGAAGCAGAGCAACCTGACTTACAACAGTGTAAACTACTAGTATAGGAAGAGAGCAGAGTGACCTGACATACAATATTGCTTACTGTAACATAGACTGTTGTTAAAAGAGAGTAAAGCAACCTGATATAACACAGACCGTTGTTGGAAGGGAGAAAAGTGACCTGATAGACAATACTACTTACTGTGATATAGACTGTTGTGAAAAGGGAAAAAAGTGATGAAGAGGCTATTATTGCTAGGAGTTTTCCTGTTTTCTTTTTAAATAGAAGTTTTCCCAACTACTATCTAAGTAGCAGTGAAGATAAAAGTTTAAATAAAGATATAATGTGTGATCTCCTAAGAAAAGTATTCTAGTTGACACTGTGTATCAGTATAGTGTCCCTTGTGCAAATTCATAGGAAAATGAATTCAGAAGTTGAAGGTGAAAAGAAGTTGTAAAATTAAAGTTCTGCTAATGTACCATGGTAGTGGTAATGTTCTAAATTTGATTCTCAATTCTAGACTACTGTCTTGGCTCTGTGCCTGAGTCCTGCCTGCCTAGTATTACCCTAACACCCTGTTTCAAAGTTGTTCTTATAGTAGTACTCTCTGGCTATGTGATCAGACTATCCTCACAATAGTACTCTTGACTATGTGATCAGATATGAGACTTTGAATCCTCCTTGTATAACTCAACTTCCTAGCAATGCTAAACTTTATCTTAGAGCTCCTATAACATTGCCCCTACAGCTAAGTCACTTGTTCTATAGTCTCTTTGGTTTGACTTAGTCTTGAGTCGAAGCAACTTAATCACTGATCTGATCACTCTAAAAATAGATTCCCACTTTTGAAAATCCAAATAGAGGAAAGAGATGACTGAGATTGCTTGCTCTCTTCCTACTAAGTTGTTATAGGTTTAGAGAAATACAAAAGAAATATATAAAAAAATAGAGAAAATAATAAACCCAGTCATAATCTATTATTACAATGATTGTTCCAGTAGTAATAGGGAATCCCATACCTTCTTGTCCTTTTTTGATTATTTTCTATTAGTTTTGCTAGGTCCGTTCTACCCTTGCTGAGTTACTAGGTTTCCTACTACTAATCCCACAGTGATCGCTCTTTGTTACTCCTTTATTTTTGATTATAATAGATTAGTTTTGATGCACTCCTATTCTTAGACATTACTGATTGAGTGATGTTGCAGCTATTCTTATCTCTTACCAGGCCACTAGTCCTGTTCCTTTGATGGGCATCTCTCTAAACTTTTCCACATGAGGCTTCCTTTCCCTAACTAAGCTACTTTTCTTGGCTATGACACCATGGGGCTACAGGCTCAACTCCACTAGTTCTTGAATGATTGGCCTGTTAGTGGTGGCAACCTTATGTCCCCAGGTATACTGTTATATAGTTAGGTAGCTAGCTTTTGGTAGTAAAGTCCTTTGTGTTTTTCTTATTACTTAGTAGATAATTCTATCTTAGTTCTGCTTCTTGGGGTGTGAATTTGCAAAATTTGGTTAATTTTAGGCCTGAATATATTTCAGGCTTCATAGCAGACTGACTTCAACACAATATTAATAATGTAGAATTAGTAGAGGGTTTTAGATAGACTAGAGGCCCAAATGAAAACCTCGTCTAACTTCTCCTTGAATACAATGCAATTATCAATAGCCTTTTTGTTATTAGGTAAGCATTCAGCCCACTTACTTTGGCTTTGACTAATTGATTAAATTTGGAGTTGATAGTTTTCTCCTATTGTTTTGAGTAAGATAATAGTAGAGCTTCCTTTGATGTTCTTGGTTCAGAAGTCATGGCAACAAAGGCAAATACAGTATTACTAAGGTAAGCAGATTGATCTTGATTATAAAACTTGGCAGGTTGTGGGAAGGATAACGAGTTCGGAGAGGAAAGTGGTCTTAGGGTTTAGTGGTTAAGAGTAAAAGGGATATCTTTATTTTCTGTGTCGCGTCACTTTTACTATTGATAATTACATAATTATCTAATAGAATTGAAATAGAAATTAAATGAATGAGAAAACCAATAAAAGAAATAGAAATAGAAATAGAAGGAGATGATGAAGCACACACTATTATGCAAGTAGCCCAAAGGCTACCCCCACAAGGTAGTTGACAATTTGGACTCAAAGGCTTTTTTTGGGTAGATTTTGTCACTTAGAGACCTTCTTTGGTGTAGAAAAAGGTGACAATAACTCTTTGAAAGACTTAGGGGAGGAGTAGATGGATGACTTTTAGGTAAGTGTACCTTAGTTAGATCAGGGGTTGAAACTAATAGAGTGATGCTGTCTGTTAATATTACATTATTGACAAGCTTATTAATATTCTTTGAAAGGGGTGGTATATTGTCAATAATAGCTAGATTGCTTGGTGAGGAGTCTTCAATGAAATCAATATCATAGGAGCTAATTGATTTTCCAGGAGTCTTGAGATTCTCAAGACAATATCCCTTTGACTCATCTGTTTACTACCTAAGTATCTAAACCTTCACTGCTTGAGATTGTAGCTTCTCATCATATACTAGCTTTTGTTATGACTTGGCAAAACGGCTAAGTCATTATTTAATATTTCTTTTCCTTTTCTTTTCTTTTATTACTAAGGTGGAGCATGGAAAAATATCAAATGACAAGTCACAGAGTCACAGAAATGGTCATGTCACAACATGTGACAAAGAAGTCAGCTGATAGGCATGAGGACTGTGGGAGACAAGGTGCATAGCCACAATAGTAATTGTATATATAGTGTAGCAAATCTAATAGGGACTCTATCGAGTTCTCTTTGTCAATTGCTAAACAAAGAGCAGTTGTTTAATTCCAGCTTGGAGTTTAGCTTTCTTATAGCTTTGGTACATGAGCCTATCCAATTGATCTAAAAATTTGTAAGTGGGATATATCTAGCTTTTGTTCTGTCTAAGCTTTATAAAAAACCATAGAATTCAACCTAGAGGAGAGTAATAAGCTCCAAATATGGATAGTATATAGGAATACTTCTCCTTAGTATCTCAGACTTAAACTAGCAGAATACAACATGCATCTAACCATCTCAAAGATAATGACAATAGCTCTTTCAGTAATACTATTTTGCTAAGGAAGGTAAGGTAGTGTTATTTCATGAATAATTCCATTTCATTAACAAAACTCATTTATAGATGAGTTAATGAACTCTGAGTTGTTATTACTTTGCAACCTTTTGATCTTGAGCCCAGATTGACATTCTAACATAGCAATCATATCTCTAACAGTATCTCTGGCTTCCTCCTTTGACTTCAAGAGACATCCAACAGGATATCAACAACTGACTTCAATGACAACAAGGGCATAGACATAGCTATTCCAAGTAGATACTGATATTGGACCTATTAAATCCATAACAACTAATTCCATCTTGCTATACTTTGTCTTGCTAATGCCTTGCATTGGTTTTCAGTGAGATTTCCCATAAGCACATCCAGTACAAACATGATCATAATCATCAGGTGCCTTGAGATCAATCCATTGACAAAGCCTTTCCATTCTATTAAGTCAATTATTCTAGGACCAATATGTCCTATTCAACAATGCCAGAGTCTCATTGATCCTTCATAGACAGAAAAAGCAGTATGATTGGTATCTTTAGTACAAGTGATAAAGTACAGGAAGCTACCAGTATTTTTGAGAACAGCATGGAATAATTCTTGATCACCTATAGAGATGACAATTCCATTACCTTAACTAGAGTAGGAGGCCCCTTTATGTTGTAAAACATCTAAGCTGACTAAATTTGCACCTAGAAAAGGGACATATAGAACATTTTGAAGTGTAACCAGAGTAATTTTACCAAATAGAAGCTTGGCACAAAAGGAGACTGATCCATAGCCAACAATAGGTATGTGATTAAGACTACTAATGGTTACTAACTAACTATTATGGGCCTCAGTATAGCTGATAAAACAATCTCACTCTGAGAATATATGAGATAATGTTCTACTATTAAGAAAGAGACCTCATAAACCCAAACTAGTATTGTTCATCACTATCCATACCATTTTACATTCTCTATTATCTTCCATTGATTGAAATGATTTTATAACCAGATTTGCTAATCTACCTCCACTATCTCTACTTAAACTACCTTTTTTTTTCCTTTTTGAGGACACATTAGACACCAATGACCTTTCTGACCATAGGTGTGACATATATCATCAGGTCTTGGGCTAGAGGTCTTCTTTTTGAACTTTTTCTTCTTCTCAACAGTGTTTCCATAATTTGAAGCTTCTTGTGATTTAGCAACTAGTGCCAGATGCTCAGTCTTCTTCTTGTTTTGAGTCATGTGATCATATAGGCTATTCAAGCTCATTATTGCTTGAGATAAGGTAAGGCTTGATTCTTTTTTTTGATAAGAGATGTCTTGAGAACATTCTACTCAATATTGTTGTTGAGAAGTGAGCAAAAAATAGCATAGGCAAGCATTATATTATCTATAGTACCTTTTTCTTTGACAATCCAACAACAAATATCAATCATCTTTCCAATGTGGTCAGGCATAGGGGTAACACTATCCCAATTCATGCTCCAGATCTCCTTCACAAGTATGTAAACATTAAGGCTTTGTTGGTCTTTGACATTGATCTAATGAAGAGTATTCCAGATCTCCTTTGAAGTAGATAAGTTTGTGACATAATCAGATTGAGTGGAATCTATAGAACCACTTAGCAATCACTTGGTGGTATTATCTATTCACAACCAGGTTTTGTACTGCTCTCTGTTCTCTTTCCAGCTCTTGTATTCCATTGATATTCTATCAGATAAAGGGGGAGTAGATTTGACAATTACAGGCATATCTTCTTCACCAGTAATATATAGCCATAAAAATCATGATTGAAGAGCAGACTTCATGCTAGCAGCCCAAGAGTCATAATTTGAGCCATTGAGTTTGGGAAAATGGAGAGTATTGAACATGTTGATGTTAGATTCAGGGGTGGGGCCCATAACCTATCAAGGAGGTAGCAGGGCAATAACAAAGGTGCATGGTTGAATTTCAACAGTCAACAGACAAGAGCCTGAAGTCTGAATGAAGTGAGTTGAACTTCAGTGAAATGGTGAGTATGCTTTTATATCATATGAAAAATTATTGTGATGACTAAAAGAAATTTTTTGTGATGGAATGAAGACAAAATTAAATTGACAATGGTCTCGGCTATTGAGGGAGTTCCAAGCCAGTCTCGAGATGTACCATTCAACAATTTGATATTCCAACAAAAGATACTAACAATGTCTCACTACAATAAATGTCCAAGTCTGATCACAAAAGATCATAG
>Ga0157361_1000759_pt1 | contig 11763 bp, 11 predicted proteins | sample AttlaeALBM2_FD_111481 | JGI IMG/M metagenome (GOLD analysis project Ga0157361, IMG submission 111481) | Fungus gardens microbial communities from leaf cutter ant in Ribeirão Preto, State of São Paulo, Brazil - Atta laevigata ALBM2 | ecosystem: Host-associated > Fungi > Mycelium > Unclassified ...
TCTGCTGTTTCTTTTGGATTGTACCCTACCATTTCCCCTACTATCAAGCTCTCCTTTGTTATTTGACTACCTCCCCAGTGCCTACTTTTTTAGTGCACAACTGTGAAATATCTCGGGGATTATTAGATTTCTATTTGTTATCACCCTTGTTTCAAGATCAAATTCCCTTTGATCCCCATCAACACAAAATTAGTAGAGGGTTCAAGAAGGGCCGGAGGCCCAGATGAAAACCTCGTTTCTTTGTCTTGCATTCTTCTCTTGTTCTCTTAGTTAAGCTCCATGGATTGGGATTCTTGGATGCCACCCATTTTCCCCCTTTGGAAACAACAGAACATAATGAAGAGCAGCATATGAAGAACTACTCTGGCTAATTCATTCAAGTTGCCCTTCTCTTGTCTGTAATACCACATCTCTATTGTCCATTGCATGATGCACCTCTTCTTCTGTAATAATAACTGCAATTTCTTCAGCAGTAGGCAAATTGTGAGTTCTTTGATTCTGCTGTAAATTGACATGCAATCTAATTTTGACTTTCTGCTGTTCATTCACTAGTTTTTCCTTGATAAGCTCATAGACATGACAATATTGACTAGTATAAGGATAACTGTCTAGGAGCATTGTCTGAAGATTGTCCATTATTACAGGATCCAGGTTATTGTTATTGGTCCTTCTAACATTAAGCTGCTCTGCCGTATCAAGGATATAGATTTGTGCATATATTGGAGTTTGATCACCATAAGGAAGAAGAGCACCAGTGAGATAATAAAGTTCTTCCTGAATTTTGAAACAGTAAGAGCCAGACTACCTAGTAACTGAGTTGTTGATTTTGACTCCTACTAAAGTCATAGCAAAAGCTGCATTATACTGCCATATATTGTTGTGAAATTCTCTTGAGGAATAATTATCTTTGGTCAAGTAGTTGTAAAGGATTCCAGTAAGAATTTGAAGAGGGGGTAATTGGATTTGTCCTTGCAGACAATACATGCCAAACTTGGGATGATTGACCAATGAGGATCTCAGCTTTTTACAGTCAAAGTGAAGAGCATGACAGTGAGGACAAATAATAGTCAACATGCCCAAGTTGAGATACTGAATATTGTTCTCTAGGAATGGTTGTCCAGCAGGTGGATAATATGTAGGCTAAAAGATAAGAGGTGGAATATCATCTGGAACAATAGCCTCTTGGTTCTAGTTCAACTATTAAGTATGCAGAGTTTTGGTATACAAAAATCATCATACCTGAATCACATTATATTCCATATCTAAGTCTTGAATATTTCCTTCCCCAATATTCTATTATACTTGGTTAATATCCATCTACTGACAATCAGTGAAATATGTTACTTACAACTCTCAGAATGTCTTCCTGCATATTCCTATCCACATGTAGGTCTCCATTACTATCTCTATTCTGCTGTCCTTCATAATCAAGAGCACCTGTATCCTCATTTCTCCATTTCTCTGTTATTTGATTGATCTGAACCACTTCTGTCTGCCTCTGCTGTTATGCTTTTACTCTTGTACTTTGTACTCTATGCTCCTGAGTTGTCCTCTGTGGTTGCTCAGCAAGTTGACGTCTATGCAAATCAAGTATGGCATCCTCAAGAGTCTGTAGAACATATGTAGGAGTCAAATGGAATTGTCTTCTCTTTCCTTTCCTACTTCTTCTATTCCAAACAGGAGCAGAAGGAACATTTTGGAGCAAAGCGGGTACTACATATTGTTGTGCTTGCTCCTCAGCTCTCCTAGCTTGACATTCTTCTTCAACAGGATCCATCTCTTGCAATTATCTTACTGTTTACTTACAGCTACTCTAGCAAAAAAGGTATACTATTGCCCCTAAGAAGAAGACCCCTACTCTAGACCCCTCTCTTAATGAGCAGTTGTCAATCCTGTGCATATATGGATCACAATGGACCCCTAGCACCAGGTTTATAATAGAAGAGCTTACAGGTATACTACTGCAGTACCACTTAAGGAAACAGTCCTTTTGGGAGAGAAGACCTAAGCTTAGTCACATACTCCAAGCTCTACACCACAGTTGTTGTAAGACTCTAGTTGTGATGACTTAAGTCCACTCCAAGTCAGAGTTGACAAGGAGAACTTGATAGAGTTCCTGTTTGATTTTCTATACTACTTATACATTTTACTATGATGGCTATGCAATGTCCTCCCATAGTCCTTATGTTATTCCCATTATGTGTCTACCTCATCACATGTTGTGACTGTGACATGTGAGATGACCCAGATGTGTGACCAATGTTACATTTTTGTGACTTTGTGACTGAGTCACATGATGTCTTCCCATGCTCCATCCTTGTAGTAGTAAGTCCAAAATAAAAGAAACTAAAAGAAAAAGAAAAAGAAAATAGAAATAACTTAGATGTTTTGCCAAGTCATGACAGTTGTAGAGTACTGTCCCCTTTACACCTAGGGCCTGGCTTCCAGTCAAGGTATGGAGAGAGTAGAGAGGTATAAGAGAGCAAAGAGAAGAGCAGGGAAGGGTAGGAAATAGTGATTATAATTTGAGAGAGTGAACTCAATGATGAGCTGGCATTGTTTGTACATATTATATTCCTCTCACACATCCATTTGGGTTAAATTATGAAAAAAGAAGAATTGTGATGATTAAATATTCTGTTGAAATTCACTCAAATAAGAAGAAGAGAGAGAAAGCCAATTACCCAATTTTTCCAATTTTCTCTGAATTAAGTCAAATTTATCCTGAATTAATCTGATTTTTGAGTGAACAAAGAGTGTGTGGGAATGCTTAGGTACATATATGTGTCAGCGCCATCTTCCCACATTAGTCTCGTATACATATATGTGTCAGCACTATCTTCCCACATTGGTCTCGCATACATACTAGTGAATACTAGTCAGTACTAATAGATATGTCTCTTATGATGCTAGAAGTAATCCTATTACTATAGCAACAAAGTTTGTTATACACCCATTGTAATTAGTCTCTCTCAGATAGTCTGTAACTTTGTTCAGTAAGCCTTTATATCTCTTCCTTCTGGACATTTCTCTTCCTGTAGCTTCCTTCATAGATCTACCATGATTATTTTTAATTTCTTTTTATATTTTATTCCATATCTCTCTTGCTATCTTCTTCCCCTTTACCTTTAAAAATAGTGAGTCTGATATCACCAATGTGATTCCCTACTTGATAACTGCTTGCTCCAATTTCCATATGCATCTTATTAATGGATATTGTTTTATAGCTTCTTTTTCTTATGCTGTCTTTATTGGATTAGCCAATATGGGCTCAGTTGGTTCTGATGTTGTTCCAGTAGGTCCATTATCAAAGTGGTCACTCAGACCAGTAGTATCAACTGCAAAAAGAAAGCAATCCTGGAAGAATGTCATAAGTTGCCTCAACCATGACTAAGAAATATGACATGGACTGGAATTGAACCCTGGGCTAGTAGGAACTTGCAGATTAAACAAGGACAAATAACGCAGAAATGTATAAGTAGTGTAGCAGAATGAAGTAAGGACTCTATTGAGTTCTCTTCTAACTCTGAAGAGCTACCTGGACTAAACCCTAGTCTAGGTTCTTAAGTCAGTCGCTGACAAAAGAACTTGATAACCTACATCCTAGAGCTTTGTTCACCTTGAACATTGCTCGCAAATCTCTTATCAATTATTATCAACCCTCGACTAGTGATCATTACGATTACCGGTCACCTCCATACACAGCCAGGCCCTTGGCTTAAGAGAACTTCTCAGTCAGTTAGGGACTGAGGAAGGAAATTGTACACTAAGTTCAGGTGTATAGTCAAGTCCTGACCTGCCAATTGAATCTGTTAGTTATACTTTCATAGTATAAATCTTGTGCTGTACTCCATTGTGGGTGGTACATGCAGAGGAGTGACAGTTACTTTTAGAAGGCCATTTAGAGTAGGGATCCTTCCCATTGAGGTGATAGTGTAACCATATTATTAGGGCAGTAGTCAGTAGGGCAGTAAGCATCTGGCTGGGTGAAGATCTTGTACTTCAGCAGACGTAGAAGTAAGATAGCGAGATTTAACGATTTAACATTCTATCTGTACCTCTGAGATATCGTCACAATGTCTCAACAATAATACTATGATATTATGAGCAACCTCCTCAAAAAAAAGCATGCCTTCACTTCATCAAGGGCAAAATTAGAAGAAAAGTGAGAAAGAGAGTGCTAAAAGTATAGGGGGCTCAAACACCAAGCCCAACACTGCAGGAAGGAGGAGAAAAAAAAGAGGAAATTGATTCCCCAAAATAAATTTGAAATTTTAGCAAGTAGAGTAATGAGATGTGGAGTGGAGTTGAGGAGGTAAGAAGTGAAACAAGAAGAGTGGAAGGTGGAATGCTATAAGTGTGAAGAAGAGGGACACAAATGTAGAGAGTATCCCCTATGGGAGAAAGTAGAAAGGAAAAGAGGAAAGAAGAAGGCAGCACATGTGGCAATGCCACAAAAAGTACAGCAAAAGGAGTTGAGAAGAATGGAGGGGCAGGAAGCAGTATGCGTGGCTGAGCCATGAAAGGTGCAGCAAGGAGGGGGAGGGAGAAGTCCAGTGCACATCTTATGATGGAAGGCACAGGAGCACTGCAGAGATGACATACCTGACGAGGCATGCTTGCTCAAGTTGGGATGGTATATGGAGGAGGTAATAACAATGTATGTGGAATGTGAAAGGTGTGAAAGGAAGAGGTACCACATGGAGGAGAACAGAGGACAGGAGGTGATCCCAAATAGGCAAAGATGGTGTGGATGCCAAAAGAAAAAAAAGAAAGAAGTGACACGGCCCAGAGAGGCAAAGGCACAGCAAAGCAGCACACAGTCAAGAGAACCAGAAAGTGCAGCCAAAGTGGAAGTGAAAGAAAGGGACATCAGGAGAACATTCAAAATCCTGAGAGAGGTGTGGTTAGACATCGGAATAGAGAAAGTAGATATACATGAAGGTGTAACAGTCAAAGCACTCTTGAGTAGTGGTGCAACAGGGATGTTCATGGATAAAAGAATGGCTGAGAAACACAGTTTTAAAATGAGAAAGCTAGAGAGGCTATTAAAAGTAAAAAAAAGTAGATGGAACAGAAAATAGAAAAGGAAATATCACACATCAGGTAGAAGTCAATGTTTTCTACAAAAATCATGTGGAAAGAATAAGAATGGATGTGTGTAACTTAGGGAAGACAGAGGTAATACTGGGGATGCCTTGGTTGCAAGTGCATAACCCAGAAATAAACTGGAAGACAGGAGAAGTGAAGATGACAAGATGCCCGCCCTTGTGTGGAAGGAACCTAGCAGTGAAAAAAGATATAGAGTGAAGAAAAAAAATTGGAAAGAGAATAAGAAATGTAGAGAAGGCCAATAGAGACGAGTGGGAATGGACAATGGAAGAAAAGTTCAACGAGAAGATCGAGCTAGATAGAGAGAAAGTAAAAGAAATGGTACCATGAAAGTTTCACAAGTGGCTAAAAGTATTTGGGAAGGTAGAATTGGAAAGAATGCTGATGAGAAAGCTATGGGACCATGCAATTAATCTGAAAAAGGATTTTCTCCCAAAGAAAGAAAGGACATATTTGATGTCAAGATAGGAAAAAGAGAAAGTACAAGAATTTGTGGAAGAATAGCTGAGGAAGTGATACATTAGACCCTCAAAATCACCACAAACCTCACCAGTATTCTTTGTGGGGAAAAAGGATGGAAAGAAAAAGATGGTACAAGACTATTGGTACCTCAATAAGAGGACAGTCAAGGACAATTACCCTCTACTTTTAATTTTGGACCTTATTGATACTATGGGAACAAAAAGAGTGTTCACAAAGATGGATTTGTGATGGGAATACAATAATATATGAGTTAGAGAAGGAGATGAGTGGAAGACACCATTTACGACGTATCTAGGAGTTTACAAACTCACTGTTATGTTTTTTGATCTTACAAACTTGCTGGCAACTTTTCAGGCAATAATGAATGACATTTTAAAAGACCTCATAAACATGGGAGAAGTAGCGGTATTTATGGATGAGGTCTTAATAGGAACAAAAGAAGAGAAAGGACATGATAAGATAGTGAAAGAAGTATTGAAAAGAATAAAAGAAAATGACCTATATGTCAAACCAGAGAAATGTGTATGGAAAGTAAGAGAGATCAATTTCCTGGGATTGGTCATGGGATTAGGAGGAATAAAGATGCAGAAGAATAAAGTAGCCAAAGTATTGGAGTGGCCTATACCAAAGACCATCAAGGATATTCAGAAGTTTTTGGGGCTAGCAAACTACTATAGGCGATTTGTAAAAAAACTTTGTCAAGATAGCTAAGCTACTACATAAGTTGGTGAAGAAAGATGAGAAATAGAATTGGGAAGGAGAACAGGAAAAGGCGTTCGAGGAGTTAAAAAGGATGTTTACGACAAGACCAGTTCTAGTTACACCTGATTTAGACAAAGAGATAAGAGTGGAAGCAGATGCACCAGAGTATACAACAGGAGGTATGTTGTCAATGAAAGGAGAGAATGATAAATGGAGGCTAGTAGCCTTTATTTCAAAGTCATTAAATGAAGCAGAAAGGAACTATGAAATCCATGACAGAGAAATGCTGACAATCATTAGATGCTTAGACAAATGGCGACATCTACTAGAAGGTGCACAGAGTAAATTTGAGATATGGAGCGATCACAAAAATCTTGAATATTTCATGGGTAGTCAGAAATTAAATCATAGACAAGCAAGATGGGCTCTTTTCCTATCGAGATTTGATTTTGTACTAAAACATGTGCCCAGAAGTAGCATGGGAAAAGCAAATAGTCTAAGCAGGTGTTGGGATTGGCAAAAGGGAGTGGAAAAGGACAATGAAGATAGAGTGCTGCTAAAACAAGAATGGTTAGAAGTAAGAGCAACGCAGATAACAGAAGTAGTAATAGAAGAAGTAAACTTACTGGAGAAAATAAGAAAGTCAGAGGCAAAAGAAGATGAAGTGGTAAAAGCAGTGGAAGAAATGAAACGGGCAGGAGTAAAGATATTGAGGAACGAAGAGTGGAGAGAAGAAAATAGACTTATGCTAAGGGATAGAAAAGTGTACGTTCCAAAAGACAAGAAACTGAGAGCAGAAGTTATCTGGCTGCACCATGATACACTGATAAGGGGACATAGAGGACAGTGGAAAACAACAGAGTTGGTGATAAGGAACTTCTGGTGGCCCAGGGTCACTAAGGAAGTTTAGAAGTATGTAGAAGGATGTGATGCATACCAAAGGAACAAAAATTGCACAGAGGCACCCGCAGGAAAACTCATGCTAGCACAGGGATATAACAGTATATTGGTAGTATGCAATAAGATGATGAAAATGGCACATTTTGTGTCTACTATGGAAAAAACATTAACAGAAGGAGTAGCAAGATTATTCTGAGATAATATCTGAAAATTGCACGGATTACCAGAAAGTATCATCATGGACAAGAGAGTGTAATTTGCGGCAGGAATGATAAAGAAATTAAATCGCATGTTAGGGATAAATACAAAACTGTCAATGACATACCATCTGCAAACCAATGAACAAATGGAAAGAATGAACCAAGATCTCAAACAGTATCTTAGAATGTTCATAGACCATTGACAAGAGCAATGGCCAGAATGGTTAGCAACAGCAGAGTTTGCATATAATAACAAAGTGCAGACAAGTACCAAAGTATCATTGTTTAAGGCAAATAATGGACAAAACCCATGCATGGGATTTGAGATGAGGAAGAAAGGAAAGTTTGAAAAGGCAGAAGAGTTTGCGACAAGGATGAAAAAAGTACATGAGGAAGCGGAAGTGGTGCTAAAGAAAAGCCAAGAGGAACTGAGGAAATACACTGATAGAAAGAGAAGTAAGGTATCGACTGGGTGCTTTTGAGTACAAAAGATCTCAAATATCAGATGAAAGGAAGACTATTATGCCCCCATGACACCTCAGATGCATGGTGACATCTGTGCAATGTTGATCATGGCACATGTACACTGGACCATTCTTGGGTTCCCACATGTGTGCTTATGTCATTAGGAAACTCAATGCACGTCTCAACTACTCCCCTTACATGTGCTTATCATAGTTCCTCTGTTTGGGAAATTCCTTAGGAACTATAAAAGACTTACTATTAATTAAATAACTTAGTTTCATTCTTAACTAGAATTTTCAGGCAATACTAGTCCTCCTCCTCTTCTCTACAGAACTTATTTCCACTATCCAATAAACCTTTTGTTTTCCTACTAGGCAGAGTACAGGGAGGCATAATCAAAATTGAGGCCAAGCCCACAAGGGAATCCTGTGTTGAACTACTGGATCCTGACAGTAGAACAAAACTAAACTACCTCTGTACTCCCTTTGAGACCACAACCAAACCATACCCAATTCTTCACACCCTGATTCATACTTAGAATGGTGCCTTTGACATGACGGTACTTGGCTCCCACCTTCTAGAGAACTTACCCTGACACCTGTTGAATGACCCTTCACTACTACTCAAGAACGTAACATGCATCTAGCCTTCCAAGAACCAGAATTGCTAAAAGAAAGAGAAATTGATGAAGTCGTACCCAAAATCCCCCCAGCTTTACTTGACTTAATGTCTAACTCTACTCATAACCCCTCCCCTAATACCGCTGACCTTGACCTGCATGCCTTGTTATCAGCACTCACTAACCAGGCCAATAACCCACCAAAAAAAGGAATAGAGGGATCAAAGAACCTGACCCTTCAGTAGAGATAACCCCAATGAGCTTAGAGCATTCATCTTCCAATGTCAGATATACTTCTGTACCTGTGAAGGGAAGTTTAGGGAAGACTCAGAAAAAATTTTCTTTGCAATATCTTACCTTGGGGGGGTAGTATTGAACTATTTCAAACCTTTCATCAGCAAGGCTAACTCTTCCCAGTTCTTTGACTTCTTAGAAGAATAGCTAGTATTTGTGCAGAAACTGTCTAACTTGTTTGGCTCCTACTCTCCTGAGGATGATAACGAAGATGCTATTGTTGCTATCCCATTCCCAGTTGAAGGCAAGACAGTGAACTATTTCATCCAGTTCACAAAGTACCAGAACTGTATTAGGTAGAATGACTGCTCTCTTTACAAGGTTATCAAGGATGTCTTTCCTAGTTACATCCGTAATGAACTCTGTTTCTGCCATGAGGACATTTCCATCTTTGAGGGTTTGAAGAGAGCAGTTCTGAGAGTAGATAACAAATATTGGAAGCAGACACTAGAAGAGCCCAATAAATTCCGTACTACCCATCCTTCCCAAAATCCTATGCCCCGAGCACCTAGGATGGAGCAGAAATACCCACCACCTCTAGCCCCACTCTCTAGTTTCACTAACCAAACAACTCAGGAAAGGACTAGATAATCCTTACCCTGGACCCTCGCTTCCTACACCAAACCCTCAACCTCAACTTCTACTAATAGATTAGGTCCTGATGACCACCTCACTCCCTTGGAACAACAACACCGTATGGACTACGGCCTGTGTATGCATTGTGGCCAAGCAGAGCACCTGACAAGAGCCTGCCCAAAACAAAGTTTAAAGCCACCTAACACACTTGGGGGCCAAGCAACATACGTAGAATCTGAACCAGAAGCAACAAGAGAACCAAAAAACATGCTCATAGTTAACCCTTTCTCTGGGGAGTTGACTGCATATATCCTACCTGGGCACCATTATTGAAACTAGGAGCAGAAGGTTTTACCAGAAAAAACTCACTACATGTCTCCCTTTGCTTCCCAAACATTCCTAACACCTTTGAGGCCCTGATAGATTCTGGTTCTATGGACTGTTTTGTAGACTCTAACTTTTCCACAACCCATGGACTCTTGGCTTGAGATGTTAGTCCCCGTCCCCTTACCTTGATAGATGGTAGTATTAACCACCTTGTGAAAAGTATTGTTTCTCTACCAATTCAGTTATCTTGTCGCTACTCATGTCTGATTGAGTATTATGTGACAAACTTGGAGAGTACTTACCCAGTAGTACTTGGCCATAACTGGCTAACCCAACACAATCCAGTAATAAACTGGAAGGAAGGCACATTGATGCTCCCATCCTTAGAATACCAACTACCAGAACCTGTGACACAACTTAACAACCCAAACAAAGCTCGTTTCAAGGATTCCCAACCAGTAGTCCCCCACATCTCCTTCGTCAATGTAGCAGCTTACCAACGGGTGTGTAATAAGGAAGGTGCAACAGCCTACCAGCTAGCACTAGACCCAATCAGACCCAAGGCTTGAGCTACCTTAACAATCAATGACCCCTCAGAACTAAAAGACCTACTGGAAGAGTACCATGAGTTCGCCAATGTCTTCAGCAAACTTAAGTCCAAGTCACTTCCCACTTATTAACCTTATGACCTTTATATCCAAATTGAAGGGGAGCAGACCCCCTACTAGGCCCAATCTACTCCCTCTTGGCTCTTGAACTACAGATACTCCATGAGTTTTTGGATAAGAACTTGAGAACAGGTATTATCCATCCCTCAAACACACCTTGTGGTACACCAGTACTCTTTGTGAAGAAAAAGAATGGCTCGCTACGACTGTGTGTAGACTATTGTGGTCTCAACAAGTTAACTTAGAAGAATAGATATCTAATCCCTCTTCTGTCAAACCTTCTAGACACCCCTAACAAAGCACGAATTTATTCAAAAATTGATTTGAAGAGTGCTTACCACCTAGTGCACATCACTAGTGGTAATGAGTGGAAAACCACCTTTCACACCCGTTATGGGTCCTTTGAATAGTTAGTCATACCTTTTGGCTTGTCAAATGCCCCCTTGGCCTTCCAACACTTTATGAATGAGATCTTTGCTGACCTACTGGATATCTGCATAGTGGTATATATGGATGACATTCTAATCTACTCAAATAACCTAAAGGAGCACAAGTCACATGTCAAAGAGGTACTAAGAAGGCTGAGAGAAAACAAACTATATGCTTCACCATCAAAGTACTCCTTCCACCAAGACAAGATCAAGTTCTTGGGGTTTATCATCAGTAAGGATGGGTTACAGATGAATGACAACAAGGTCCAAACAGTGCAAGACTGGCCAACACCACAACGCATAAAGGATATACAATTCTTCTTGGGGTTCGTAAATTTTTATAGGTGCTTCATCCAGAATTATTCAGTACTAACATTACCACTCATCCGTCTCACCCGGAAATTGACATCTTGGAACTGGACCACGGAATGCGAGACAGCCTTTAAAACCATCAAGGAAGCATTCACCAGAGCGCTGATGGGGGTCAAGAGGTTTGGTCACAAAATAAAGGTGAAAGCGAGGTCAAAGAGGCAAAATCTCTAAGCTGCTTCACAATTGTGTACTAAACAAGTAGGCACTAGGGAGATAAATCAAATAATAGAGAGCTTACTAAAGGTAAAAGTCCAAAGAATAACCAAAATATATTTAATAGAAGCCTAAGAAGAAAAGAAATGTTTTTAGTATCCACTCGAGAGCACCCTCACTGTAATAGGATCTCTAAGACACACGTTCATCTTGCGCTGTGACACTACTGTCCTTACCTAGTCTAGTAGTCTGGCTCGCCGTCGATACAACAGTACTACCTAGAACTCCAGTGCTGTTGTGCAGGCTCTACTTCAGCTGACCGTACAACTGGAAACCTACTCCAAAAACACATAGCGAGTGGTTAGCTCCTAGCATAAGCAAATACCCAAGTCCGTTGAGGCTTGAGTTTCCCTTCAAGGGAAGTTTTTATAGAGTTTTCATAAAGCAAACACAAAAGAAAA
>Ga0157361_1000761_pt1 | contig 11749 bp, 19 predicted proteins | sample AttlaeALBM2_FD_111481 | JGI IMG/M metagenome (GOLD analysis project Ga0157361, IMG submission 111481) | Fungus gardens microbial communities from leaf cutter ant in Ribeirão Preto, State of São Paulo, Brazil - Atta laevigata ALBM2 | ecosystem: Host-associated > Fungi > Mycelium > Unclassified ...
CTATGCGCTTATTCTCCCATGGTCCTCATGTTACTCTAGTCATGTGACACCTTGTGACTGTGACTTGTGACGTGACCATCTGTGACCATCCGTCACACCAATGTGACGTTGTGACAAAGTCACGTGATACTTTCCCATGCTCCACCTTGTAGTTGTAAGTCCAAAGAAAAAGAAAAAGAAAAGAAAAGAAATATAAATAATGACTTAGACGTTTTACCAAGTCATGACATCACTCACTTCCTAGAATTACCTGATATCATTACAGGTGTTCTAAACTAGTATGTTGTTATTGTTACTAGTCATCCCCTTACTGAACCTAATTATTAGCACTGAATACTTTCTTTATCCCTTTATTGTAGGCCAAAATCTTGCATCCTTGCATATCATCACTGCTGATTTGTGTATTGCTCAGGTATCACGGTTGATATTCAATCTGCTCAAAGCAAATTGTTCTTTGGACAAAAGCATAGATTCCAGCACACTGGAATTCCTCAGGTTCTGTCATTCAGAGTTCACTAGGGATACTGAAGGAGATATTTCACGAAATGACAGAGGAACTACCTCCATAGGTAAAGAAATACATAAGGAGGCAAGATAATGGATAGAAGAATAGAAAATTCAGGGTTGCATATCTGCCTAGATGATATTTGATGTTTATTGTGTACCAACCGTTACTTTGTATGTATGTTTTCTACCACATAAATTGTGATGAATTGAGCAAGAGTTGATATCATCAAAATTTGATTAGTATACCCCTGTTCTATCTGGGTCTTGTATGTTTCCATTAATCTTGCCTCAAAATATACCACTGAATAATTCATCATGTGTGATTCTAGAAAAAGATCCAGTCTGTACCTGTCACAAGGTCAAGAGACAAGCACGACACAGCACATTGTTATTCATTGATATATATTGTTATTCATTTTTATATCCCAATCACCCTGCAATAATTGAATCTTTCAAAGTGTGATATAACAATAACAATATAATCTACTTTACATGCAGAAGCATTAGAAAATCATTTAGATTTTTGCCAACTACCTCTGTCTAAGGGAGCGATGGCTCTCAATGCACAAAAGAACCAGGCATAATATTATCTTGACTAACATCCTCCTTGTCCTCCTTCTCCTCCAAAACTGAGTAACAGGTGGGTTAGGACCTACTATATCATCCCACCCCCACTACTTTGTGTGCTCGGCCAACTCACAGCAGCAGCAAAGTAGCTAAATCTATTCACAGCCCTGATACCAGTCAAAGTGCTATGCTACTTTGTCCTAGGGCTCTAATTTTGTCTAAGTGTGGGAGAAAAATTGGCATGGGATAGCATATTGGCAGTGATGAGAATAGGTATAAAACCTCCTGAGCAGTGGGACAATGGAGCAGATAGACAGTGGCAAGACATCAGATGAAGAATTTAGCTTGTTCAGAAACTACGTTCTAGTACGGACTCTGAAATTCTACTTTGGGATCAGCGGTTTGTTGGGTGAGGGCAGTGGTATTGTCGGCACAAAAAGGGGGTATCTGCAGAGTAGGACATAGATGATGATGGCTGTGCAGAGAGATGATGAGCCTAATTTGCTTGCGTGGGCATATAAAAGCAAGGTTACTTGTAGACCAAATGTCGATAGGTTTTCTGTGGCCAGTGTTTTTGATGACTTTGGGAGCAATGTACCCAAAAGAACCAGTGAGAGAAGTGAGTTGTTTGCCAGGGGAGTGGAGGAGTTTGGCCTCCTCCAAAAATATAAGCTACTTAGTTTCCTCCTTGCTCACTCAACATGTTTTCTCACTACCTATTTCGGATCATTGAGGGTCTTTGCACTGCTTTTGACTCTTAGACAGCGATCTGGTCATTGCTGATGGTTAAGGGTGTCAAAATTACATTGATGACTCCTGGAATTCGTTTCCATGATGACTGACTTTGTTGTTGCTCCTCAGAGCATTAGATATCACTCTTCTGTCGTCATTGCTGATGGTCACAAAGGTCAAAAAATGGCCAATGTTTACACTGGATTCCATGAATATGATGATACTACCATTGAATGCTCGAAGTAACAATGGGTGACCATTGATTTTAGTGTGAAACCAGACAATTGTGGCAAGTGCAATACCAAATTGTGTTGATTGCATTCTTGCATAAGGTGATGTTCGCTAACAGGATAACAACTTTTGAGCACAAATATTTCAACCTAATTTGGAGGGAAGCTGGTGTTATTCCAGATCAATACTAGTTGATTGAGGATAGTCAGTTGTATGGTGCATGACAAACAAATCATGGGTCTTTGTGATGAAATAAAGACTGTGAAAAAAGTGGAGACCTTTGTGGTGATGATGCAGGGCAGCTCATAAGTTCTTTGTTCCTGAGCTCTTTTACTCAAATTTGTCTAGGCTTTTAGTGCTATATTGTCACTGCATGACAAAAGCTTTTGAGTTTATGTTTGGTAGTATCATTTGTCTATCTGGTTGCTTCAGTATGTATCATATTGAAGCACCAAAGGGCAATACTAGTTATTGGATTCCTATCCTCACAAATTGTAATATTGTAGAGCACTATTTTGAGAATGTTATTGATGTTTCTCACATAAAAAATCTTGGTAAAAATATCTCACTACTCTTATGTTAAAGAGCATAAGGATGTATTCTACCCTCAAGCCATTTGTAAAGCCATTGTCCCCAATACCTTCCACATTTTTCTCCCTTAGTGATGTTGTTATATCAATTCAACCATTCACAGCCTTGCAGAACCTGTATTGGCTCAAGATCTATATGGTAATTTATGCTCTTATTACTTGGTAGCATGACTAGCAAAGAGTAAGTCAATGACAGTTTTATTAGGAACACTGAAAACCTTGAGTTTGCACTCATGGCAACATGTTTTTTTTTCATTTACCACTGCCAATGAATCTTGTGCTGGGCATGACACATATCTCAGCAACCTCCCCTATATAGGAAAGTGAGGTTATGAGCGCTGCACAGTATCATAATGATGTCCCTCTTGCAGTCTTCAGCCTCATCATAACAATGTCAAAAGCATATCGATCATCATAGGAAGTGATGTTATTGAGGTAATGATATCACCATATATCAACTCATAATCACTATGTCATTTGATTTCTCTCTACTTTCACTCATTGCTTGTCATATTACTATAGTTACACCTGAGTCCACTATTCAATCCTACCAGTATATAACTACAGTTACATTGTTCACTAGGACCCAGTCTTTGACACTCAGTACTAGGTGACTTGAGTATAATAATATCTTCTTCATCCCAATGTTCACTATTGCTCCACTGTTAGGTTATGGGCCTTGCAAGCACATACATTTGGGAATTATCCTCCAAGACTCTCCATTTCCCAAAGCTCAACAGTACCAACTACTATGTTTGGTCTGACAATATGAAGGCAGCTCTGCAAGCTCATCTCCTATGGCTCTTTGTGGAAGAATTAGAAGATTGCCCCCCTATACCCCCTACAACTCACCCTTTTGACTCTAAAGGCAAACCCTTCATTACCACTTCTGCTCAATATAGGAACTGGATCATTTCTAAAAAAAAATATCTTGACTGGCTGCAATCTAACTCTACAGCTATGGGTTTGATACGAGATGCTATTGAGTTTGGTCAAAGGGAATCAGGATACTACTACCTCAAAGGATATGTGAGATCATCTCCAAACAATCCATGTTACACAACAGCAAGAAATCAATGTCCATTATTATTATCAGGAATTATACACCAAGAAATGGAACAAACATACTACTATGTTTGATCACATTGGCTTCTTTCTTCAACTTCACTGTCATATTACTAAATCTGGTCAAAAACTTGAAGATATTCATATTGTCCATGCTATTCTTCTCTCACTTCCTCATTCTGGTATCTGGGATGTTGTAAAGCAAAATCTCTTGGATAAAGGTAGTAGACTTACCCTTAATACTATTACTACTGAGCTGCTGTCAGTATCTGACCACATTGAGAGAGAATGCCAACTTAACAAATCTGAGAAGAAACAAAAAACTAACCAGTTAGCCTTGCTTGCCAAGTCATCTTCAAATACTGATAAGCCTGGAAAATCCAAAAATATAAAAAAGGGAAAGTTCAAGCTGAAATGGAGGTCTACTGGATCAACCTGTCATGCTTGTGGTGAAAAGGGACACTAGAGTCCCAAATGTCCAAAGAAGGGGGAGGATAAAGAATATACCAAGTCTGGCAGTTCTGTCTATATAGCCATTGAATCATCTGGAAATTATGAGATTGGGAAAATGCTTATGGCACTTAGCACTTGTTGTGAAATTGGCCAAGCTGATATGGCCTCTATTGCTGGTACAACTGACAGCATCCTCTTGGATTATGTTGCAACTTCCCATATGTTCTCTGAATAGCATCTATTTTCCTCCTACCAACCTCTTACTAATAACAAGTATGTCACTGTTAGTGGATGCAACTGTGTTCCTATGGCTAGTATTGGATCAGTCACTCTGACTATGATTCTTCCTAATGGCACTTTAAAACTCATTTTAACTGACACTCTCCATATTCCCACCCTAGATGCTGATCTGATCAGTCTAGGAGTTCTTCATTGCAAAGGTGCTTTGGTCCAAAGCTGGGAAAAAGGTTTAATGATATTAAAAGATAGAGAAGACTTATTTACAGCAATTCTTGGTGGATCCACTGGCATGTTATATTAGGTCCAATGTGTTGATGCAAGTAATGGGAGTACATTTGTTGCTGAAGCCACCTCTAGTATGTGCTTATGGCATCATTGGATAGAGCACTTGAGCCCTAGAGTCATTGATTTGATGCTTTGCAACCAGGTTGTTAATGGGCTTAAAATTGGTAACCCAAAGGACTTTGATCATCTCTGCAATGGTTATGCTAATGGAAAATCCCACTGGCTGCCTATGCCAGGGACAAGTACTAGTCAATACTCCAAGATGGAATTGCTTATAATGGATCTGACTGGACCTATGTCTGTTCCCACTTGGGATAGATTCTTGTATACACTGGTTGTGGTTGAAGTCAGTTATTGTTATGTAGTAGGATACTTATTATGTGATAAAGATGCAACTAGACCTACTATACACAACATTGTGGCTATGCTTGAATGGCAATCTGGCTTGAAGGCTCATCAACTTAGAAGTAATAATGGCACTGAGTTCATTAATATAACTATTTCCCAATTTTGTCAATGAAATGGTATTATACATGAAACAACTGTCTCTTACCTCCCAGAGAAAAATGGAATTGCAGAACGTACCATTACTGTCTTCTTTAAAATGGTCTGTTGTCTGTTGTAGAGTATAGGTATTAACTTGAAATACTGGGACAAAGCTTTTATGTATGTTGTGTACATCAGGAGTTTAACACTTACCTCTGGATTGAAGGAAATAGTCTCTTATGAAGCCTGGACAGGATGTAAGCCCAATGTTTCTCATCTCTGCATTTTTGGCTCCTCTGGTTGGGCTCACATACCTAAACAGGTTAGAAAGAGAAAATTAGAGTCAAGAGCAGTAAAAGCTCAGTTGCTAGGATAGTGGACTGATGAGACAAAGGGATATTGGCTAGAAGACATGGAAAATGGCAAGCTTATAACCTCATGAGACATTCAATTCTTTAAAGATAGCTCACCAAGTGAGCTTGTAGTAATGGACATAAAAGCTCCAACAGTCTCAATAGGTGACTTGAACAACTTCATAGATAATGCAATCAATAGAGAAGCTAACCAGCAGGATACTCATCAAGATTCTAAGTTAATCCATAACATTTCCCACAGTCCTATCCACTAATCATCCTACAACTCTAACCAATAATGAACCCAATCATATTCCAGTGTCAAGGACAAAAGTACAAGGGGGCAAAAGAGCAGAGCAATAGATAAATATACTCTCCAAAACGGAATAATGTACTTTATTGGAGGGGAATATTACTTAGCAATAGTATAAACTCCAAAGGAAGACTCCAGCAGAAGGTAAAAGATATCAGAGCAGAATATGACTTAATAACAACCTTGGCTTCAACTTATGTGTTGTGCCCTAGTCTCCAGTCATGAGGTGGTCGCATATTTTGGAATGGAGAGAAGTTATCAGAGAAGAGGTCCTTAAGGAAGTGAACTAGGAATCTGGAATGGACAGGAAGAGTATTAGGACCAGATGACATTAATTTACAGACTAAGGAATTATGCTGTAACTATACAGTACTTATAGGAAGTCTGGAATAGGAGGAGAGTAGTTTACTATGCTATCCTACTATTATTAGCTTTAAGAGAATTATTAGGAGAAATAAATTACATAATTATCATATTTTTGGAATATGACATCCAGCTACATCTCCTCCTACTCCCAAAAAATCCCTGAAATAGAATAACCTACCCAAAAGGGATGCCTCAAACTGTACACAAAAACCACCTGAATAATATGCCCTTTTTTATCTACTGATAATGCTATTGCCATAAATGATTCACTGAACCTTGGCTTTGTTGTAGTAGCAAATGAGCCACAATCTTTTCAGAAGCTCTCCAATCTCCTTACTCAAAGCAGTGGAAAGAGGCTATTCAGTCCAAATTTCATCAATTGCAAAATGCTAGAGTTTTTGAATGGATAAACACAATACCAAAAGGAAAAAAGACAGTAGGATCTCAAATTGTTTTCAAGGAAAAATTAGATGAACATGGCCAACAAATTAAATTTAAAGCTAGGATTGTCGCTAAGGGTTTTTCACAAGTACCTAGAGAAGATTTTACTGAAACCTTCTCATCAGTTGCCAAGTTCACTACTCTCTGTGTCTTTCTGGCCCTTTCTACCCACATCAACTTTGAAATCCATCAAGTTGATGTTATTGCTACTTACTTACAGAGAGACTTGAATGAAGAAATTTATATGGAAGTACCTAAAGGTGTTGAACATTTAGGATCTGGAGGACACTATTGGTATTTATGGAAGGCTCTATATGGTTTAAAACAGGCCAGTTGACAATGGAAAAAGAAACTCCATGATATCTTGTCAAATCTCAGTCTTGTTCATTCATTTGCTGACAACTGTCTATATATCAAGAAAGAAAAAGAAAAAATTGTTCTTCATTAGGATTTCAGTTTACAACTCCCAGGCAAATGGAGTTGTTGAGACTACACACCAGAAAATCAGAGATAGTTTGGTAAAGATATACGCAAGGAATATTAAACAATGGTATGAGTATGCACTATATGTATTCTGGGCAGATTGTGTCATGACTAGGAAGGCAATGGAACTGACACCATACTGTGCAGCACATGGAATCAAACCCCTACTTCTGTTTAACATTACAAAGGCCACCTTCCTCATAGCTCCTATTCTCATATCTCTATCAATGGCAAACCCTCTTGTGGTTTGTGCTCGCATGCTCCAAAAGTGCAATAAGGATTTAGCCAAGATCCATGAATGTGTCCTGACTACTTGTTATGCTTCCACATGAGATTTTGAAAGAAAGAACGCAAATAAAGTCTACAATTATGATTTCAAACCAGGGGAATTGGTCCTGGTCTTGAACAAATAGATTGAGCCTGAGATTGGTTGCAAGTGCAAACCTTGTTACTTTGGGTATTAAGACTCTAGACCTCACAGTTGAATATGTGTTTCAACTTGAAGCCTATATCTAACACTTGATATCTTCACGCTCCTTTTGTTAAAGGATCTGGTTAAGGTTTTCAGTGAAGTTATATCAGAGGAGAGATGTCAACAAGACTTTGAGTAACACCCTTAAGATTGTCCTAAGACAAGAAAGAGTACCAATTCCTCAGAGTAAGATTTTACAGAGGAAATACAGAAAGAGAGAACTTGCCATTCCCTTCTCTTTCTGGTCTGTATTTATCCTAAATAGATATTGTGACTACATTACAATGTGATAACACTAGTTATAACTAAGGGTGACTAGTTGAGTGATAGTCCAGTGACAGAAGTGCTAAGGGTGACAAGTCGAGTCAGTGTCCTAATAATGGGTTAGTCTAGTGTTGTCCTATTTGGCACAGGTCCAAAAATAGAGAGAAAGATAGTCTGAGAATTCTCCGAAGAGTCCTATCTGTTCTGTGAGTCCATTGTCTCTTAGAGTCCTCAGACATTATTTGATGCATTACTGCATAATAATATCCTTGTCTAGCATTGCCATCATCTCATCTACTAACCACTCATTATCAGACCATGACTGATAATAATTGTAGTCCCACTTGATGTTCATAACATTGGGCCCATGGCAGTGGTTTGGAGGTTGAGAAATGGTGCTTATATTCTGGCAGAGGTCAACAGAACAGTATCATGTCTTAAATTTGTAGCTTTTCATCTTATTCCATATCGCCCCCACTCTCAAAAATATCTAGAAATTACCAAGTTTGTGGATCAGAGAGACTTGGAAGGTGTTGAGACAGAGGAGGAAGGAGAGGTTGTCGAGGATAACTGTGTCAGAGTAGCCAACTCCAAAGCTGGAATTAAGCCAACTGCTCCTTTATCAGCATTTGACAAGGAGAACTCGATAGAGTTCTCATTGGATTTCTTACACTACTTATACAAATGGCTAACCCTAACCCTGTACTAAAGTCCTGCACTTCCTTATGAGTCACTTTTATCTCACACGTCCATTGATAAGAAAATAAAAGAAAAGAAAAAGAAAAGAATATTAAATAATGACTTAGCTGTTTTACCAAGTCATGACACCACCCTCCTCTTAAGTTTCCTTGTCCCAAGGAATTTCTTTACAACTCATAGTATGGGTCCACCATGTTGCCCATCTCGTCTTCATCTTCCTCCGTCCATTCTCGAACTCCCGATTTTTCTTCTTTGACTTCTTCTTCCTCTTCTGGAATTGTCTTCATCATCCCTCCTCTTACTGGCTTCTTGCCCTTCCATTGTCTCCAATTCCTTTCTATCCTTCCCCAGTATTCCTGGTCGTATTGCTTGTCTGACCATCCATACAACTTCCTTGCCATAAACCTTCCTGGTAGTTCTCCTTGTTGGAACATCCCTTCTTCGCGCTCTTGTCACACCACATCTTCCATATCTTGTCGATATTCTTTCTCAAATTCTTTGATCGTTTCTTTTGCATTCTTTAAATTCTCTCTACCTTCCCAAGTATTGGACTCTGCTGTAAATCCTTTCCACTTAACCAGGAATTTATCCTTCCCCCTAACTTGTCATTTATTCAGGATTCTTTCAACTTCCTACTCTTCTCCCCCTTTGATTATTACTGGGAGCGGCTGCTCCTTTCTCTGTCCCTCTACTTGCCCTATGTATCGTCGTATTCTACTAACGTTAACTACTGAGTGTATCTTTACTGTACTCAGCAGTTCTAATTCTACTGCATTTGGCGATACAATTTTCTTGATCTTGTAAGGGCCAACAAACCTCTCCGTTAGTTTCTCCATTCTTCTTCCGACCATCTGATATTTCAGGTCCTTGGTACTGAGCATAACCAAGTCTCCTACTTTATAGTCTTCCATATCTGATCTCTTCTTGTCAGCGTATTTCTTCATATCTGCTTGCGCTTTACCTAGCACTGCTTTTGCTTCCTCTTGTATTTCTTTCATCTTTTCAATGAATTTTTCTGCTCCTTCGTACTTCCCCTTCTTTCTCCCCTTGAATCCTATCCTGGGATCTTGCCCGTAATTTGCCTTAAAGGGTGACATTCTGGTACTTGAGTGCGCTTTATTGTTGTATGCAAACTCTGCTGTCCCTAACCATTCTGGCCACTGTTCTTGCCTATGATCGATGAACATTCTTAAGTACTGTTCTAATTCTTGGTTTACCCTTTCTGTTTGTTCATCGGTTTGGGGGTAGAACACCGTCGACAATTTACTCTTAATCCCCAACATCTCATTCAGCTCCCTCATTAATCCTGCCATGAACTGTGGTCCCCTGTCCAATATGATGCTCTCAGGTAGACCATGTAACTTCCACACATTGTCTCTGAACAACCTCGCCAATCCTTCTGCTGACATCTTCTCTGTAGTTGGTATGAAGTGGACCATTTTAGTCAGCCGATCCACTACTACTAGAATACTGTCGTATCCCTGTGCCAGAGGCAGCTTGGTGATAAAGTCTGCCGATATGTGCGTCCAAGGTCTTTCTGGGATGGAGTTAGGCATTAACTTGCCCGCTGGTTGTTCTGTGCAGTTTTTATTGCATTGGTAGGCATTGCACCCTTCCACATATCTCTTCACCTCCTTCTAATCCCTGGCCACCAAAAGTTACGAGTGACCAGTTCCACTGTTTTCCACTGTCCTCCATGTCCTCCTACCAGGGTGTTGTGATGTAACCTAATTATTTCTGCCCTCAATTTATTGTCTCTTAGTACATACACTTTTCCCTCTTTGTACATGACACCGTCTACTTCTCTCCATTCTTCATCTCTTAACATCTTTACTCCTGCTCGTTTCATCTCTTCTATTGCTTTAACGACCTTATCGTCTTTTACTTTTGACTTCCTTACTTCTTCTAGTAGATCTACCCCCTCTACTATTATCTCTACTGCTTTTGTCTTCCTCACTTCCAACCACTCTGGTTTTATCAGCATCTTGTCCTCGTTGTCCTTTTCAACTCCGACTTCCCAGTCTGGTCTTCTGCTTAGACTATCTGTCTTCCCTATCTTGCTTCCTGGGACATGCTTTAGTGTGAAATCAAATCTAGATAGGTATAATGCCTATCTTGCTTGTCTTCAATTTAACTTATGAGCTTTCATGAAATATTTGAGATTTTTGTGATCTGTCCAGATCTCGAACTTTATCGCTGCACCTTCCAAGAAGTGCCTCCATGCTTCTAAACATCTGACTACTGCTAGCATCTCTTTATCGTGTATCTCGTAGTTTCATTCCGTGTCGCTAAGAGATTTTGAGATAAAAGCTACAGGTCTCCATTTGTTGTCTGAGCACTTCATCGAGAGTACTCCTCCAGTAGCATAATTTGAGGCATCGGCCTCTACCCTAAATTCTTTGTCTAAGTCAGGTGCTGCTAATACTGGTTTCGTCATGAAAACCTGTTTTAACTTGTCAAACGCCTTCTACTGAGGCTCTTCCCACTACCACTTTTCATTTTTTCGCATAAGCATGTTCATTGGCCTAGCGACTCGAGCGAAATCCTTAATAAACCTTCTGTAATAGTTGGAAAGGCCTAAGAATTTCCTCACATCCCTTACTGTTTTTGGTTGTGGCCAGCTAAGTATGCTGTCCACCTTCTCCTTCTCCATCTCTATTCTGTTGGGCCCTATAACCACTCCTAAGAACCCTATTTTCTTCACCTTCCATATGCATTTTTCTGGTTTGACATATAAGTCATTTTCTTCTAGCCTCCTCAGTATTTCTTCCACTATTTCATCGTATCCTTCCTCTGTTTCTGTCCCTACCAATACATCGTCTACATATGCCACTACTTTTCCTTCATTTATCAAGTCCCTCAGGATTTCATTCATCATCGCTTGAAATGTAGCTGGCGAGTTTGTCATCCTGAAAAATATAACAGTTGGTTCGAAGGATTCTATATGCGTCATGAATGCTCCCTTCCATTCATTCCCCTCCTTTATCCTCACATTATTGAACCCCCACCTGAGATCCATTTTAGTAAATACTTTCTTACTACCCATATTGTCTATTAACCCCATAATTAAAGGTAACGGTGATGGAGATCAAAAGGTTTGATCATGAAACAAAGGTGAAAACAAGGTCAGAGAGGTGAAATCTCCAAACTGCTTCACAATTGTGCACTAAACAAGTAGGCACTGGGGAGATAAATCAAATAA
>Ga0157361_1000762_pt1 | contig 11740 bp, 8 predicted proteins | sample AttlaeALBM2_FD_111481 | JGI IMG/M metagenome (GOLD analysis project Ga0157361, IMG submission 111481) | Fungus gardens microbial communities from leaf cutter ant in Ribeirão Preto, State of São Paulo, Brazil - Atta laevigata ALBM2 | ecosystem: Host-associated > Fungi > Mycelium > Unclassified ...
AAATAAGATACCGGAAATGGAGCAAGGACGTCAGGGCGGAGAGCGACTTATAGAACGACCTTGGCTTCAACTTATGTGTTGCGCCCTGGTCTCCAGTCGTGAGGTTGGTCGCGTATTTCGGAGTGAGGGAAGTCGCCAAGACAGAGGTCCTAAGGAGTTGAGTAAAGGAGTCGGAGTGGACAAAAAAGAGATTAGGACCAGATGACGTTAATTTACAGACTGAGGAATCACACTGTAACTACTCAGTACTTATAGTAAGTGCGGAATAGGAGGAGAGTAGTCTACTACACTATCCTACTATTATTAATTTTAGGGGAATTATTAGGAGAAAGAAATTACATAATTATCATATTTCTGGAATATGACAGTCAACTACTATTGAAGAGTAGCAGGAGAGGGCAATAAGACTAGACCAAAACCAAAGACAGAGCAGGGCAGAGGAAAGGTTACTAGGGAGAAATGCAGTGTGCTCTAGGAGAAATGTGCAACTAAGAGAAAAAGGATATAGGAGAGATTGTATGGAGGAAAAGGAGACCAAATAATGTGGAGAGCAGGAAACAATGGAACTAGTGGAGGATATAGGAGAGAAGGGCCAAGTGTGCAGAATTGGAAAGGAAATCAAATAGGTCTAAGAAGAGACACCAATGTAATAGAGATTAACAAAGAGAAAGAGAGAGATAGAATCTGCTACATGTGTAAAAAATAGGACCACATGGCCAAAAATTATTGGAAAAGATGAAAAAGAAAGGAACAAGTAGTAGAAATGCTGCAAGAGTTGGCAAAAGAAAATAGAGGACAGTGAGCTCTTAGCTAGCCTCCAATAATCTGTACAGTATATTGTGCTATTATGCTGCAAGCAAATTTGCTGTAGAAAGTAGCATTTGATATGCTTTATACCAATGTATTCCTAATCAGAATTTGCTCTAGAACCCATTATAATGTACCAAAGAATTACATAAAGCAGTAAGCAGGTAGAAATAGACCTAGAGCTCATGAAAAGACCTTGGGAGGCAAGCAAGATGAGCTAGTATCAGTTTATAGAAAGAGTTATTAGATGACAATGTTCTAGACCCATTTTATATTGGATATACTCTAAGAGAGATAGAAGACTTGAGCTCTAGAGCCAGTAGTGTACCAGAAACAGACTTAGATGAATATGCCTCTAATTGCAAATAAGCATTAATAGTATTAGATCAGATATATTTAGATAAATGACACCTAGGACATGACTTGAGAAATTTAAACTGTGGTTGGAGCTTACTAACACTTGACAAGTAACCAAGGAGTTCTAAATTACAAGCTAATAATAGAGAGAAGAATAATGAAAGATAAAGAAGATTCTAGAAGGAAGTAGTGGTAGGAATATGTTATTGATGGGAAAGATCTAAAAGAGAAACACATAAGCCATAAAACTTTAGGGGGACTTAGAGTGAAAAAGAGTCAAGGGAATCCTAAAAGCAGTAATAGTTTTCTTTTTATCTTTTATTCTTTGAGTTTCAGACATTTGTAATAACTTTAATATAGTATCCAGAGAGCAAGGAGAGAGAAGAGAACCTCTTGGTACTTACTTCCATCATTACTGCCTCTGGAATTGTGAAATGCAAATCTATTGAGTGTAAGAGTTTGGAATTAGTAGAATGTCTTGAGAAGAACATAGAATATACCTAGAACTCGATCTAGGGAGAAATAGCAGATGCAACTCAGGTAGGCTTCAAAGAGGATAATAGGCTAGAAAAGCTTAGCTAGGTACATACTTGGATTGTATCACACCTGTAAGATTTGGTGTTGGGGGTACAAACAAGGGGACAACTGAGTGTAAAAAGTCTATGAGTAATCAACTAACTGTATTACAAATGGCCACTTACTGATTTGTGATTGGTTGATTGGATATTCAAAAAGCTCAAAAAAGAAAAGTTTAGACAAGCAGCAAAGATGTTGTTAAGTCTGAGGTCTAATCCTTAGACTATAAGTTCTTATATACAGAAAAGTGATGGTCTGTGCATTAGGACAGATCATCACATGCTACTACCTATTGTTCTACATATGGTAGTGCCTTTGTGCTAGAAATAGTGATAACATAACCATATGGAGGCTGTCCTTTGTTCTAAGAAAAGGACAGATAACTATCTATGGATAATTAATAAAGTCTAATTGAGGCCTTCATATCTCCACTAATATTAATTGCCTTGAGGTTGTTCTAGGCTCATTCTAAGCATTATAAAGAAGGCTTCTGCTGAGCCTAGAACCAAAGCATCAATTGTGGTGGTTTTTGAGATATTAGTGATTTAATAAATGGTAACATGGTGGTTACTAGTTGATCTATTTAATATCTTGGCCAATATTGATTGCCTCAAGATGTGACTAGCATCAATCAAAAGGTCTTTTCAAGGGCTTTCCGTAGCCTTTAAGACCATGAGAATTGTTGAAGAATTGATGGAGATATGGCTGAATGAAATTTGTGACAAATTGTATTTTCCAATTGAGTCAGTACTATAGCATATAAAGGTTAATACCTTAGGGAGGCTATGTGATGATAATCTAGAGAGATCTTACTCTAATTTCAAACTATTAATTTATTTTATTTTACCTAAAGCTGTGTTGTTATGAGATGGCCCCAAAAGAAGTAACTATTTCTCATATGTCTATCAAGCCTGATAAAGATATATATATAATGGAAGTGTGGGACTAATTATGTAATATTATATAGTTATTAGTAAGGGTCTTGTGATTGCAGAAGACAGGTACATAGACCAACAGACATTTGTATCATATCATGACTTGGCAAAAACAGCTAAGTCATTATTTAATATCTCTTTTCCTTTTCTTTTCTTTTATTACTAAGGTGGAGCATGGAAAGATATCACATGACAAGTCACCAAGTCACAAAAGGTGTGATGAAGGTCATAGAAAAGGTCATGTCACACATGGAGTCATAAGTCACAGTCATAGCATATGACAAAAAAGTCAGCTGATGGACATGAGGACTGTGGGAGACAAAATGCATAGCCACAATAGTAATTGTATATATAGTGTAGCAAATCTAACAAGGACTCTATTGAGTTCTCTTTGTCAAATGCTGATAAAGAACAGTTGGCTTTATTTCAGCTCAGGAGTTGGCTCACTGACATATAAGTAGTAACTTGAATTCAACTATCACAAACTTCATTTAGCCATATCTCTATCAATTCTTCAACGATTCTCATAGCTTCAATGACTATAGAAAGTCCTTGAAAAGACCTTCCGATTGATACTAGTCATGTCTCAAGAAAATCAGTATTGGTTGAGATATCTGACAGATCAACAGGTAACCACTATAGTACTGTTTATTAAATTGCCAATATCTCAAAAACTACCACAATTGATGCTTTGGTTTTAGGCCAAGCAAAAACCCTCTTTCTAACTTATAGAATGACCTCGAGGCAATTAATATTAGTGGAGATATAAAGTTCTCTATATTTGCACATAGACATTAATTAATTACCCATAGATAATTATCTGTCTTTAATTAGAACAAAGGGCAACCTTCACATGGTTAAGTTATTGCTATTTTGAGTACAAAGGTACTACCATATGTAGAATAATAGATAGTAGCATGTAATGGTCTATTCTAGTGCTATCAAGCCCCAATTTAGCAGAAGAGAGTAACGTTGGTTAAATAAGTCTCTTCCCTGCACAACCTAGACTCAAATGATGGGTAAGCAGAGGAATTGAAATTTCTAGGATTTTTGCTTAGAGATAACAAAACTAAAGACTATAGTAAGACTAGAAGTAATAATACCTAAGAAACTGTACAGTTATCTCTGATGGCAACAGACTAGTGTGATCTCTAGTTGTCATGGGTTGTGATAGTGCCCCCCTTTTATGGCCATGCCCTCATGGCCTTAAGAAGGTCAGATGGTATGGTCCTGGTTTTTGTGGATACTGTTCATGGAATCCCTGTACTAACTCTGATGCATGGTTTAACTCATCAGTCCTAGCCATGAGAATTCATTATCTGTCCCTTCGTAACCTGCCTATTGAACATAGTAGAGAAGAGGGGATTTACACTGGCAATTGAGTTTGGAGTCTAATACTTGAGCTCAATATCCCTTTCAACTTCAATTGGTAGAGGGGGTAGGTTGTGATGATCCTAAATGCTATTAGGTGATGCTGGTTCTAGTTGAGAGATGTGGAAGACTGGGTGAATTGACCTAAGATGGGCTGGCAATTTAACTTGATAGAAGTGGGAACTAGGTTTTTCTATGATTTTTAATGGACCTAAGAACTGTTCAGATAGTTTTTTGGATAGGTGGGTGGTCTGGATAAACTTAGCTAGTATGAATACAAAGTCTCCTATTTGAATTTCCAGTGCTAGGAATCATTTTGAGTCTACTGGGCCTTGGTAATGGTTCTGGGCTGCCATGATGTTCCTTTTTAGTTCCTCATGGACTGTCTCAAGTTTTGCTAAGTAAGGCCTCAAAGTCTCAGGTAGATTTTCTAAGTCCATCTGGATCTATAGTTAGAGGTAATAACCCTTGTTTGCGAAGAAGGATAACTCTTTCATGGTTGCTGAGGGCATGTTGTTGTAGGCAAACTCTGCCAAGGGAAGTAGCTAGACCTAGTCCAACTGCTGGTACTTACAGTAAGTCCTCAGATATTGCTCAAGAGTTTGGTTCATTCTCTTAGTCTGTCCATCTGCCTTAGGATAGTAACCTGAGATATGGTGTAACTTCATTTGCAGTGCTATTGCCAGTGATTTAAAAAATCTAAAAACAAACTCTGATCTCCTGTTTGAAGTGACGTGTAAGAGAACCCTATGTTTGGAGAATATATGTTGGATGAACAAGTGGGCTAGCCCAGGGGCATCAATTGACCTGTGAGCTAGAATGAACATAGCCTGTTTAGTCAACTGGTCGATGATCATGAGAATTTTTGTGAAGTCTTCTGATGGAGACAGTTGTTTGATGAAGTCCATCAAAATCGAGTCCCATGGTTACAAGGGGATAGGGAGTTGTTTTAGATAACCATATGGCCTATGCCATCTGGACTTGTTCCTTGCACAAATGCTGCAAGAGTTCACATAGTCAAACATGAATTCCTGGAGTTTTGGCCAGTAGTATTCTTTGCGAACAAGGGAAAGCATCTTCAACTGGCCAAAGTGGTCTGTTAGCATATGATCATATTTTGCATGTAGTACCTGTAAGCATAGTTCTTATCCTTCTGGTACAAAAATGCACCCTTCCCAACAAAGGAGACCATTTGCATTTATGGACCAATGGTCATCTCCTGAGAGGGTTGGGTTTTCTAGTTGTTTCCCGAGTTCTGGGTTGGCAAGGGTGACCTCTTTAATTCTCTGGTGTAACACTTTGCGATCAAAGGTCTAGGCCATCTGGGATGGGGTGATGCTCAGGTACATTGCTCTTGCAAATAGAGAAAGTTGTTTTGCTGAGACCAGGGGACGGTGATTCTGGGGGTTTGCTTTTAGGAAATTGTTATTGCCATTCTTTGGGTAAAGATCTTACCGACGGGTTAGCGCATCTAGCTTGGTCCCCAAGTGTTCTGATCAGAATTTAATAATCATGTTGAAATACAAGAGAAACTCCGACTACCTGGCCTGATGTCTAGAGAGAGACTTTGACTCTTGGAAGTAAGTTAGGTTTTTGTGATCTGTTAGGACCTCTACCAGAATACTTGTCCCTTCAAGATAGTGTTTCCACTTGCAAAAGGCTTCATATATAGCTAATAGCTCCTTGTCATGCACATTATAGTTCATTTCTGCAGCACTAAACGTTCGGGAGTGGAAGGTAATCAGATGGATTTTGTTGCCCACTTTTGTAGACAGGATTGCGGCCAAGGCATAGTCAGAGGTATCTAACTCTATAAAAATTGGCATATTCAGATCCCAGTGAGTCAGTATTGGTGCTGACATAAACACTAACTTGAGGGTGTTGAAGGCCTGTTAACAATCCTCACTCCATAGCCAAGGGGTATCCTTTCTAGTGAGTCTTGTCAAAGGTATGACAATTTCGGAGTAATTGTTTATAAATATTCTGTAGAAATTTGCAAACCCCAAAAAGGATTGTACATTCTTCAATCGATGTGGAGAGGGCCATTCCTGAATGACGTGTACCTTCTTACCATCCATCTACAGACCTTTGGAGCTCAAGATAAACCTGAGAAATTCGACCTGCTCTTGGTGGAACTCACATTTGCTAGGGGACGCATATAGTCTATTGGCTTTCAAACATCTCAGAACCTCTTTAACCTGTTTCTTATGTTCTTTTAGATTTTTGGAATAAATCAAGATATTGTTGAGGTAGACGATTACGCATATGTCCAACAGGTCTGCAAACAACTCATTCATGAATCTCTGGAATGTTGAGAGCACATTCAAGAGACCAAATAGCATTACTCACCACTCATAGAAACTATAGTGAGTACAGAATATTGTTTTCCACTTATTACTATCCATTATTTGTACTAGGTAATAAGTGTTTCATAGATCTATTTTTGTATAGACCTGGGCCCTTTTTGGGACATCCAGAAGGTCAGTGAGCAGTGGAATTGGGTATCTGTTCTTTTGGGTGAGTTAGTTTAGTCCTCAGTAGTCCACACATAACCTTAACGAGCTGTTCTTTTTCTTGACAAACAGAACTGGCACCCCACAAGATGATTGTGATAGTTGAATAAAACCCATATGTAAGTTTTTGTCAATGAACTCTCTCAATGTTTAGAGTTCCAGTGTTGACAATGAGTAGATTGGTCCAAGGGGAGGTATTTTCTTGCTCTCTAACTGGATAGACAGGTTGTAGGGACGGTGTGGCAGTAGCTGCTTGAATCTTTCCTTACTGAATACCTCGGCATACTAATGATAGTCGACAGGTATCTTACTCAGATCATGTGAGTCGTTCCCTATTTGTCCAGCATGACCAGTTAACTCCTGTGATACTGATAATAGTAGTTGAAATGGGGTGGTTCCTTGCAATTTGCAAGCTCTCTGGTATGCTAAAGCATTGATAAAGGATATATGGGGTTTGTTTGCACTGGTAGAAGGGGAAGTAAGTATTCATACAAATGATTCCTGGGGTTCTGGTGCTATCGACGTATTGGCTGGTTCAGGTGTGGGTAGACTTGGTAGAACTACGACACTATATAGCCAATCTATGATAAGGTTCCATTCTCTGAGCTAGTTATAGCCCAATATCAGTTCATAAGAGCTATCTAAGGTTGTTACATAGCATTCAATCATGCACAACGACCTGCAAGATAGTTGAATTGGTAAGGATACTACTTGATTTACATAGCAATTCACAGTGCCATCTATCAAGGTAAGGAGGAGTAGGTCAATCTCCCATGTTCTAAGCTTGTTACTAATCATGAATTTTGAGTCCAAAAAACAGTCCGAAGAGTCTGAATTGATGAGTTCTTTAAACGCCTCCCATACTAACAACAAGCAAAGGTCAACAATTAAGAACCTTGTCTTTGAGAACGTCACTATCCCCAACCAAGGCCCCTGCTCCCAGGTAATCTTTAGGCAGTTGGTTCTCTCAGGAGTAGGACAACTGCCTTCTCTTTTTTTTTTTTCCTCCAGTATAGTAGTACTAGGATCAATATAAGCCACTCTTGCCCCTAGTACCACTGGGTTTCTCCCAGCCTGCTTAGAGCACAATCTTACCAAGTGACCAGACTGCCCATAATATAGACAAAGCCCTAGGCTCATTCAGCGGTTGTGTTCCACTATTATCAGGTGGTCATTGGGTCCTAAAATGCTCAAAGACAGGGGTGATTCTGGTAAATGGGTGGAGAAAAGAGTATTCTAGGCTCTTTGTCAGCTTAGTGGGGCAGTTTCCAATGCCTTTGGTTACTTGACGGGGTCGTTACAATGGGTTTCAGTTTTAGGAAGTCTCGGCAAGTGACGTTATAAGGTATAGGCCATATTGACCTTGTTTTTGTTATCCTGAACCTGTCTCCAGTAATTGTCGTCGATTCTCATCACAGCCCTCTTGTATCCTTCAAATGATGATAAATCCTCCTGGCTATAACGTAATTTCTCACTAATCCTTGTAGGTATAGCATTCTTCACTACTTTACAAAGGGACCTGTCATCCCACTGGATCCAGTTCTAGTACTTGGCAAAGCAAATAAAGTAGTCAGTTGCTCTCCCATCATAGAGGAAAGTGTCACAGTTGTGCTATGGACCAGTAGTCACATACTGTATGGTTTACCACTATACCAAAAGGGTGATGTTAGCAAGACTACTTGCTAATGAGGGTCTAGCTATTTATGTAGTTCATTTGAACAGGTATTTTGTTATACCTCCATGATACTATTTAGTAGTTACTTTTCTGTGACAGAAAGGAATAGCAATAATGGCATCTTTGTCATTATCTTCTAGAAAGTATGACCCAAAGACATTAGATAGCTATTGGACAAAGGCCAGCCAATCTTTCAAGAAGTCCAGAGAGTGGAGAGGATCTGGTTCTGTGATGAACAGTTCAAAGTAGTCCAGGGCAATGCCCCTGAAATAAGAAATTGCAAAGAAAATCTTCTCTGAGTCCTTAGTAAATTCTCCTTTACTGGCCCTAAAATAAATTTGACATTAAAACAGGAATGCTCGAAGCTTGTCTGGTCCACCTCTACTAAACAGATCTAGCTCCCTAATAGTTTGATGTTTTTTCTTTAGTTGGGGTTGGTTGTTCCTAGATAAGGCTAACAATGCAGTATAAAGTTCAAGGTTAGAGATCTCCTTCTGGTTAGTGGGTATTGGTTTTGATAGATCTGATGGAAGAGATTCTGGGGCTAAGGCTTTGTCTTCGCTTTTCTTATGTCCTGGTGTCTCCCTGATATCCTCTAGTAGTTCCTGAGAGATGAGCCATTGGCTCTTAGCCTGGGTGGCCATAAGAGATCTCTTAACAGATGTGACTGTCCTCTCCTGGAGAATTTCTGGGCAGTTGTCTTTGTGCCAGATATGTCATTCTAAATGGTGTCAGCGTCTAAAGTCTGATAACTGGAATTAAGCCAACTGTCTCTTTGTTCAGAGTTTAACAAAGAGAACTCGATGGAGTTCTTGCTTAATTTTCTACTACTTATACATTTTACTACTGTGGCTATGCACTTGCTTTCCCATGGCCCTCATGTTACTCTAGTTATGTGACACACTGTGAATGTGACCATCTGTGACATTGTGACAAAGTCACATGATACTTTCCTGTGCTCTATCTTGTAGTTGTAAGTCCAATAAGAAAAGAAAAGAAAAGGAAAAGAAATATAGATAATAACTTAGCCATTTTGCCAAGTCATAACAAATGGAGGTTGGGTGTGGGGTTTCTAGACATTCTAATAGTGTACAAGGAATATTAGTTTTGTTGTACTATCAAGCCCTAATTTAGCAGAAGAAAGTGATGTTGGTTAAATGAGTCTCTTTTCTGTACAACCTAGACTCAAATAATAGATAAGTGGAGGAATTGGAATTTCTAGGATTTTTGCTTAGAGATAACAAAACTAAAGACTATAGTAAGACTAGAAGTAATAATACCTAAGGAACTATACAGTTATCTCTAATGGCAACAGACTGGTGTGATCTCTAGTTGTCATGGGGTTGTGACAAGTGCATAGACTATTACTTTTCTGTATATAAGAACTTCTTGTCTAAGAATTAGACCTCAGACTTAATAATATCTTTTGTCACTATCTAAACTCTGCTTCTAAGCCCCTTTGAGCTATAGTATCTATAATCACAAATAAGTAAGTGACCATTTGTAATACCAACAAGAACTCTATCTAGTTCTTCTTAAACTTCAACTCTAGTCTAACTCTAAGTCCATCAAGAACTTACACTAACATGTATATAATACTTAATTTCTTCTTTTATTTAAAACCTTTATTTCAGCTATCTCTCCTCAAGCCTTTAGTATGCAATTGGGAACTAGTACCACTATCATAACTTAGCAAAATGGCTAAGTCATTATTTATATTTCTTTTCTTTTCTTTTTCTTTTAAACTTACTACACAGGAGGGAGTGTGGGAAAGTGTCATGTCACAAGTGTCACATAGTTACAATCACATGATAGGAAGTCACAATGTCATGTCATATGATATTATATGATGAGTATGGAAAAGTAGTATACAGACTATGTAGTAATTGTATAAGTAGTGTAGAAAATCTAATAGGAACTCCATCAAGTTCTCCTTGTCAACTCGGACTTGGAGAGTAATTAAGTCATCTAGGCTAAGTTGCTATAACCACATCTTGTTGTTAGTCCTAGTATACAATTCCTCTTTTGTACCCTTTTAGTACATCCATTAATAAGAAAAGAAATATAAATATTGACTTGGCCATTTTGCCAAGTCATGACATATACAGATGGGGGCAAAGAAAATACAAGCAGAAAAGAGAAAAAAGATAGAATAAAAACTGAAATCAGTAGAAAAATTCCTTAGAACAAGGAAACTTGAAAAATATTTCTCATACTTTCACAAATATGCTAGAAAACATCAAGAAGTATAATACAAAGATATAAATAGTATGGGAAACATTATGTAAGATATGTTTAGTTCTTAGTAAGAGTCATGTGATTATAGGAGATAGGTACACAGACCAACAAACATTTGTATAAGTAGTTAGTGAAATCCAATAGAAAACTCTATTGATATTATGACTTGATAAAACAGCTGAGTCATTATTTATATTTCTTTTCTTTTTCTTTTTCTTTTGGACTTACTACATAGGAAGGAGTATGGGAAAGTGTCACATCACAAGTATCACATAGTCACAGTCATATGATAGGAAGTCACAAGGTGATGTCACATGATGTGTGTGGGAAAACAGTGCACAGACTATGTAGTAGTTGTATAAGTAGTATAAAAAATCTAATAGAAGCTCTATCAAGTTCTCCTTGTTAACTTGGACTTGGAGTGGATTTAAGTTGCCTTGGCTAAAGTCTTACAAGTTCTATTGTAGCAGATGAAAATTGACAGAAGCTGTTAGACAAAAGTCTAGATACAATCAGCTATCTTTATGTCAAATAAGAAAGATTGAAATATACCTCAGTTCCTGTAAACACTGAACTGAGGTTTTAAGGTTCTACTATGTGGCACAACTATGTGCTTACTAAGTGTCAATTAGATAATCAATCAAAGAAAAGAAAGAACATGAGAGCTTAGAGACACATACACAAAAATAAACCTGCTTTAATTTACAACAAGTTCTTCCTGAACATTCACCTTAGATGAACTCTGAGTCTTCATGACTTCACACTAACAGGGAGTGTATCAGTGAGTCGGCTCTAAGTGGACATTAAGTAGGTTTTTTTTTTTTTAAGAGTGTATAAGCTATTAATGATGGGTTTATTAAATGTGAGAGGGTATAGGGCCTATAACCTATGAGAGCTAATAACCTCAGCATTTAGGACAACAACTGAGGTATACACAAGTATGAAACTAGGTATTATTATTTCAGGAAGATGAGTAAGCAACCTAGAACATGAAGTCTTAGTCTGAAGTGTACAAAACTAATTTTATTGATGTACCTATTAGAACACAAAGTGTTAAGACTCTAAACCTCACAGTTGAATATGCATTTCAACTTGAAGCTTATATCTAACACTTGATATCTTCATGTTCCTTGTTAAAGGATCTAGTTAAGGTTTTCAGTGAAGTTATATCGGAGGAGAGATGTTAACAAGACTTTGAGTAGCACCCTTGAGATTGTCCTAAGACAAGTAAGAGTACCGATTCCTCAGAGTAAGATTTTACAGGGGGA
>Ga0157361_1000763_pt1 | contig 11730 bp, 10 predicted proteins | sample AttlaeALBM2_FD_111481 | JGI IMG/M metagenome (GOLD analysis project Ga0157361, IMG submission 111481) | Fungus gardens microbial communities from leaf cutter ant in Ribeirão Preto, State of São Paulo, Brazil - Atta laevigata ALBM2 | ecosystem: Host-associated > Fungi > Mycelium > Unclassified ...
AATCAGTACCGCCTGGCGCGCCAGATCCTGCACTTCCTCGTCGGTCAGGCTGAAGCGGTCACGCTCTGCCTGGTCAACATCTTCAATGCGTACCTGCTCGCCGTGCTCCTGCGAATCGGCGTAAACCATGCGGATTTTCTTCGAGCCCATGGTCCGGCGAACAATCGCCGGGCGGTTAGCCGCCAGCGTCGGTTTGTGCACGTAAAACTCATCCGGGTTAACGGCACCCTGAACCACCATCTCACCCAGACCGAACGCCGAGGTGATAAAGACCACCTGGTCGAAACCGGACTCGGTATCAATGGTAAACATCACGCCTGATGAAGCGAGATCCGATCGCACCATGCGCTGAATCCCGGCAGACAGGGCAACACCGCGGTGATCGTAGCCCTGATGCACGCGGTAGGAGATGGCGCGATCGTTAAATAAGGAAGCGTAAACGTGCTTAACGGCAACCAGTACCGCATCGAAGCCCTGCACGTTCAGGAAGGTCTCCTGCTGACCGGCAAAGGAGGCATCAGGCATGTCCTCGGCGGTAGCCGATGAACGCACCGCGAAAGAGGCCTCGGCGTCATCAGAAGAGAGCTGCTCATAAGCAGTGCGAATCGCCTCTTCCAGCTCCGGCTGGAATGGCGTGTCCACGACCCATTGACGAATTTGTTTACCGGCCTGCGCCAGCTCAGCAACATCATCAATATCCGTTTTGTCCAGCAAATCATAAATACGCTGGTTCAGTCCGCTTTGATCGAGAAACAGATTAAAGGCATAAGATGTCGTGGCATAGCCGTTTGGCACAGAAACGCCCAGCGACGACAAATTCGTAATCATTTCTCCCAGGGAAGCATTCTTGCCCCCTACCCGATCAACATCATGCATGCCAAGCTGGTTGTACCAGAGCACTAAGGACTGTTGGTCTTGATTGGACATTGAGATAATCCTTTTAAATGATTAAAGCACATGGAACATTTTGCTATTCGCCAAAACAGCCTGGCATAATCGATTAATAAACACTAAGTGTTGAATCGTTAAAGCAAAAAAACAGCGACAAAATAGGACTACTCCGCGAAATAAAACGTGTTGCGCAACGATGCTATTTACCGCTAACAGATTGCTATAGTGATATTTTTCCCCTTTTCAGAGAGTTAGCTCTTGTATTTTGTTGCGCAACGCCCTCAGGCGCTATTTTGTGCGCGGCATGGAAAAAGCGAAAAATTAGCGATTTTCAAAACACTATTTCATCTAATATGAATAAATTGCACCGCAGATAAAGGGCGCTGACAGGAGCCGGCATGGATAATTCATTTTATAATGAATTAAAATGAAATATTGGCAATGGTAATGTTACACAAAAGTAAAAAAGAGGATGTGTCATTTATGAGTACAGAACGTAGCGTGTTCTACATCTCAGATGGGACCGCCATCACCGCCGAAGTACTGGGCCATGCGGTGCTGTCCCAATTTCCGGTGAACACCAATAGCGTTACGCTGCCCTTTGTAGAAAATGTCCAGCGTGCGCAGGCCGTAAAGGCGCAGATCAACGCACTCTTTCAGCAGAGTGGCGTGCGTCCTCTGGTGTTTTTCTCGATTGTGACGCCCGATGTGCGCGAAATCATTCTGGAGAGCGAGGGTTTTTGTCAGGATATTGTGCAGGCGCTGGTTGCCCCTCTGCAGAGTGAGCTGGGCGTCTCCTCCATGCCGGTGGCGCACCGCACGCACGGTTTGACGGCCAGTAACCTGGGCAAATATGACGCCCGTATTGCCGCGATTGATTATACGCTGGCGCACGATGATGGCATCTCCCTGCGCGGGCTTGAGGATGCTCAGGTCATTCTGCTGGGCGTATCCCGCTGCGGTAAAACGCCCACCAGCCTCTATCTGGCTATGCAGTTTGGCGTGCGCGCCGCGAACTACCCTTTTATTGCTGATGATATGGATAACCTTAAGCTGCCGCCCGCGCTGCGTGAACATCAGCACAAGCTGTTTGGCCTGACGATTGATCCGGAGCGTCTGGCCGCGATTCGCCAGGAGCGCGCCGAAAATACCCGTTATGCCTCAATGCGCCAGTGCCGCCTGGAGGTGGGCGAAGTGGAAGCGCTGTTCCGTCAGCATCAGATTCGCTATTTGAACAGCACCAACTACTCGGTTGAGGAGATTGCGACGAAAATTCTCGACATTATGGGTCTGCGTCGCAGCATGTACTAATGCAGATCGGCAGACGCGAAGCGGGTAAAAAAACCTGGCTTCCGTCTGTTTTTGCATACCCTTTTGATTTGGCTGGTTGAATTCACGAGCTAATGGTTTATTGTGACCATCATCACTTCCCGGTATTTCACCGTTGCGAAGAAAAGATTTTGAGAATCCCAATGAACAAAACTGATGAACTGCGTACCGCGCGCATCGGCAGCCTGCTGACGCCGGCGAGCCTCGCGCAACAATACCCTCTCTCAGCGGATATCGCCGCCAGCGTAACGGCGGCGCGCCAGCGGATCGCCCGCATTCTCACCGGTGAGGATCCGCGCCTGCTGGTGATTATCGGCCCCTGCTCACTGCACGATCCCAAAGCGGCGCTCGACTACGCTGAACGACTCAATGTACTGCGTGAGCAGTATCAAGATCGCCTCGAAATTGTTATGCGCGCCTATTTTGAAAAACCGCGTACGGTGGTGGGCTGGAAAGGCTTGATCTCCGATCCGGATCTCGACGGCAGTTTTGATGTCAACCGTGGGATTGCTATTGCCCGTAAGCTGCTGCTGGATATTAACGCAATCGGCATGCCGACCGCTACCGAGTTCCTGGATATGGTGATCGGCCAGTTTATCGCTGACCTGATTAGCTGGGGCGCTATTGGTGCACGCACGACCGAAAGCCAGATCCATCGTGAGATGGCATCTGCCCTCTCCTGCCCGGTGGGTTTCAAAAACGGCACGGACGGTAACGTGCAGATCGCCGTGGACGCGATCCGCGCCTCACGCGTCAGTCATATGTTCCTCTCGCCGGACAAAAATGGCCAGATGACAATCTACCAGACCAGCGGTAATCCGCATGGCCATGTGATTTTGCGCGGTGGACGCCAGCCCAACTATCATGCCGAAGATGTGGCAGCCGCTGCCGCTAACCTGCGTGAGTTCAATTTACCGCAGCAGCTGGTGATTGATTTCAGCCACGGCAACTGCCTGAAGCAGCATCGCCGCCAGCATGATGTCGCCGATGACGTTGCCGCCCAGATTCGTGCCGGCTCACGTGCGGTTGCCGGCGTGATGATTGAGAGTTTCCTGCAGGAGGGCAATCAGAAAGTGGTGAGCGGAGAAGCGCTAACTTACGGCCAGTCCATTACCGATCCGTGCCTCGGATGGGAAGAGAGCGCCGACGTGCTGGCAAAACTGGCTGCCGCAGTGGACAGCCGTTTCTGATCGTTATTAGCTGGAACAGCTCACTTCCAGCGTTTTGCCCCATTCAGGTGGCCGCTGGCGCAGCTCTGCGCTGATGGCCGCCTCATTAAAGGGCTGCTGCAGCGCCAGATGCAACGTCGTCAACGCCGCCTTCTCGCCCTTTTCAACTTCATCAATCACCTGCTGCGCCAGATAGTTGCGTAAAACCAGCGCCGGATTCGCCGCTTTCATAACGGCCTGACGCGCGTCGTCACTGACACTCTCCTGCAGCAGACGCTGTCGGTAATCCGCATACCAGCGATCAAAAGCGTCGCGATCGATAAATTCGTCACGCAGCGGCGACCGGGTCTCCTGCTGCTGCGTGTCGCTCAGCTGGCGGAAGGTAAACGTATAATCGCTGCGCTCCTGCGTCATCAGTCCCAGTAAGCCGGTCAGGAGCGCATTGTCATGTTCATCAGCGGTCAGCAAGCCCAGTTTAGCCCGCATCTTCTCGCCCCAGACGCGCATTAGCTCGCCTTCATACAGGCTCAATGCCTGTTTCAGCTGTTCCGTGTTCAGCAAACCAGATAGCGCATGAGCCAGTCGGTTAAGGTTCCACAAGCCGACGGCTGGCTGGTTTTGAAACGCGTAGCGCCCCTGATAGTCGCTATGGTTGCAGATAAAATCAGGCTGATAGTCATCAAGGAACCCGTACGGTCCGTAATCCAGCGTCAGGCCAAGAATCGACATATTATCGGTGTTCATGACGCCATGCGCGAACCCCACGCTCTGCCACAGAGCGATAAGACGCGCGGTGCGGAGCACCACGTCGCTGAACCACAGCAGATAGCGATCTGCCTCATCCTGCAGATGCGGCCAGTGGTGGCGAATGGCGTAATCGGCCAGCTGGCGCACCTTCTCCTGCTCGCCGCCATAATAGAAGTGTTCAAAGTGGCCGAAGCGCAGATGGCTCTCCGCGATGCGCATCAACATCGCACCGCGCTCGCGGGTTTCACGCAGCACCGGTTCATCACCAATTGCCAGTGCCAGCGCGCGCGTGGTGGGAATGCCCAGATGGTGCAGCGCCTCGGAAGCGAGGAACTCACGCACGCTGGAGCGGATCACCGCGCGGCCGTCGCCCATACGAGAATAGGGCGTCAGGCCAGCGCCTTTAAGATGCCAGTCCAGCTTGCGTCCGTCCGGCAGCTGCTGCTCGCCCAGAAGAATACCGCGTCCGTCACCAAGCTGGCCTGCCCAGACGCCAAACTGATGGCCGCTATACACCTGCGCCAGCGGCGACATGCCGGGCAGCAGGTCACGTCCGCTCCATACGCCGTGTCCTTCATCCGCAAACAGCGCCTCATCAACGCCCATCTCTGCTGCCAGCGGCACATTAGAGTAAAACAGCCGGCCACCGGCGAGCGGTGTTGGTTTCAGCGCCGTATAAAATCCTGGCAACTCTTGCTGCCAGCTATTAATAAATTGCATTACGACTCCCGAAGGTGCGCCCGGGGCGGCACCTGCATTGCGTGTCAAACGTTAAGGGTAGTCTACCGTCGTAATGGCGCAGAGAACAGGTGGAGGGTTTACTGCTGCGAAGGCGTAGTGAGCGTGACGTGAGGATAGATGAGATCGCCTAACCGATCGGCTTTAACCACCGGGAACAGCGCGCCCTGCATCTGCGCACCGTTCAGCGTAGTAACTTTTTCCAGCAGCGCATTATCGTCCACGCCACAAATTATTATTTGCGGCGTGCTGGTGGAAAAGTTATCGATAACAGCCTGAATAAAGGGCGTAAAAGAGGCACGTTTTGCCAGCCCCTGAATAAATGTTTTATCCAGCTTTAACACGCTAAACAGATTATCGTAAACAGCGGTTGCTGGTGCTTTTCCTGCCCCAAATTGTGAAAGCGATAAGCGAAATTCCTGATGCAGGCGCGCTAATAGCGGCTGATTTTTTCCCTCTGACAATGCGCGAAACGTTTCGCTAATATCCAGCACAATAAAAGGGAGCTGTTTAAATTTTCTTAACAGAAACTCACTCGCTAATAGCGTCATCGCCATTGATTCATCAATACGAACCAGCGCGATAATTTGATGCAACTCAAAAAAGTCCCGGTATTTTTCCAGCAGTGATAACTGGCTCTGCAGTAAACGTAATTGTTGTGCATCATCTAACTGCGGCAAGAGCAGATCCTGCGGCAGCGTAATGGGCGCGCTGTCGTGCACAAATTGTGTGACCAGCTCAACGGCCGTCAGCTGGCCTGTCAGAGTATAGGCTGGATAAAACCAGGTTTCCGACTGATAGTCGGCAGATAAATGGACTTTCATTTCTACAGCCAGAAGAAGTGGCAATTGGCGCATCGTATATCAATGAAAACGGTCAGGCAATAGGACCAAACGTGAGGAGAGACGCCGTTTTTTGTCTAATTGCCCCGTTTCAGGCATTTAATAACACATAAGCCAAATGACCGGGGTTGATGTCCTTACTGCTTAAATGTATTGCGTACTCTTTTTAGTATTAAATGCGCTGAGGGTAAAGTGCCATTTTAAATGAGAGTTATATTTTCCATAAAAATGGAATTAACACTGAAGTTAAAACCATTGGCTTTTTGCGTCTTTTTCCGACAATAAAGTCAGCAGATTAGATTCTGCGAGCCTGCCAGAAAACTTTCCGCCAATAGACATTATCCAGCGATGAGCGAATCACGCCCTGGCTGGTTGAGGCGTGAATGAAGCTGTTATCGGTATCATAAATACCCACGTGCAAGCCATTTTCGCCGCTCCCGGTTTTAAAGAAGAGTAAGTCTCCGGGCAGCAGATCGCGCTTATCGATGCGCGTGCCGATATCGGTTTGCGCCAGGGTCGAACGCGGCAGCTGCATGGCGAATTGATCGCGAAAAGTGAGGTAAACAAAACCGGAGCAATCCACGCCGCCCCGGCTTAAGCCGCCATAACGGTAAGGTGTGCCGTGCCAGCGGTTGAGTTGATCGTTGAGCTGGGCGATGACGGTGATGGAATCGGACAGTCGCCCGTTGGGGGGTGGCGCGTGGTGGCTACAACCGGCCAGCAGGAGTGCAATAACCAAAAGAGTCAGCCGCATCAGAGAAGTCCTTACATACCGTCGTCCGGCCAATACTGTAGCGGTAAAGCGGTACGGCCTGCAAGCTAAGGAATAATCAGCAGTGGCCCGTGCGGCGTATCAATCTGTTCGAAGCGGGTTTGGTATAGCGGTGCCAGCCGTGCCGCCGTCAAGACCTCGTCCGCCCTGCCCTGGCTGACTACCGCGCCCTGATGCATTAGCCATACGCGATCGGCATGGCGCAGGCTATGGTTGAGATCGTGCCCACTGGCAATAATAGCGATGCCCGCCTGACACAGCTGCGCCAGCAATCTATCCACTGCATGCTGCTGCGCCACGTCAAGCGCCGTCATCGGTTCATCCAGCACCAGCAGGCGCCCGCGCGGATTGATTGCCGGATGAATCTGCAGTACTACCGCCGCTAAACGTACCCGCTGCCACTCGCCGCCCGAAAGCTGCGTCAGGTTGCGTGTTAGCTTATCCTGCAGGCTGAGCTGGGTCAGAATGTCAGCCAGCACGCTATCAGTGACAGGCGCGGCTTGTGTCATGTGCATACGCAGATAGTGCCACACCGGCAGCGTGCCTGGCACGGCGTGCTGCTGGGGTAGCCAGGCGCGCAGCTGTGCCAGCGTCGCACCGGGCAGGCTTGTCAGCGCTTCTCCCGCCAGTTGAATGCCTCCCCGCGCAGGCAGTAACCCTGCCAGTACGCTGAGCAGCGTGCTCTTGCCGGCACCGTTCGGGCCGACAAGGTGCACCCGTTCACCGTGGTTCAGCGTGAGGTCAGCGGGCGTCAGCCGCCCTGCAACGCTGACGCCCTGGCACTGCAATAGCACTCAGGCCGCCAGCGCCTGTTCAATGCGCTTGAGGATGATCGGATCGTCCGGCGTCATATCGGGCGAGAAGCGGGCAATCACTTTGCCCTGCTTATCGATCAGGAACTTTTCAAAATTCCACAGGATATCGCCAGGCGCTTTAGGCGCGCGCCCTTTGCTCTCCATACGTTCAAGGAAGCCGCTGCCGGCCGGACGCTCGGCTTCCGGTTGCGCCGCCACCAGCTGGCGGTAGAGCGGATGACGCTGCTCACCGTTGACCTCTGTTTTATCAAACAGCGGGAAGGTCACACCGTAGGTGGTGCTGCAAAAAGTTTTGATCTCTTCATTGCTGCCAGGCTCCTGCTCCAGGAACTGGTTGCACGGGAAGCCAATCACGCTGAAATCTTTCGCCTGCCAGGCCTTCTGTAGCGCTTCCAGCTGCTCATATTGCGGCGTCAGGCCACATTTGGAAGCTACGTTTACCACCAGCAGTACTTTGCCCTGCCAGGCGGCCAGCGTCGTTTTGTCACCATCCAGCGTCACCAGTTCGGTTTCATAAATGCTCATCGTCGATTCCTGTCGTTAATTGCACACAGCCAGCCGCAGCTAGCGCGAGGACTTTACTAATAACATGATAAACAGCGGTGCGCCGAGCGTGGCCGTGACCACGCCAATCGGCAGCTCAGCGGAGGTCAGCACCAGGCGTGCGATAATATCCGCCGCCAGCAGCACGGCGGCGCCCGCCAGCGCGGCCGCCGGTAACAGATAGCGATGATCGCTGATTCCGCTCAGTCGCAGCAGATGGGGGATCACCAGCCCGACAAACCCGATCGCCCCGGCCATCGCCACGCTCACACCCACCAGCCAGCCCATCGCCAGCACCAGCAGGTTTCGCCACAGTAACAGCGGTAAACCAAGCTGGCGCGCTGAGGTTTCGCCCAGCGCCAGTAAGTTCAGGGTGCGCGCACTGCCCAGCAGGCCAAGCGTGACCGGCAGCAGTGCCAGCATCATCCAGCCATAACGCCAGTCGATGCCGCTAAAGCCGCCCATCATCCAGTACATCAACTGGCGCAGATCGAGGCTGGTACTAAAGTACACGGCCCAGGTCATGATGGCGCTACAGATAATGCCCAGTGCCACGCCCGTCAGGAGTAGCCGGCTTGCGGAGAGCTGCCGGTGGGCGAAGTGCAGCAGAAGCAGCGTAATCAGCAGTGCGCCGGCCATCGCGGCCAGCGCCAGGCTCCACAGCGCACCATTGCCAAGCAGCACCCCCAGCACCAGGCCAATACCTGCCCCATTGGATACGCCCAGCAGACCCGGCTCCGCCAGCGGATTATTAAACAGCGCCTGCATCACCACACCGCATAGCGCCAGCGCCGCCCCTACCAGCAGCACGGCCAGCGTGCGCGGCAGACGCAGCTGCCAGACGAACAGGTCGCCGCTTGCAGAAAACCACGCGGTTGGGGAGATCCAGCTATCACCGGCGCACAGGCTAATGACCAGCAGCAGCGCCAGTAAGGTGGCGAGCACAAGAATCCAGCGCTGGCTGCGCCGATTGGCGTGATGAGCGAGCTGATCCAGCAGAGTCATAGATAAGATTGACTGAGAAAACAGAGATTTGATTGTAGAGAGATTACAGCAAAAAGAAAGCCAGCGGATCGCGGCCAATAAAAAAGGCCGCTACGCGGCCTTTTTGTCATACTGAAATCAGTCAGCATCCTTGGGTGACGCGTTCTCAACGCGACTTTTCAACTTCTGCCCAGGACGGAATGTCACCACGCGGCGGGCGGTGATTGGAATATCTTCCCCCGTCTTAGGGTTACGGCCTGGACGCTGGTTTTTGTCACGCAGATCAAAATTACCAAATCCGGACAGTTTTACCTGTTCTCCGTTTTCCAACGCACGGCGAACCTCTTCAAAAAAAAGCTCCACCAACTCTTTGGCATCGCGTTTGCTCAACCCGAGTTTTTCAAACAGGTACTCTGACATTTCAGCTTTTGTAAGCGCCATAGGTTCAATCCCTCAAGGTTGCCTGGAATCGCTCTTTTAATGCTGCAACGCATTTGGCAACGGTCGCAGCAATCTCCTCTTCTTCGAGTGTCCGGCTGGTATCCTGCAAAATCAGGCTAATCGCGAGGCTCTTTTCACCCTCGTTTACGCCCTTACCACGGTACACGTCAAACAAGTTTACGCCAACTATCTGATTTACGCCAACTTTCTTACACTCCGCGATGATATCTGCTGCTGGCACGTTTTCCGCCACCACTACAGCAATATCACGACGGTTTGCCGGGAAGCGTGAAATCTCGCGTGCGTCAGGCAGTACGCGGTCTGCAACCTTATTCCAAAGCAGTTCAAACACTAAGGTGCGGCCGTTAAGATCCAGCTTACGTTCCAGCTCCGGATGAACCACCCCGATAAATCCGATTCGTTCATCACGCAGATAAATTGCGGCACTCTGTCCCGGGTGCAGCGCCGGATTGGCTTCTGCGCGGAACGAAATTTCATCCAGCTTACCGGTTAACTCCAGCAAAGACTCTAAATCGCCTTTCAAATCATAGAAGTCAACCGTCTGGCGCGCCAGATCCCAGTGCTCTTCGAAGCGGTTACCGCTTAACACGCCCGCCAGCATAAGATCCCGGCGGATGCCGAGATCGGCCTGCGTATCAGGAACAAAGCGCAAACCGCTCTCAAACAAGCGCACACGACCCTGCTGACGGTTTTGGTTATAGACCACGGCACCCAGCAGACCGGTCCACAGTGACAGGCGCATGGCCGACATATCGCTGGAGATCGGGCTGGGTAAAATCAGGGCCTCTTCGCCCGGGTGCAGCAGCTGCTGAACCTTGGGATCAACAAAACTGTAGGTGATGGCTTCCTGGTAGCCTTTATCCACCAGCAGATTTTTTGCCCGCTTCAGCGAGAGCGCAGCTTCACGGTGCTGCGTCATGATCAGGCTGGCTTTGACCGGTACGTCCGGAATGTTGTTGTAGCCGTAAACGCGCGCCACCTCTTCCACCAGATCTTCTTCAATCGCCATATCAAAACGCCAGCTCGGGGCCACCGCCTGCCACTCACCGTTGCCGGCGGTCACTTCACACCCCAGACGCGTCAGGATATCGGTCACCTGTTCATCGGCAATAACGTGGCCGATCAGGCGGTCCAGTTTTTCGCGACGCAGCGTGATTTTTGCGCGCGGCGGCAGTTTACTGGCATCGGTCTGATCGATGATCGGGCCGGCTTCGCCACCGCAGATCGCCAGCAGCAGCTGGGTTGCGCGCTCAAGGGCTTTAAACTGCAGCGCCGGATCAACACCGCGCTCGTAGCGATGGGACGCATCGGTGTGCAGGCCGTGACGACGCGCGCGGCCGGTAATGGCCAGCGGAGCAAAGAAGGCGCACTCGAACAGGACATTCTGCGTCTCTTCATTTACGCCCGAGTGCTCGCCACCGAAAATGCCACCCATCGCCAGTGCTTTGTGGTGATCAGCAATCACCAGCGTATCGCTGTTGAGTTTTGCTTCGCTGCCATCCAGCAGCGTCAGGGTTTCGCCCTCTTTCGCCATGCGCACCACGATGCCGCCATCAATGCGGTCCAGATCGAAGGCGTGCATAGGCTGGCCGAGCTCCAGCAGCACATAGTTGGTGATATCAACCACCGGATCGATTGAGCGAATGCCACAGCGACGCAGCTTTTCACGCATCCACAGCGGGGTAGCGGCCTTGACGTTGATGCCTTTCACGACGCGACCGAGGTAGCGCGGACAGGCATCCGTAGCATCAACGCGAATCGGGAAGGTATCGGTGATGGTCGGCGCGACCGGCTCAATATCCGGTTCGGTCAGCGGCAGGCCGTTTACCACAGCCACATCACGGGCTACACCAATGATACCGAGGCAGTCAGCACGGTTAGGCGTAACGCTGATTTCAATGGTGTTATCGTCCAGCTGCAGATAAGCACGGATATCGGTCCCGACCGGCGCATCGGCAGGCAGCTCGATAATACCGTCATGATCCTCGGAAATACCCAGCTCAGAGAAGGAGCACAGCATGCCTTCAGAGGGTTCACCGCGCAGTTTCGCGGCTTTGATTTTGAAATCACCCGGCAGTACCGCGCCCACGGTGGCGACAGCCACTTTCAGGCCCTGACGGCAGTTAGGTGCACCGCAGACGATATCCAGCAGGCGATCGCCGCCCACGTTAATTTTGGTCACGCGCAGTTTGTCGGCATTCGGGTGCTGGCCGCACTCCACCACTTCCCCTACGACCACGCCGTGGAACGCACCGGCAACTGCCTCCACGCCATCCACTTCCAGACCGGCCATGGTGATTTGCTCAGACAGCGCTGCGCTGTCCAGGGCTGGATTTACCCATTCGCGTAACCAGAGTTCACTGAATTTCATTGGATAACCTGCCCTTATTTAAATTGTTTGAGGAAACGTAAATCATTTTCGAAGAAGGCGCGCAGAT
>Ga0157361_1000764_pt1 | contig 11727 bp, 12 predicted proteins | sample AttlaeALBM2_FD_111481 | JGI IMG/M metagenome (GOLD analysis project Ga0157361, IMG submission 111481) | Fungus gardens microbial communities from leaf cutter ant in Ribeirão Preto, State of São Paulo, Brazil - Atta laevigata ALBM2 | ecosystem: Host-associated > Fungi > Mycelium > Unclassified ...
ATGCTACTACCTATTGTTCTACATATGGTAGTGCCTTTGTGCTAAGAATAATGATAACCTAACCATATGGAGGCTGTCCTTTGTTCTAAGAAAAGGACAGATGACTATCTATAGGTAATTAATGAAGTCTATGTGCAAACATTGAGGTCTTCTTATCTCCACTAATATTAATTTCCTCGGCGCTGTTTTAGGCTCATTCTGAGCGGTATAAAGAAGGCTTCTCTGATGCCCAAAAGAAAAGCTTATATCCTGGCTGTTCTCAAGATATTGGTGATTTAATAAATGGTACCATGGTGGTTACCAGTTGATCTGCCTAATATCTCGACCATTATTGATTGCTTCAAGACGTGACTGGTATTGATCAAAGGGTATTCCTAAGGGCTTTAAGCTGGTCTTGAGACCATGGAAATCGTCAAAGAATTGGTGGAGATATGACCGAATGAAGTTTGTGACAGGTAGGAGCCACTAGGGGATGAATAGGACTGAGGGAGATAGGCAGAGCCAGAGCTGACTTCTCAGGGCCAGAGATTAAGGCAAGCTCTATGGGAGCAATAGTAGAAGAATGGGAAGACAAAGGAGACTCTGCCCTAGGCAAAACTGGAAGAGAAGTGTCACAAACTTCATTCAGTCATACCTCTACCAATTATTTGACGATTCCCACGGTCTTGGAACCAGCTTAAAGCCCTTGAGAAGACCTTTCAATAAATACCAGTCACATCTCAAAGCAATCAATAATGGTCAAGATATTAGGCAAATCAACTGGTAACCACCATGGTACCATTTATTAAATCACCAATATCTCGAGAACAGCCAGGATATAAGCTTTTCTTTTGGGCATCAGAGAAGCCTTCTTTATACCGCTCAGAATGAGCCTAAAACAGCGCCGAGGCAATTAATATTAGTGGAGATAAGAAGACCTCAATGTTTGCACATGGACTTCATTAATTACCCATAGATAGTCATCTGTCCTTTTCTTAGAACAAAGGATAGCCTCCATATGGTTAGGTTATCATTATTTCTAGCACAAAGGCACTACCATATATAGAACAATAGGTAGTAGCATGTGATAATCTGTCCTAGTGCACAGACCATCACTTTCATGTATATAAGGACTCATAGTCTGAGGATTAGACCTCAGACTTAACAATATCTTTTGTCACTTGTCTAACTCTGCTTATAAGCTCTTTGAATCTATATTCAGTTCATCACAAAACAAGTAAGTGATCTTTTGTGATACTCTGGGATTGTCTTCATCGATCCTCTTCTCTTAGGTCTCTTGCCCTTCCATCGTCTCCAATTTCTTTCCAATCTTCTCTAATATTCTTGGTCGTATATCTTGTCTGACCATCTGAATAGCTTTCTTGCCGTAAATCTTCCTGGCAATTCTCCTCTTCTGAATGTTCCTTCCTTGTATTCTTGTCTTGCCACATCTTTCATATCTTGTTGATATTCTCTCTCAAATTCTTCGATTGCCTCTTTTGTGTTCTCTAAATTCTCCCTTCCTTCCCAGGTATCTGACTCCACTGTGAATTCTTTCCAACATACTAAATACTTATCTTTCCCTCTAACCTTCCTCTTATTTAGTATTCGTTCCACCTCCCATTCTTCTTCCCCTTCAATTATGACTGGAGCTAGTTGCTCCTTTCTTTGTCCTTCTACCTGTCCTACATATTGTTGTACTCTACTAACATTGAATACCAGGTATATCTTCACTGTGCTAGGTAGTTCTAATTTGACTGCATTCGATGATACTATTTCCTTGACTTTGTAAGAACTGATGAATCTTTCCATCAACTTCTCTGTCCTCCTCCTGACTATCTGATATTTCAGATCCTTGGTACTGAGCATAACCAAGTCCCCTACTTTATACTCATCTGTGTCTGATCTCTTCCTGTCTACATACTTCCTCATATCTTCCTGCACTTTCCTTAACACCACTTTTGCCTCTTCTTGTATCTCCTTCATTTTCTTCACAAATTTTTCCACTCCCGTGTATTTTTCTTTCTTTCTCCCTTCAAACCCCATCCTGGGATCTTGCCTGTAATTTGCCTTAAAAGGTGACATCCTAGTACTTGAGTGCACTTTATTGTTATACGCGAACTCTACTGTTCCTAACCACTCTGGCCACTGCTCTTGCCTATGATCAATGAACATTCTCAAGTATTGTTCCAACTCCTGGTTAACCCACTCTGTCTGTCCGTCTGTCTGAGGGTGGAACACTGTCGACAATTTACTCTTAATCCCTAGCATCTTGTTCAACTCTTTCATTAACCCCACCGTGAATTGTGGTCCTTTGTCTGATATAATGCTCTTAGGTAAACCATGTAACTTCCACATGTTGTCCCTGAACAACCTTGCTAATCTTTTTGCTGACGTTTTCTCTGTAGTCAGTATGAAATGGACTATTTTAGTTAACCGATCCACTACTACTAGAATACTGTCATATCCCTGCGCTAAGGGCAGCTTAGTGATAAAGTCTGCCGATATATGCATCCAAGGTTTTTCTGGAATAGAGTTGGGCATTAACTTGCCCGCTGGCTGCTCTGTGTAGTTTTTATTGTGCTGGCAGGCGTCGCATCCCTCTATGTATCATTTCACCTCTTTTGTTATTCCTGGCCACCAGAAATTGTGGGTGACCAGCTCCACTATCTTCTATTGCCCCTCATGCCCTCCTACTGGTGTGTCATGATATAGCCTAATTATTTCCACTCTAAGCTTGTTATCTCTTGGTACATAGACTTTTCCTTCTTTGTACATTACGTCATCTACTTCTCTCCATTCTTCATCCCTTAACATTTTTACCCCTGCTCGTTTCATTTCTTCCACTGCCTTTACCACTTCATCGTCTTTTACTTTGGACTTTCTTACTTCCTCTAGTAGATCTACCCCATCTACTATAATTTCTACTGCTTCTGTCTTTCTTACTTCTAACTACTCTGGTTTCACCAACGTTTCATCCTCGTTATCCTTTTCTACCCCAATCTCCCAGTCTGGCTTTCTGCTGAGACTGTCTGCTTTCTCCATCTTACTTCCCAGAACGTGTTTTGACGTAAAGTCAAATCTAGATAGATACAAAGCCCATTGTGCTTGTCTTTGATTCAATTTTTGCACTTTCATGAAATATTCAAGATTTTTGTGATCTGTCCAAATCTCGAATTTAACTACTGCTCCTTCCAGGAAATGTCTCCACACTTCTAGGCATCTAACTACTGCCAACATTTCTTTGTCGTGAATCTTGTAGTTCCATTCTGTGTCACTTAGAGATTTTGAAATAAAGGCGACTGGTCTCTATTTTTCATCTGAGCACTTCATTGAGAGTACTCTTTCAGTGGCATAATTTGAAGTGTCGGCTTTTACCCTAAATTCCTTGTCCAAATCTGGGGCTGCTAATACTGGTTTACTAGTGAAGATTCTTTTCAGCTCGTCAAATGCTTTCTGTTGCATTTTCTCCCACCGCTACTTCTCGTCTTTTCACGTAAGTACGTTCATTGGCCTAGCTACTCAAGCGAAATCTTTGATGAACCTCCTGTAATAGTTTGCGAGGCCCAAAAACTTCTTGACATTTTTCACATTTTTTGGCTGTGGCCAACTAAGTACTCCATCCACTTTCCATTCCATCAGGTCCTATGATAACCCCTAGAAATCCTATCTTCCTCGCTGATGGGGATCAAAGGGAATTTGATCTTGGGACAAGGGTGACAACAAATAGGAATCTACTAATCCCCGAGATGTTTCACAGTTGTGCACTAAACGAGTAGGCACTGGGGAGGTAGTCAAATAACAAAGGAGAGCTTGGTAATAGGGAATAGGGTAGGATATGATCCAAAAGAAATAGCAGAAATAATAATAAAATATTTAAGAGTCCACTCAAGGTAGATCTCACTGTAATAGGATCCCTAAGACGCGCATTCATCTCGCATTGTGACACTGCTGTCCTTACCTAGTCTAGTAGCCTGGCTCACTGTCAATACAGCAGAACTACCTAGAACTCCCGTGCCATTGTGTGGGCTCTGCTTCAGTTGACCGTACAACTGAAAGCCAACTCCAATGACACGTAGCGAGCTGTTAACTCCTAGCATAAGCGAATGCCCAAATCCGTTGGGGCTCGAATTCCCGTCGAGAGAGAGTTTGGGTGGGTTTTTAGAAAATAAAGTAGGACACTTGGAAGAACCAGAAACTCAGTTACTCAAAAATAGCTGTTAAGCTCTAGAGCACAGAGAGGGATGATGATGGGAGTGTGATGCTTGATTTTCCCTCCTGTGCCCTAGAGTATTTTATTATGATTAAAAAGCAAAAAGACAACAAAGAAAGTGAGACAAAGAAAACCTTCGAATTCCCAATTCTAGTAAGGCCGTAATGATGGTACAGCGCTCCTCCCAGACACCGACTAACCGCTCCCTGACATCCTAATCCTACTCCGGGAACCCTTTCTCACACAATGGTCAGGCCTTGAGCATCTCGACAGACCGTAGACAGAGATGGCCGTCTTGAGCCGTCTTGTTCTCGTGCGCGTTCCCTTCATCTAATCTCCCTACTACTCCTCTTCTCAGCTTCCCAGTTCTTCCTATTACCTCTCCTATGCACTCCCACTCTTCTATCTTCCAGTTTCCTCCTACCACTGTTACGAGGCAACTTCGCAATGGTACAACTCTCTTGATCTTGCTATAATTAGCCATCAGTGATGATGGCCTGAATCTGATCGTAACTTTTCTTTAAATAGGACTGTCAATGGCTATGGTATGACATCGTTCGGATTGCGTAGTCCGTCCTAAGCTTGTTTCCGCCCTTGAGAGCACTTCTAGAAGAGAAATCTGTTAGGAATCCAATACAGGGCACCTGGGCAAGCGTCTATGAGGCGTATGTAGTGGTGGTCACAGCCGCTACCCTGCTACTCGAGCTAGATGCTCAAGTCCACGACTAGGCGTCTAAAGGAACATTTCTAGGGGGCCAAGCTCATCTCTCGAGCTGGTTATTCCCGTTATTAAGGTGCAGAATGTCACTTAATTTGCCTAAACTTTTGTACGGCGTAACATTGCCTTCCACACACATTTTTCCGGCTTAATATACAAGTCATTCTCCTCTAACCTTCTCAATATTTCCTCCACAATTTCATCATGTCCTTTCTCAGTTTCTGTTCCTACTAACACATTGTCCACAAACGCTGCCACTTTTCTTTCGTTAATCAGGTCACTCAGTATTTCATTCATCATTGCTTAAAATGTTGCTGGTGAATTTGTCATTCCAAAAAACATAACCATCGGTTCAAATGAGCCTATGTGCATTGTAAATGCTCCCTTTCACTTGTCTTCTTCTTTTATCCTCACATTGTTGAACCCCCACCGTTATCGAGAGACTGTGATAATCCTTAGTGATCATCCTAGGTGGATGTTCAGGAAGAACTTGATAGAGTTCTTCGTTGGATTGCTCAACTACTTATACTACTTTTACAAGTGGCTGTACACTAATAGTTCACAATCACATGTCCTTCTGGAATGTTCTATGACCACATGATATGATTACCTAAGCTTCCCATGCTATTTATATCTCCACTCCATTATATGACTTGATGTTGTGGATTAAGTGTTTGAATGTATGAGAAACTATTTTCTTCTTGGGGCTCTCATAACACCCACCTTAGATCTATCTTTGTGAATACTCTTTTACTACCTATGTTATCAATTAACTCTGTGATTAGTAGTAGCAGATAATTATTCTTCACTGTCTGGCTATTAAGGTTGCAGTAGTCCATCACCATCTACTTACTTCTATCCTTCTTGCCAACAAAAAATACTGGCGACATCTACGGGGATTTTGAGGGTCTGATATACCCTTTCCTCAGTTGATTCTCCATGAATTTTTGAATCTCCTTGTTATGAGACCTCTAAAAAGGAGATAGTTTCCTGTACATTTGAACACTTAATCTACAATATGAAGTCATACAACAGAGTCAAGATATAAATAGCATGAAAACTTAGGTAATCATATCACATGACAGTATCATGTGATCATAGAACATTCCAGAAGGACATGTGATTGTGGACTATTAGTGTACAGCCACTTGTAAAAGTAGTATAAGTAGTTGAGCAATCCAACGAAGAACTCTATCGAGTTCTTCCTAAACATCCACCTAGGGTGATCACTAAGAGCTATCACAGCCCATCGATAACACTCTTCTCTCTCATTCTTGGACAGAGGATAAATCTTTCTTTTCCGTGGTTTAAACGTCTCCTTAAGATCTATCACATGATCCCAAATCTTTCTAGTCAGCATCCTCTCGGACTCTACCTTTCCAAATACTTTCCTTCACTTTAGAAATTTCTTAGAGACCATTTCCTCAATTTTCCTATGGTCCTCCTCCATCTCTTCTTCCTTTCCCCAATCTTCTTTATCATCTATTGCCCAACGGACAATTTTCTCTTCTTCCTCAATTGCTAACATTTTAACTTTCTTCTTTCTTTGACTCCCTCCGCCACACAAGGGTGGGCATCTTGTCATTTTTACTTCTCCCGTCTCCCAGTTTATTTCTGGATTGTGTGCCGCCAACCATTGTAAGGGGACTACTCTAGTATTGCTTAGATTACCTGGTAGGGTTTGTATCATCTAGCGTTCCCACTGATCCTCGGACATCCACAGTACCCTGTACCCTTCCCTCTAGTTTGGGTCTCCATCATAGATACTAGATAACCATATCTGGCGGTGTAGTTATTATTGTCCAGTGCATGTGACTATGGCAACTGGTGCACAGACCGGCTAGTCTAGTATATATAGCTAGTGATATATGGTAGAATACCTTACCTCAACAATAGTTGAAGCTCCTGAGCTACACATTGCTTCTACTTAAGACAATTCACTTACTATAAGCTTGAGTATGTTCTGGTACAGACATCTAACTGTGCCCTTACAACCATGGCATCCCTAATATGACTTTTGTCTTTCCTAAGTCACACACATCCATTCTCATTCTCTCCATATGGCCTTTGTAATAAACATTGCACTCTACTTGGTGCATTATGGCCCCTCCACTATTATTGGTACCATCTACATTTCTGACAGCTATTGCCCTCTCCAATTTCTGCAGCTTAAACCCATGTTTTGCTGCCGTCTGTTTGTCCATAAACATCCCTGTTGCGCCACTGTCCAAGAGTGCTTTTATCATTATGCCTTCATGTGTATCTATCTTCTCCACTTCTATATTCAATCACATATCATGACTTGGCAAAATGGCTAAGTCATTATTTATATTTCTTTTCCTTTTTCTTTTCTTTTCTTTTTCAAATATTGTTTTTCTTTTTTCTTTTCTTTTCTTTTAATTTGTAATATCAATGGACACACGAGAGCAAGTTGACTCATAAGGAAGCATGGGATAAAGGACAGGGTTAGGGCTACTCTGCTTGTATAAATAGTGTACAGAATCTAATGGGAACTCTATCGAGTTCTCTTTGTCAAATGCTGAATAAAGAGACAGTTGGCTTCATTTCAGTCATCGGACTTTAGCTGCTGACACCACACTTCTCTTAACATTTTGAAGGTTCTCCTGACCTCCTTTTGACTACCCTCCTCTTTTGCTGTGCTTTCCGGTTCTCCTGACCATGCGCCGCTTTTCCTTTACATCCACACCAGTTCAATACCTCCTGTCTCTTTGAGCAGATCACTCCCTGTCCCCTGTTGTCTCCCACATGACATCCTCTTTCCCCGCACCTTTTACACACTAGATACGAGACCACCACTTCTTTTGTCATCCACCCCAACTCTAATAACTGCACCTCTTCCAGGACGCCTTTCCCACAGTACACCTCTGCCCTTATCCTCAGTTTTTCCACTGAGGTCCTCTTCCACTGTTGCTGCGCTTCTCCCTGTACAGGGCGCGTTGCTTCTTTCTCCTTTACTCTCCTTATCTCCCATTGTTCCTGTGCTTTTCCTCTTTCGAGGCGTGCCGGCTCCCTCCCTCTTTGTTGGTGCGCCTTTCCCTCTACTGGGTGTGCCACCCTTACTTGCTTCTGCTATAATAGACATTCCCTACACTTATGTCCTTCCTCCCTGCACTTGAAACACCTTACAGCCACCGTCCTTATACTTCTTATTACTCTTTCCTCTACATCACACTGCATTACTCAGCTCTTTAAAACTTCAAATTTATTTTGAGGCATCTCTGCCTCTTTTTCTCCCTCTTTTCTATTCCTGCAATTTCAGGCCAGGTGCCCAAACCCTTTGCAGCTCCTACAGAGCTTCCCCTTTCTTCCTCCTAATTCTTTCCTTAGTTTGGCAAGGGCACGTTTCTCTTTGAGCAGGCTGCTCATCAATGAATCGTATTGTTGCAAAGACATAGTGCTGCGTCTCTGCAGGGGTACAGATTTAATGGTTGATCTTACTAAAGTTACGTCTACTAGGGTGCAAGATTTTCACCCAGCTAGACCCTTACTGCCTTCATGACTACTGCCCTAATACTATGGTTAGACTATTACTCCTCAGGGGAGATCCCTAATCTAGACGGCCTACTAGTGGTAACTGTCACTCCTCTGTGTGTACCAACTCACAATAGAGCACAGCACGAGGTTTATACTAAGAAAAGGACAAGTATTCTACTAAACACTGCTTGATTGTGAGGTCAGGTCTCAGTAATAATACCCAAGCTTGGTACTACACTTCCACCTGCAGTCCCTAACTAACTGCAAAGTCCCCTTAAGCCAAGGGCCCAGCTATGTATAAAGGTGGTTACTAATTGTGGTGATCAGCGACTAAGAGTTGATAAGATGAGAGTTGAGAGTGAGCAGAGTCCAAGGCGGACGGTGCTCTAGGTGTGGAATCGAGTTCTAATGTCAGACTAGCTAACTCCAAAGCCAGAATTAAGCCAACTGCTCCTTTATCAGTGTTTGACAAGGAGAATTCGATAGAGTTCTCATTGGATTTGGTACACTATATATATATGCAGAGTAATCCTAACCCTGTTCTTTTATCCCATGCTTCTCTATGAGTCAACTTGCTCTTGCACGTCTGTCGATATTACAAATTAAAAGAAAAGAAAAGGAAAATAAAAACAATATTCAAAAAGAAAAGAAATAATGACTTAGCCAATTTGCCAAGTCATGACAGTAACCAAGTTCTACAATCTATCCAAGACCTTGAATTTGCAACCAAGTTGTATCACTGTTATGCTGCCAGTGAATTTGCGGCAGAAAGTAGCATTTGATACACATTATACCAACAGATTTCTAATTAGAATTTGCTCTAGAACCCATTATCTGTAAGGGGACACCCTAGAGGTACGCTTAGTGAGTTAGGTAGGCTCCCACCTACTGACCATTATCCTTCCGATCGCATTCTCACTCTCTCCTTCCTTTCTCTTCTGTGTCATACCATGTGATGCCTTTAGTTCTAATATTGAACTCTGTGTGATTATCTGTCAGGTACCATGTGAACTGTGCCTTGATGGTCTAGTAGTATAAATACTAGCTTTCTGTTGTAGATATACCTCAGTTGAATCTCACCTTAACTTCTGGGACTATCCATTAAAGCTTAAGGGTCTTCGCCTTGTGTGTGACAGCGCCCTAACATTATCAGTCCTTAGAACATACCAAAGTGTTATGTGAAATAGTGAGCAGGTAGAACTGGACCTAGAGCTCATGCGGATATCTTGGGAGGCAAGTAAGATGAGCTGGCATCAGGTTATAGACAGAGTTATTGGATAAGAATGTTCTAGATCCACTTTGTATGGGATACACCTTAAGAGAGATGGGATATTTGACCTCTAGAACCAACAGTATACCAGTGACAGACTTAGTCAGATAGGCCGTTGATTGCAAATAAGCATTGATGGTATCAGATCAGTTATATTTAGATAAATGATACCTAGGATATGACTTAGAGATTTAAGACTGTGATTGGAGCTTACTAACACTTGACAGGTAACTAAGGAGTTCAAAATCACAAGCCAACAACAGAAAAGAGAACCCCAAAGGATAAAGAAGATTCTAGAAGGAAATGGCAGTAGGGACACGTCATTGATGGAAAGGAGACAGGAGAGGGATACATAATCAGTAGGATTTTGGGAGGACTTAGGACAAGAAGGAGTTGAGGGAATCCTAAAAGTAGTAATAGTTTCCTTTTTATATTTTATTCCTTAAGTTTCAGGGCTTTGTAATGACTTTAATATAGTATCCAGGGCAGGATGAGGAGAAAGAAGGAATCTCTTGGTACTTACCTTTATCATCACTGCCTCTGGAATCATAAAATGTGAAACTATTGAGTATAAGAGTTTGGAGTCAGTAGGATGTCTTGAGAGGAACACTGAATATACCCAGAACTCAATCTAGAGAGGAATAGCAGATGCAACTCGGGCAGACTGGGAAAGCTTGGCTAGGTACATACTTGGATTGCATTACACCTGTAAGGTTTAGTGTTGGGGGTACAGATAAGGGGGCAACTGAGTGTGGAGGATCCATAAGTGATCATGTAAGACTTTAGCCAAGATGACTTAAATCCACTCCAAGTATGAGTTGACAAGGAGAACTCAATGGAGTCCTTATTTATTCCTATATACTGTCACAAACTTCATTCGGCCATATCTCCATCAATTCTTTAACGATTCTCACGGTCTTAATGGAACCCAAAAGCCCTTGAAAAGACCTTTCAATCGATACCAGTCACATCTCAAAGCAATCAATAATGGCCAAGATATTAGGCAAATCAACAGGTAATGTCATATGACGGAAAATACCCAATTAATAATATAATTTCCTTTTTATTTTATATTATTACTAATTTTTCGATCCTAAACTCCTGTTGTCTACTCCTATAGGATCACAATGTAGACTAGTTACTTGTACTCCTCCTATTCTGGACTTAGTATAAGTACTCCAGTAGTTACATCCTAGTTCCTTAGATTGTAGATTAAAGTCATTTATGTCCTTAATATCCATCTCCACTCCTATCAACCTATATACCACTCCTTTCCTGATCTCCTGGCAACAATTCTGTCCTCCTGAAATACGCAACCACACACATGACAGCAGATCGAGGCACAGTGCACGAGCTGAGGCCAAGGTTGTTCCCTCATTTTTATTGTCAACTCCTTTCCACTCTGGGCCACTCCGTTCCTGCTCCGCACGTCCATGACAGGTAACCACCATGGTACTGTTTATTAAATTGCCAATATCTCAGAAACTGCCATGATCTAAGCTTCGGTTCTAGGCTCAGCAGAAGCCCTCTTCATACTGCTCAGAATGAGCCTAGAACGACCTCAAGGCAATTAATATTAGTGAAGATATGAAGACCTCAATGTTTGCACATGGACTTCATTAATTACCCATAGATAGTCATTTGTCCTTTTCTTAGTGTGGGGGTAGCCTTTGGGCTACTTGCATAATAGTGTGTGCTTCATCATCTCATTTCTATTTCTATTTCTTTTATTGGTTTTCTCATTCATTTAATTTCTATTTCAATTCTATTAGATAATTATGTAATCATCAATAGTAAAAGTGACATGACACAAAAATAAAAGATATCTTTTTGACCTTCAACTACAAAACTCTAAGACCACTTTCCCCTCTGAACTCGCCATTCTTCCCACATTAGAACAAAGGACAGTCTTCATAAGGTTAAGTTATCGCATTTTCAAGTACAAAGGCACTACCATATGTAGAACAATAGGTAGTAGCATGTGATGCTCTGTCCTAGTGCACAGACCATCACTTTTCTGTATTTAAGAACTCATAGTCTGAGGATTAGACC
>Ga0157361_1000765_pt1 | contig 11719 bp, 10 predicted proteins | sample AttlaeALBM2_FD_111481 | JGI IMG/M metagenome (GOLD analysis project Ga0157361, IMG submission 111481) | Fungus gardens microbial communities from leaf cutter ant in Ribeirão Preto, State of São Paulo, Brazil - Atta laevigata ALBM2 | ecosystem: Host-associated > Fungi > Mycelium > Unclassified ...
AACAAGTGATAAGGGATCTATAAAGACAATGTATCCCAACAAAGACATTAAATCAATGTGAGTGAGAATACAGAGAGATATATATGAGAATGGAAATTAAAGAGTAATATCTGTTGAGTTCTATACTAAGGAGAGCAAAATCAAGATATGCTCCACCTAGGATATCAAAGCCATTGTGGGCTTGATTCTTATTCACTTTCACCTTGAAAAACTCATTGGTTAATATCATCTGCATACTATATCACTACCAGAACATCATACCCTCAACACCTTTTTGGATTCTCAACACTTCAAGAAGGCTCTCCCTTATTGCATAACCACTAGCAAACTCATCTTCAAATAGAGCCTAAAAATCAAGAGTCCCATAATGGACATCAATCACTGTCTCAATAAAGTCTGTAGCAGTGATGGGGATCAAAAGGTTTGATTACTGACAAAGGTGAAAATAAGTAAAAGAAAGGGTTTTCAAAATGTTTTACAATTGTATGCTAACAAGTAGGCACTGGGGAGATTATCAAATGTAAAAGAGAGTTTATATGGGGGAGAAGTAGGGGAGAAATACAAATAACACCAAAGGAAATTGAAATATTATTTTTATAATCTACTTGAGATTGTTCTCACCATAATAGGATCTTAAAGACATGTATTCATCTTGTGTCATAACACTGCTGCTCTTATCTAGTCTAGTAGCCTAGCTTGCCATTGATATAGCAGTACTACCTAGAACTCCTATGCCCTTGTGCAAGCTCTACTTCAACTGAGTGTACAGTTGGAAGCCTACTCCAAAAACACATAGTGAGTAGTTAACTCCTAGTGTAAGCAGATGTCTAAGTCTGTCAATGTTCAAATTCCCCTCTGAGGGAAGTTTTTTTAGGGTTCTAAAATAGAAGAAAAGCTTAGAATAAAAGACAACTCAATCACTTAAATAGCCATTAAGCTCTAGAGTAACAGAGAGAGATAATAGGGGTGTAATTCTTGATTTCCCTTCTGTGCCCTAGAGTATTTTATTAGGAATATTAAGCAACAGTACAACAAAAGGAAAAAGAGACAAAAAAAACTTCCAGAATTCCCAAAGACAGTAAGGTTGGAATGATAAGGTGACACTACTCCCAATCGCTGTCATAACTTGGCAAAACAACTAAGTCATTATTTATATTTCTTTTCTTTTTCTTTTCTTTTCTGGACTTACTATACAAGGATAGAGCATGAGAAAGTATCACATGACTAAGTATCACAGAGTCACAGGGTTACAGGTCACAGTCAGATGATGTCACATGACTAAGTCACATGAGGACCACAGGAAATTAGTGTACAGACCATGTAGTAGTTGTATAAGTAGTGTACAGAATTAAATGAGAACTTCATCTGTCACAAACTTCATTCAACCATATCTTCATCAATTCTTTGATGATTCTCATGGTCTTGACAGCTCCCAAAAGCCCTTAAAAAAACCTCTCAATTGATACCAGTCATGTCTCAAGGCAATCAATATTGGCCAAGGTATTGAGCAAATTAGTAGGTAATCACCATGGTACCATATATTAAATTGCCAATATCTCAGAAACTGCCATGATCTAAGCTTTGGTTCTAGGCTTAGCAAAAGCCCTTTTTATACTGCTCAAAATGAGCCTAAAACAACCTCAAGGCAATTAATATTAGTGGAGATATGAAGGCCTCAATATTTGCACATGGACTTTATTAATTACCCATAGATAGTCATCTGTCCTTTGCTTAGAACAAAGGACAGCCTCCATATGGTTAAGTTATCACTATTTCCAGCACAAAGGCACTACCATATATAGAACAATAGGTAGTAGCATGTGATAATCTGTCCTAGTACACAGACCATCACTTTTCTGTATATAAGGACTCATAGTCTGAGGATTAGACCTCAGACTTAACAACATCTCTTGTTGCTTGTCTAACTCTGCCTATAAGCACTTTTTGAATCTATATTTCAACCAATCACAAAACAAGTAAGTGACCTTTTGTGATACTATTGAGTTCTCCTTGTTAACTTGGACTTGGAGGGTGATTAAGTCATCTCAGGCTAAGTTGCTACAATTGCTTGCTAACCACTCCCTATTCCTCTAACCCTACTCCTAGGATTCTTCTCTGTACAATAGATGGCTCTCAAGCCTCTTAATGGGCTGTAGCAATAAAGAGGCTGTTCACCCTAGGATTTTTCCTTTTCTCTTTGTTTATTTAGAGTTCTCTGACTACAGTTTAGATAGCAGTGAATATAAGTCTTTAGATAGATAAGATGTGTGGTCTTTAAGGAAGCACCCTAGCTGATACTATGTTTTAGCATAATGTTCCTTATGCAAATTCATGGGAAAATGAATTCAAAATTGAAGGTAGAATAAAGATTAAATAAAACTCTACCAATGAACCATTATAGCAGTGATATTTGAAATCTGATTCTCTGTTCTAGACTATTAGGGAACCACTCAGAGGCAATCACCCTTAAACTTATTGGATAGTCCCAGAAGCTAAGTTGAGATTCAAGTGAAGTATATCTACAACATATTGCTAGTATATATAGGTAATACCAGACAATCCCATAGACAGTCACATGTATATGAGATTCATAATCACAATAGTCCTAATTTAGATTAGAAGGCATTGCACTACATAACACAGACAGAAGAAGCTAAGAAACAATAGGAATGCGATATGAACAGATATAGAACTCTTAGAAGATGCGAGCTTATTAGACTTACTAAGTGATACCCTAGATTGTCCCCTTACATAGACTACTGTCCTAGCTCTGGTCCTAAGTCCTACCTACCTGGCATTACCCTAACTCCTTGTTTCAAAGTTGTTCTCACAGTAACACTCTTGACTATGTGATCAGATATGTGACTTTGAATTCTCTCTGTATAACTCAACTTCTTAGCAATGCTAAACTCTGTCTTAGAACTTCTATGTTATTGTCTCTGTGGCTAAGTTACTTTTTCTGTAGTCTCTTTGTTTTTGACTTGGTCTTGAGTTGAAGCACCTTAATCACTGATCTGATCACTCTAAAATTAGATTTCCACTTTTGGAAACCCAAATAGAGAAAAGAGGCAACTGAGATTGCTTGTTCTTTTCCTACTAGTAGGGGTTTTTACATGTCTAGAGAGATACAAAATAAATGTATGAAAAATAAAGAAAATAATAAACCCAGTCATAAATCTATTAATACAACAATTGCTATGGTAGTGATGGGGAATTCTACATCTTCTTGACTTCCTTGATTATTTTCTATAGTTTTTCCTAGTTTGTTCTGCCTTTGCTGGGTTACTAGGTTACCTACTACTGACCCTATGGTTATCTCTTTTGTTCCTTGGCTTAATTTAGCAACTCAGGACCTGTTTTTCCCTTCTTCCTTAGGGAATCTCAGATGCTATTTCCACTGCTCCCTAAGGCTCTTTGCTACTTCTTTGTCTAACTTCTTGGTTTTTGATTGTGGTGGATCAGTTTTAATTGATTTCTATTCTTAGCCATCATTGATCAAGTAATGCCATATTCTATTTTTATTTCCTGCTAGGCTACTGGTTCTGTTCCTTTTTGATAGGCATCTTTCTAGACTTTTTCACATGAGGCTTCTTTTTCTGACTAAGCTGTTATTTTTGGCAGTAACACCATGGGGCCATGGGCTCAACTCTGCTGGTTCTTAAGTGATTGTGTAACAACTTAGCCTAGATGACTTAATCACCCTCCAAGTCTAAGTTGACAAGGAAAACTCAAGGGAGTTTCTGTTAGATTTTCTACACTACTTATACAACTACTACATGGTCTGTGCACTACTTTCCCACACTTATCATGTGACCCATCATGTGATGTCATGTGATATGATACTGTGACTTCCTATCATGTGGCCATGACTATGTGAATATATAATACTTGTGATGTGACACTTTCCCACACTCCTTTCTGTGTAGTAAGTGCAAGGTAAAAGAAAAGAAAATAAAATAAAATAAAGGAAAAGAAATATAAATAATGACTTAGCCATTTTGCCAAGTCATGACAGATTGGCCTGTTGGTAGTAGTGACCTTATGTCCCTGGGTATGCAGTTACATAGATAGGTAACCAGCTTTGTTGGTAAAGTTCTCTGTGCCTTCCCCACTACCTAGCAGTGGATTCTATCTTAGTTCTAATTTCTTGAGGTATAAAGTCACAAAATTTGTTTAATTTTAGGCCTAAATATATTGGGCCTCATAGTGATATCTACTATCCTACCCTAGCCTTTAGCTCCTGCCATAGAACTTGCTTATCATGGAACAATCCCATTGGAATCAGGTGATGGACACTAAGATGAGTACTCTGGTCAAACCCCTTTTTAAGAGTACTAGTGACTCTCTCTGTTATGAACATTAAGTGGGACTATAACTATTATCAGCCATGGTCTGATAATGAGTGGCTAGTAGACAAGATGCTGTAATATTAAATAAGGACATTACTATGTAGTAATGCATGAAATGTCTAAGGACTCTAAAAGACAATAGACTTACTGTTATGAGCATTGAATGGAACTACAATTATTATCAGCCATGGTCTGATAATGAGTGGTTAGTAGACGAGATATTGGTGATATTAGACGAAGACATTATTATGCAATAATGCAAATAATGCCTGAGGACTCTAAAAGACTATGGACTCACAAAATGGACAGGACTCTTCAGAGAAATCTTGGACTATCTCTCTTCTATCTTTGGACTTGTGCTAAAATGGGACAACATTAGACTAACCCATTATTAGACATTGACTCGACTTGTCACTCCTATTGCTTTTGTTACTGGACTGTCACTTAACTAGTCACATTTAGTTACAATTGGTGTTACTACATTGTAACATAGTCACAGTACCTAGTTAGGATAAATACAGACTAGAAAGAGAAGGGAATGACAAGTTCTCTCTTTCTGTATTCCTTCCTGTATTCCTATTACTTCAAGGGATCAGTACTCTTACTTGTCTTAGGACAATCTCAAGGATGCTACTCAAAGTCTCATTGACATCTCTCCTCCAATATAACTTTACTAAAAACCTTAACCAGATCCTTTGACAAGGAGTGTAAAGATATTGTTATGAGAGTCCCAGAGAGGAAAGAGTTTCCTGCACATTTGAACAGTTGATCTCTAACATCAAGTTGTACAATGGGTCAAGATATAAATAATGTGGGAATTAAGGCAATCATATCACATGACAAGGACATGTGATTATAGAATATTCCAGAAGGACATGTGATTGTGAACTAATAGTGTACAGCCACTTGTAAAAGTAGTATAAGTAGGTAGACAATCCAACAAAGAACTCTATCGAGTTCTTCCTGAATACTTACCTTGGGTGGTCCTTGAGTCGTCAAGACTTAGCAATAACAGATATCAAGTGTTAGATATAGGCTTCAAGTTAAAATACATATTCAACTGTGAGGTTTAGAGTCTTAACACTATCAGGGATATTCCACCCAGAGAGAGAGCTTGAATTAGTTCCATCTTTGTACCTACCATGCCCTAATATACTTCCCAAAGGTAATACCCAGATTTTGTAGAGGAACACATGTATTTGTGGTGAGCTATAGGGAGCTCTTTCATATGGGTGTCATTCAGTGACAGAGTATTTGTAGGATTTTTTTTGAGAGTACCCTTTGGCCATTAGTTCAGTCCCTAGATGGTGTCCTCTCCCAGCCTCAGTAAAGAGCAGGTACAAAGGGAACATGCTGTAGTAGTCATGCCCCCAATGTATAAATACACAAATGTGCTGCCCCAAAGGGCAATGATATCAGCAACTGACTTAAGACCTTAGTTTAGGGTTTAGACCAAGGAGCTCTTCAGGATTAGAAGAGAACTCAATAGAGTCCTTGCTTTATTCAGCTATACTACTTATACATTTCTGCACTGTTTGTTCTTATTTATTCTACAAGTCCCTATCAGTCTAGGGTTTGATTCTAGTCCATGTCATATTCTTTGGTCATGGTCGAGGCAACTTATGACAGTACCCCTCTCTTAAGAATTTTTGGGATGAAAATTTCTTACAACTTATTGTATATGTCTCCCATCTTACCCATCTTGTCTTCTTTATTCCATTTCTGTCATGACTTGGCAAATTGGCTAAGTCATTATTTATATTTCTTTTCTTTTCTTTTCTTATTTACAACTACAAGGTAGAGCGCGAGAAAGTATCACATGACTTTGTCACAATGTCACAATGGTGTGACAGAGATCACAGATGGTCACATCACAGGCCACAGTCACAGTGGGTCACATGACAAGAGTAACATGAGGACCATGGGAGAGTAAGTGCATAGCCACAGTAATAAAGTATATAAGTAGTAGAGAAATGAGCGAGAACTCCATCAAGTTCTCTTTGTCAAACTCTGAACAAAGAGACAGTTGGCTTAATTCCAGTCATTGGACTTTAGATGCTGATAATTTCTCTATTCTTTTTTTCTTAATTTCTTCTTCTTCCTCTTTTTTGTCAATCTTTTCTAATCTTTTCTTCCCTTTTTCCTTCCATTTCTTCCAATTTCTTTCTAATCGTCCCCAATATTCTTTGTTGAATCTCCTGTCATCCTATCTGTATAGTATTTTTGCCATATATCTACCCAGCAATTCCCCTTTCCTATCTTCTTTATTGTTCCTTCTTTTCTTTACCCTTCCAATTTTACCATACTCTTCCTTGAATTCTTTGACTAAATCCTCTGTGTTCCCTAGGTTCTCTCTTGGTTCCTAGGTGTCTTCTTCTACCATATATTCTTTCCACTATACCAAATATCAATTCTTTCCTCTGAACTTTTTCTTATTTAGTATTTTCTCTACTTTGTATTCTTCTTCCCCTTTAATTATAACTGGTACTAGTCATTCCTTTTTCTGGCCTTCAACTTGATCTTTATATCTACATACTCTGCTGATGTTTACCACTGGATGTATTTTAACCATGCTTGGCAAATCTAACTCTATGGCATTTGTCAAGATAATTCCTTTTACTTAGTAAGATCCCATAAATTGTTCTGTCAGTTTTTCCAATTGTCTTCTTTTCATCTGATATTTGAGATCTTTTGTGCTCAAAAGTACCTAGTTCCCTACTTTATATTCTTTTACCTCACTTCTTTTCCTATCAGTGTATTTCCTCATCTCCTCTTGGCTTTTCTTTAGTGCTGCTTCTGCTTCCTCATGTACTTCTTTCATCCTCATCACAAACTCTTTTACCTTCTCAAATTTTCCCTTCTTTCTCAATTCAAATTCCATGTGTGGATCTTGTCCATTATTTGCTCTGAACAGCAATACTTTTGTACTAGTCTGCACCTTGTTGTTATATGCAAACTCTGCTATCACTAACCAATCTGGCCACTGTTTTTGCTGATGATCAATAAACATCCTCAGGTACTGTTCTAGGTCCTGATTCATTCTTTCTGTTTAACTGTCTGTTTATGGGTAGTATGCCATTGACAATTTTGTATCTATTCCTAACATTCAATTCAATTCTTTCATTATTCCTGCTGCAAATTGTGCTCTCCTATCCATTATGATGCTTTCTGGTAATCCATGTAATTTCCAGATGTTATCCTGGAACAATCTTGCTACTCCTTTCGCTGAAGTCTTTTCCATAGTAGGTACAAAGTATGCTATCTTTGTTATCCTATTGCATACTACCAATATACTATCATATCCCTGTGCTAGCAGTAGCTTTGTAATGAAGTCTGCTAATATGTGTGTTTAGGGTTTCTCTGGTACTGCATTTGGCATTAATTTCCCTGCAGGAGCCTCTGTTCAATTCTTATTTCTCTGGCATGTATCGTATCCTTTTACATACTTTTTGACTTCCTTTGTTACTCCTGGCCACCTGAAATTCCTACTAACCAACTCTATTATCTTCCATTGTCCTCCATGTCCTTCTACTAGTGTATCATAATGTAGCCAGATAACTTCCACCCTCAATTTCTTGTCTTTAGGAACATATACTTTTCCATCTCTTAGCATAAGTCCATTTTTCTCTTTCCATTCTTCATCTCTTAGCATTTTAACTCCTGCTTATTTCATTTCCTTCACTGCTTTTACTACCTCATCATCTTTTGCCTCTGATCCTCTTATTTTTTCTAATAGATCTATTCCATCTATTATTATTTCTACTACTTATGTCACTTTAACTTCTAACTACTCTTTCTTTAACAACATTCTGTTCTCGTTGTCTTTCTCTATCTCTTTCTGCCAGTCTGGTCATCTGCTTAAGCTGTTAGCTTTTCCCATACTGGATCCCAGCACATGTTTGAGTGTGAAGTTGAATCTGGACAGGTACAATGCCCATCTCGCTTGTCTATGGTTTAACTTTTGGCTACTTATGAAGTACTCTAGATTCTTATAATCACTCCAAATCTCAAATTTACTTCCTTCTAGTAGATGTCTCCACTTGTCTAAGCATCTGATTATTGCTAATATCTCTCTATTGTGAATTTCATAATTTCTTTCTGTCTTGTTTAATGATTTTGAGATAAAAGCCACTAGCCTCTACTTCTTGTCCTCATACTTCATTGACAACACTCCTTTATTGTGTATTCTGATGCATCTGTCACTACCCTCATTTCCTTATCTAAATCTGATGCTACTAACACTGGTCACATTATGAATACCTGCTTCAACTACTTAAATACCATCTTCTGTTCCTCTCCCCAATTCCATTTTTCATTCTTTCTGACCAATTTGTGTATTGGTTTAGCTATTTTAGCAAAGTTCTTAACAAATCACCTGTAATAGTTTGCTAATCCTAGAAACTTCTGCACCTCTTTAACTGTTTTTGGTCTTCACCATTCCAGGACTCCTACTACTTTTTCCTCTTGCATTTTAATCCCTCCTGACCCTATTACTAGCCCTAGGAAGTCAATTTCTCTTACTTTTCACATGCAATTTTCAGGCTTTATATAGAGGTCATTCTCCTCCATCCTCCTTAGCACTTCTTTAACTATTTTGTCATGTTTCCTCTCTTCCTCTGTTCCTACCAAGATATTGTCCATAAATACTGCTACTTCTCTTGTATTTATAAGATCTCTCAAGTTGTTATTTATCATTGCCTAAAAGGTTGCTGGCAAGTTTGTAAGGCCAAAAAACATAACAGTATGTCACATGATGGAAAATAATAATTTAATAAAATAATTTCTTTTATATTTTATATTATTAACTAAAATTTGCTCCTGAATTCCTGTTGTCTACTTCTATAGGATTATGTTATAGACTAGTTACTTGTACTCCTTTCTATTCTAGACTTAGTATAAGTACTTCATTAGTTACATTCTAGTTCCTTAGTTTATAGATTAACGTCTTTTACATGTTCTATCCTCACTCCTATCAATCTATACTACTCTTCTTCTGAACTTCTGGCAACAATTCAGTCCTCCTGAAATACACAACCACACATGTGACAGAAGATTGAGGCACAGTGCATGAGCTAAGGCCAAGGTTGTTCCCTATAATTGTTGTCAACTCCCTTCTACTCTAGAGTAACTTTGTTCCACTCTGGGTCGCTCCATTCCTGCTCTATATGTTCCTGACACAGTGGGTTTGTAGACTGCTAGATGTGTCATAAGTGCTGCTTTCCACTCATCTCCTTCTTTAATTTATACATTATTGTATCCCTATTACAAATCCATCTTTGTGAACACTCTTTTTGTTCCTATAGTATCAATCAAGTCTGAAATTAAAGACAAGGGGTAATTGTCCTTAACTGTCCTCTTATTGAGGTATTGATAATCTTGTACCATCCTTTTCTTTCCATCCTTTTTCCCCACAAAGAATACTAGTAAGGTTTACAGCAATTTTGAGGGTCCAATATACCCTTTCCTCAACTGCTCTTTCACGAACTCTTGCACTTCCTCTTTCTCTTGCCTGGACATTAAATATGTCCTTTCTTTCTTTGGGACAAAATCTCCTTTTAGATTAATTGTGTGGTCCCATGGTTTTCTCATCAGCATCCTTTCCAACTCAAATTTTCCAAATACTTTTAGTCACTTATGAAATTTTTGTGGCACCATTTCTTTCACTTTCTCTTTATCTAGCTTGATTTCCTTGTTGAACTTCTCTTCCATTGTCCATTCCCATTTATCTCTATTAGTCTTCTCCAAATTTCTTATCCTCTTCCTAATCTTCTTTCTCCACTCTATATCTTCTTTCACTGCCAGGTTCCTTCCACACAAAGGTGGGCATCTCGTCATCTTTACTTCTCTTGTTTTCCAATTTATTTCTGGGTTGTGTGCTTGTGACCAAGGCATTCCTAGTATCACTTCTGTCTTCCCCAAATTACATACATCTATTCTCATCCTTTCCACATGATTTTTGTAGAAAACATTGACTTCTACCTAATATGTGATATTTTCTCTACTATTCTCTGTTCTGTCCACATTTTTCACTTTTAGAGGCCTCTCTAGTCTGGTCATTTTGAAACTGTATTTCTTGGCCATTTTTCTGTCCATGAACATACCTATAACGCCACTATCCAAGAGCACTTTTACTGTTATGCCTTCATGCATATTTACTTTTTTATTCCTATTTTCAATCACACTTCTCTTAAGATTTTGAACATTCTCCTAATGTCTTTTTCTTTCCCTTTTGTCTTTGTTATGCTTTCTGGTTCTTCTGACTATGTGCTGCTTTGCTATACCTTTGTCTCTCTAGGCCATACCACCTTCCCTATGCACCCATACTACCTTAGTCTGTCTTTGATCACCCTCTATCCTCTATTTTTCTCCACATAGCATCCTCTTCTTCTATACCTTTCATATTCTACATACATTGCTATTACCTCCATACACTACCCCATTTCAAGTAGACATGCCCTATCAGGAATATCTTCTCCACAATGCTTCTGCACCTTTTGTCATAGGACATATGCTGGGATTCTCTTCCACTCTTCTAGCTGTGCTTCTCATGGCTTGGTCATATGTGCCACTTCTTCTTCCTCTGCTATCCTTAGCCTTTTCTCTGCTTCCTATGCCTCTTCCCTAGTAGGACATACTGGCTTCTTCTTCTACTATATCTTTTATGGTATTGCCACACATGCCACTCTCTTTTCTACTCTTCTCCTTTCCACTTTCTCCCATAGAGGACATTCTCTGCATTTATGTCCTTCCTCTCCACACTTATAGCACTCAACTCTCCATCTTTCTTCTTTCATCTCCTGTCTCCTTAACTCCACTCCACATCTCATCACTCTACTTGCTAAGATTTTGAATTTATTTTGGGGAGTTGATTTCCTCTTTTTTTTCTCCTCCTTTCTGCAGTGTCAAGCTTGGTATCTGAACCTCCTGCACTTCCAATACTCCCTTTCTTGCTTTCCTTCTAGTTTTGCCCTTGGTGAAGTAAGGTGTCAAGGACTGTGCAGAGCAGGAGCAAAATGACCTGGAGTGGAGTGAAATTACTCTGAAGTAAAAGGAAACTGACAACAAAAGTGGAGAAACAACCTTGGCCTCAGCTTGTGCACTGTGCCTTGATCTTCTGTCACATGTGTGGTTGCATATTTTAGGAGAACAGAATTATTGCCAGGAGTTCAGGAGAGGAGTGGTATATAGATTGATAGGAGTGAGGATAGATGTTAAAGATGTAAATGACTTTAATCTACAAACTAAGAAACTAGGATGTAACTACTGGAGTACTTATACTAAGTCTGGAATAGGAGGAGTACAAGTAACTAGTCTACATTGTGATCCTATAGGAGTAGACAACAGGAGTTTAGGAGCAAAAAATTAGTAAT
>Ga0157361_1000766_pt1 | contig 11708 bp, 9 predicted proteins | sample AttlaeALBM2_FD_111481 | JGI IMG/M metagenome (GOLD analysis project Ga0157361, IMG submission 111481) | Fungus gardens microbial communities from leaf cutter ant in Ribeirão Preto, State of São Paulo, Brazil - Atta laevigata ALBM2 | ecosystem: Host-associated > Fungi > Mycelium > Unclassified ...
AAACAGGTTAAATAATCGATGTCATCAATTCGACTGGCTGATTTAGCCCAGCAGTTGGATGCAGAATTGCACGGAGATGGCGATATCGTCATCTCCGGCATTGCTTCTATGCAATCCGCCACCCCTGGTCAAATCACTTTTCTTGCCAACAGCCGCTACCGCGAGCAGCTCGCCAGCGTTCAGGCGTCAGCCGTGGTGCTGACGGAAGCGGATCTGGAATGGTGCAATACTGCCGCCCTGGTAGTGAAAAATCCCTATCTTACCTATGCCCGCATGGCACAACTGCTGGACACCACGCCGCAGCCCGCGCAGAATATCGCGCCCAGCGCGGTGATCGATCCTTCCGCCTCGCTGGGACAAAATGTGTCGGTAGGGGCGAACGCGGTGATTGAGTCTGGCGTTGAGCTGGGTGACAACGTCGTGATTGGTGCAGGCTGCTTTGTCGGCAAAAAGAGCCGGATTGGCAGCGGCACGCGCCTCTGGGCCAACGTGACGATTTATCATGAGATTCAGATTGGTCAGGATTGTCTGATTCAGTCAGGCACTGTCATCGGTGCAGATGGTTTCGGGTATGCTAACGATCGCGGCAACTGGGTGAAAATCCCTCAGCTCGGCACGGTCATCATCGGTGACCGGACAGAGATTGGTGCCTGCACCACTATCGATCGCGGTGCGCTGGATAACACTCTGATCGGCAATGGTGTTATCATAGACAACCAGTGTCAGATTGCCCACAACGTTGTAATTGGTGACAATACAGCCGTTGCGGGAGGTGTGATCATGGCCGGTAGCCTGAAGATTGGACGTTACTGTATGATTGGCGGCGCCAGCGTCATTAACGGCCATATGGAGATCTGCGATAAAGTAACCGTAACCGGTATGGGCATGGTGATGCGTCCCATTACAGAGCCGGGGGTTTACTCCTCAGGGATCCCACTGCAACCGAACAAAGCCTGGCGTAAAACGGCAGCGCTGGTGATGAATATCGATGACATAAGCAAACGTCTGAAAGCCATCGAACGCAAAGTTGATAAAAACAGCTAAGCACATCCGCGCGACCCGCTTTCATAATAATGCCGCCTGCCTGCTTTTGCCCTTCAGTGTGGTAAAGGACGGCAGGTAGCGCAGAGAAGCGAACGCCACCGAACTGATTTGCGGCCTGCGAAAGATCATTTTGATCGGTGCAGGCCGTGTTATTGTTGCCATCAGATTTTTTAGGACAGGAAGAGTATTTTGACTACTGAAACGCATACTCTGAAAATCGAAGAGATTTTAGAACTGCTGCCGCACCGCTATCCGTTTTTGCTGGTGGATCGCGTGCTGGATTTTGAAGAGCACAAATATCTGCGTGCGGTAAAGAACGTTTCTGTTAATGAACCGTTTTTCCAGGGGCACTTCCCTGGTAAACCGATTTTCCCAGGCGTTCTGATTTTAGAAGCGATGGCGCAGGCGACCGGTATTCTGGCGTTTAAAAGCGTTGGCAAACTGGAACCTGGCGAGCTCTATTATTTTGCCGGTATCGATGAAGCCCGCTTCAAGCGCCCGGTAGTACCAGGTGACCAGATGATCATGGAAGTCACCTTCGAAAAAACCCGTCGTGGTCTGACACGTTTTAAAGGCGTTGCTACAGTGGATGGTAAAATTGTCTGTGAAGCGACCATGATGTGTGCCCGTAGCCGGGAGGCATAATTAGTGATTGATTCAACCGCCACCATCCATCCGACCGCCATCGTTGAAGAGGGTGCTGTACTGGGTGCAAATGTTCATATCGGTCCCTTCTGTATTGTGGGCGCTGACGTGGAAATTGGCGCAGGTACGGTATTGAAATCACACGTTGTGGTTAATGGCCATACGCGCATCGGCGAAGAAAACCAGATCTATCAGTTTGTCTCTATTGGTGAGGTAAACCAGGATCTGAAATATGCGGGTGAGCCTACCCGCACCGAAATCGGCGATCGCAACCGGATCCGCGAAAGCGTGACCATTCATCGCGGCACCACGCAGGGTGGCGGACTGACTAAAGTTGGCAGCGACAACCTGCTGATGGTGAATGCGCACATTGCACACGACTGCGTGATCGGCAGCCGCTGCATTCTGGCAAATAACGTGACGCTGGGCGGCCACGTTACCGTGGATGATTTTGCGATCATCGGCGGCGTGACGGCCGTGCACCAGTGGTGCACTATCGGCGCTCACGTTATGGTTGGCGGTTGTTCCGGCGTGGCGCAGGATATTCCGCCATACATTATTGCGCAGGGTAACCACGCCACGCCGTTTGGCGTCAATATTGAAGGTCTCAAGCGTCGCGGCTTCAGCAAAGAGGCGCTGCATGCTATTCGCAACGCTTACAAGCTGCTCTACCGCAGTGGTAAAACGCTGGATGAGGTAAAGCCTGAAATCGAGGCGCTGGCGCAGCAGCACAGCGAAGTCCAGCCGTTCTTTGATTTCTTCGCCCGTTCAACCCGTGGATTGATCCGTTAATTCATGTCAGTGCGTCCCTTAACGATTGCCCTGGTCGCCGGAGAAACCTCCGGCGATATTCTTGGTGCCGGTCTGATCCGCGCGCTGAAAGCGCGTCATCCTGATGCACGCTTTGTTGGCGTAGCGGGTCCGCTGATGCAGGCAGAAGGCTGCGAAGTCTGGTACGAAATGGAAGAGCTGGCGGTCATGGGCATTGTCGAAGTGCTGGGCCGCCTGCGACGCCTGCTGACCATCCGCAAAGACCTGACGCAGCGCTTCACCGCGCTCCGCCCTGACGTATTTGTGGGTATCGATGCGCCAGATTTTAATATCACCCTGGAAGGCAACCTGAAGCGCGCCGGTATTCGTACCGTGCACTACGTCAGCCCTTCCGTCTGGGCATGGCGTCAGAAGCGCGTCTTTAAGATTGGCCGCAATACCGATATGGTGCTGGCATTTCTGCCGTTCGAGAAAGCGTTTTACGATCGCTTTAACGTGCCGTGTCGTTTTATCGGTCACACCATGGCTGATGCGATGCCGCTGCAGCCTGATAAGCAGGCCGCGCGTCGCGAGCTGGGTATTGCAGACGACGCGATCTGTCTGGGTTTACTGCCAGGCAGTCGTGGCGCAGAAGTTGAAATGCTGAGCGCCGATTTTCTGCGCGCGGCGCAGCTGCTGCGTCAGCGCTACCCGGCGCTGGAAATCGTGGTTCCGCTGGTTAACGCAAAGCGGCGGGCGCAGTTTGAACAGATTAAAGCGGAGATTGCGCCTGAGCTGCCTATGCACCTGCTGGATGGCAAAGGGCGTCAGGCGATGATCGCCAGCGATGCGGCTATTCTGGCATCCGGCACCGCGGCGCTGGAGTGTATGCTGGCAAAGTGCCCGATGGTCGTGGGGTATCGTATGAAACCCGTTACCTTCTGGCTGGCGAAGCGCCTGGTCAAAACGCCTTACGTCTCGCTGCCTAATCTGCTGGCGGGACGGGAGCTGGTTAAAGAGCTGCTGCAGGATGAGTGCCAGCCGCAGACGCTGGCCGCCGCGCTGGAGCCGCTGCTGCATGCGGGTGCCGAACGCGACGCGCTGTTGGAAACCTTTACTCAACTGCATCAGCAGATCCGCTGGAATGCCGATGAGCAGGCGGCGGATGCGGTACTGGAGATTGCTCATGGCTGAATTTATCTATCCTGATGCGCAACGTATTGCGGGCGTGGACGAAGTCGGACGCGGCCCGCTGGTAGGGGCCGTAGTAACGGCGGCGGTGATCCTCGATCCTGCTAACCCGATTGCTGGTCTGGCAGACTCAAAAAAGCTGTCGGAAAAGCGCCGTCTGGCGCTGTATGATGAAATTACCGAAAAGGCGCTGGCGTGGAGCCTCGGCAGGGCTGAGCCAGAAGAGATCGACCAGCTCAATATTCTGCATGCCACGCTGCTGGCGATGCAGCGCGCGGTGGCAGGGCTGCACCTTACGCCCGATTTTGTGCTGATCGATGGCAATCGCTGTCCGGCGCTGGCGATGCCTGCGCAGGCGGTGATCAAAGGCGACAGTCTGGTGCAGGAAATCAGCGCTGCATCCATTATTGCCAAAGTGACGCGCGATCGCGAAATGGCTGAACTCGATCGTCTCTTTCCGCAGTATGGCTTTGCGCAGCATAAAGGTTACCCCACCGCGCTTCATATGGCGAAGCTCAAACAGTTTGGTGCCACGCCGCATCATCGTCGCAGTTTTGCGCCGGTGCGCAACACGCTGCTGGATGCCGAACTGCACGCCTCAGTACAACCCGCGCCGCTTTATTAAGCCTGACGCTGTTTTAACCGGAAACCGATATGGCTGAACCTCGTTTTATACATCTGCGCGTGCACAGCGACTACTCCATGGTCGATGGCCTGGCGAAGACCGGTCCGCTGGTGAAAAAAGCCGCGGCGCTGGGGATGCCGGCAATAGCGATTACGGATTACACCAACCTCTGCGGCCTGGTGCGCTTCTATGGCAGCGCCCACGGTGCCGGCGTTAAGCCGATTATCGGCGCTGATTTCCAGGTCGCCAGCGAGCTGATGGGCGATGAGCTTACGCAGCTTACGCTGCTCGCGGCGAATAACACCGGCTATCAGAATCTGACACTGCTGATTTCGCGCGCCTATCAGCGCGGCTACGGCATTGCCGGGCCTATCCTCGATCGCGACTGGCTGATTGAGCTGGGCGAAGGGCTGATTGTCCTGTCGGGCGGACGACGCGGCGATGTCGGACGCAGCCTGCTGCGCGGCAATAACGCGCTGGTGGCGCAGTGTCTGAGCTTTTATCAGCAGCACTTTCCCGACCGTTACTACCTTGAGCTGCTCCGCACCGGACGCGCCGATGAGGAGAGCTATCTGCATGCCGCCGTTGAGCTGGCGATAGCGGAAGGGATACCGGTAGTGGCAACCAATGAAGTCTGCTTCATCAATGAAGAGGACTTCGATGCGCATGAGATCCGCGTGGCGATCCACGACGGTTATACGCTGGACGATCCGAAACGTCCGCGCCACTACAGTCCTCAGCAATATATGCGCAGCGAAGAGGAGATGTGCGAGCTGTTTTCGGACATCCCGGAAGCGCTGGAAAACAGCGTAGAGATTGCTAAGCGCTGTAACGTCACCGTCCGCCTCGGCGAATATTTTCTGCCGCAGTTCCCGACCGGCGAGATGACCACCGAAGAGTTTCTGGTGGTGAAATCACGCGAGGGGCTTGAAGAGCGCCTGGCGTTTCTCTTTCCGGATGAAGAGCTGCGTGCGCAGAAGCGCCCGGCCTACGATGAGCGTCTGGAGATTGAGCTCAACGTTATCAACCAGATGGGGTTCCCGGGCTACTTCCTGATCGTGATGGAGTTTATCCAGTGGTCAAAAGATAACGGGATCCCGGTCGGACCCGGACGCGGTTCCGGTGCCGGTTCACTGGTGGCCTATGCGCTGAAGATTACCGACCTCGATCCGCTGGAATTTGACCTGCTGTTTGAACGCTTCCTGAATCCGGAACGTGTCTCCATGCCCGACTTTGACGTCGACTTCTGCATGGAGAAGCGCGATCAGGTGATCGATCACGTTGCCGAGATGTATGGCCGTGAAGCGGTTTCGCAGATTATCACCTTCGGCACCATGGCGGCGAAAGCGGTGATCCGCGATGTAGGGCGCGTGCTGGGCCATCCTTATGGCTTTGTCGATCGCATCTCCAAGCTGGTGCCGCCCGATCCGGGCATGACGCTGGAAAAAGCGTTTCAGGCTGAACCGCAGCTGCCTGAGATCTATGACGCCGATGAAGAGGTCAGGGCGCTGATCGACATGGCGCGCAAGCTGGAAGGCGTCACGCGAAACGCCGGCAAGCACGCTGGCGGCGTGGTCATTGCGCCGACCAAAATCACCGATTTTGCCCCGCTTTACTGCGATGAAAACGGCCAGTTCCCCGTCACCCAGTTTGATAAAAATGATGTGGAGTATGCCGGACTGGTGAAGTTTGACTTCCTCGGCCTGCGTACGCTGACCATCATCGACTGGGCGCTGAAGATGATCAACCCGCGCCGTGAAAAGCAGGGGCTGCCGCCGATCGACATTGCGGCTATTCCGCTTGATGATAAAAAAAGCTTCGATATGCTGCAGCGCTCAGAGACCACCGCGGTGTTCCAGCTTGAATCGCGCGGCATGAAAGATCTGATCAAGCGACTGAAGCCTGACTGCTTTGAAGATATGATCGCCCTGGTGGCGCTGTTTCGTCCCGGCCCGCTGCAGTCCGGCATGGTGGATAACTTTATCGACCGTAAGCATGGCCGCGAAGAACTCTCCTATCCTGACATCCAGTGGCAGCATGAGAGTCTGAAGCCGGTACTGGAGCCTACCTACGGCATCATTCTCTATCAGGAGCAGGTGATGCAGATCGCACAGGTGCTGGCGGGTTATACGCTGGGCGGCGCTGATATGCTGCGTCGTGCGATGGGTAAAAAGAAACCGGAAGAGATGGCGAAGCAGCGTTCAGTGTTCAAAGAGGGCGCTGAAAGCATGGGTATCAACGGCGAACTGTCGATGAAAATCTTCGACCTGGTAGAGAAGTTCGCCGGCTATGGTTTTAACAAATCGCACTCTGCAGCCTATGCGCTGGTCTCCTATCAGACGCTGTGGCTGAAAGCACACTATCCGGCTGAGTTTATGGCTGCGGTCATGACCGCCGATATGGATAACACCGAGAAAGTGGTCGGGCTGGTGGATGAGTGCTGGCGCATGGGCCTGAAAGTGCTGCCGCCGGATATCAATGCCGGCCTCTATCCGTTCCACGTTAACGACGACGGTGAAATTGTCTACGGCATCGGCGCGATCAAAGGCGTCGGTGAAGGCCCGATTGAAGCGATTCTCGAAGCGCGTAATCAGGGCGGCTATTTTAAAGAGCTGTTCGATCTCTGCGCGCGTACCGATACGCGCAAAATTAACCGCCGGGTGATGGAGAAGCTGATCATGTCCGGCGCGTTTGACCGGCTCGGACCCCATCGTGCGGCGCTGATGAGCGCCCTGAGCGATGCCCTGAAAGCCGCTGACCAGCATGCTAAAGCAGAGGCGACGGGGCAGGCAGATATGTTTGGCGTGCTGGCTGAAGAGCCGGAGCAGGTCGAAAAATCGTATGCGTCAATTACGCCGTGGCCAGAGCAGGTGCAGCTGGATGGCGAGCGTGAAACGCTGGGGCTCTATCTTACCGGGCATCCGATTAATCAGTATCTGAAAGAGATTGAGCGCTACGTCGGCGGGATGCGGCTGAAAGATATGCATCCTACTGAACGTGGCAAGGTCACCATCGCTGCGGGGCTGGTGATTGCCGCCCGCGTGATGGTGACCAAGCGCGGCAACCGAATTGGTATTTGTACTCTGGACGATCGCTCCGGTCGTCTGGAAGTCATGCTATTTACCGATGCGTTAGATAAGTACCAGCAGCTGCTGGAGAAAGACCGTATCCTGATCGTCAGCGGACAGGTCAGCTTTGATGACTTCAGCGGCGGGCTTAAAATGACCGCCAGGGAAGTGATGGATATCGATGAAGCGCGGGAAAAATATGCGCGCGGACTTGCTATCTCGCTGACGGACAGGCAAATTGATGACCAGCTTTTAAACCGTCTCCGCCAGTCTCTGGAACCTCATCGTTCCGGGACCATTCCGGTACATCTCTATTATCAGAGAGCAGATGCGCGGGCGAAGCTGCGCTTTGGTGCAGCGTGGCGTATTTCGCCCAGCGATCGTTTACTTAACGACCTGCGGTCGTTAGTAGGATCGGAGCAGGTGGAACTGGAGTTTGACTAAAACAGGAACATTATGAGTCTTAATTACCTGGATTTTGAACAGCCGATCGCCGAACTCGAAGCGAAGATCGATTCGCTTAAATCGATTGGCCGTTCAGATGAGAAACACGATATTAATCTGGATGAAGAGATTCAGCGCCTTCGCGAGAAAAGCGTTGAACTGACCCGTAAAATCTTCTCCGATTTAGGTGCATGGCAGGTCGCGCAGCTGGCGCGTCATCCGCTGCGTCCCTATACGCTGGACTACGTGCGCAACGCATTTGACGACTTTGACGAGCTGGCAGGCGATCGCGCCTATGCTGACGACAAAGCGATTGTGGGTGGTATCGCACGTCTGGATGGCCGTCCGGTGATGATCATTGGTCATCAGAAAGGGCGTGAAACCAAAGAGAAAATTCGCCGTAACTTCGGTATGCCTGCACCAGAAGGCTATCGTAAAGCGCTGCGTCTGATGGAGATGGCAGAGCGTTTTAAGATGCCACTTATCACCTTTATCGACACGCCGGGTGCTTATCCGGGCGTGGGCGCCGAAGAGCGCGGTCAGTCTGAAGCGATTGCCCGTAACCTGCGTGAGATGTCTGGTCTGAAAATTCCGGTGATCTGCACCGTGATTGGCGAGGGCGGCTCTGGTGGCGCGCTGGCGATTGGCGTGGGCGACAAAGTGAACATGCTGCAGTACAGCACCTACTCGGTGATTTCACCGGAAGGCTGTGCGTCAATTCTATGGAAAAGCGCAGATAAAGCGCCGCTGGCGGCAGAAGCGATGGGCATCACCGCCGGGCGTCTGCAGGAGCTGAAGCTGATCGACTCAATCATTCCTGAGCCGCTGGGTGGCGCGCATCGTCGTCCGGTTGATATGGCCGCTTCTCTGAAACAGCAGCTGCTGGCCGATCTGGCCGATCTCGACGGGCTGAGCACGGAAGAGCTGCTCGATCGCCGCTATCAGCGCCTGATGAACTACGGTTACGCGTAAGGTAAGCCCTGCAGCAAAAAAGCGGACTCCGGTCCGCTTTTTTTATGCCTGTTTTCCACGATCGGGCCTGAGTTCCCTGCAGGACCGCCATTTATGGCGGCAGCGATCCCCCAGGGGCGCCATTTATGGCGACCGAAATGCATCGCTGAAAACATCAGGCCTGCAACGGCGCTATTCCGGAACATTCTCCGGCCACTTTTCGCTATCCTTACTCTGTGCCACAAGACCACAGGAGGTGAGCATTGAATATTATTGCGATCATGGGACCGCACGGCGCGTTCTACAAAGATGAACCAATTCGCGAACTGGATGCCGCGCTGAAACTGCAGGGCTTTCACACCGTTTATCCCAGCAATGCCAGCGACCTGCTGAAGCTGATTGAGCACAACCCGCGCGTATGCGGCGTCGTATTTGACTGGGATGAGTACAGCATGGCGCTCTGTAGCGACATCAACCAGCTCAATGAGTCGCTGCCGCTCTACGCCTTTATCAACACCCATTCGCAGATGGACGTCAGCGTTAATGAAATGCGCATGGCGCTGCAGTTTTTTGAATATGCGCTCAGCACCGCAGACGATATCGCGCTGCATATCCGCCAGTATACCGATGAGTACATCGATAAAATTTTACCCCCGCTGACCAAAGCGCTGTTTACCTATGTTAAAGAGGGTAAATACACCTTCTGTACGCCAGGCCATATGGGCGGTACCGCCTTTCAGAAAAGCCCGGTCGGCAGCCTGTTTTATGACTTTTTCGGTGCCAACACGCTGAAAGCCGATGTCTCTATCTCCGTCACTGAACTGGGGTCGCTGCTCGACCATACCGGCCCGCATCTCGACGCCGAAGAGTATATTGCCCGTACCTTTGGGGCAGAGCAGAGCTATATGGTGACCAACGGCACCTCAACCTCAAACAAAATTGTCGGTATGTATGCCGCCCCGGCAGGCAGTACGGTACTGATTGACCGCAACTGTCACAAATCGCTGACCCATCTGCTGATGATGAGCGACATCGTGCCCGTCTGGCTCAAGCCAACGCGTAATGCGCTGGGCATTCTGGGCGGTATTCCGCAGCGTGAATTTACCCGGGAGGCTATTCAGAGCAAAGTGGATAGCACGCCGCGCGCCAGCTGGCCGGTCCATGCGGTGATCACCAATTCAACGTACGACGGATTGCTCTACAACACGGAATATATCAAGCAGACGCTGGATGTGCCGTCGATCCACTTCGATTCCGCCTGGGTGCCTTATACCAATTTTCATCCCATCTACAGCGGAAAAAGCGGCATGAGCGGTGAACGTATCCCGGGCAAGGTGATCTATGAAACGCAATCCACCCATAAGCTGCTGGCCGCGTTTTCCCAGGCTTCACTGATTCATATCAAAGGCGACTACGACCACGATACGTTTAACGAAGCCTATATGATGCACACCACTACCTCGCCGAGCTACGGCATTGTGTCATCGATTGAAACCGCTGCGGCGATGCTGCGCGGCAATCCGGGTAAGCGGCTAATTAACCGTTCGGTTGAGCGCGCGCTGCACTTCCGGCGCGAGATCCAGCGGCTGCGTGAAGAGTCTGATGGCTGGTTTTTTGATATCTGGCAGCCAGAGCAGGTGGATGAGGCAGAGTGCTGGCCGATCCAGCCGGGAGAAGAGGCGTGGCACGGCTTTCAGCAGGCCGATCGCGATCATATGTATCTCGATCCCATTAAAGTCACGATCCTGACGCCCGGCATGAGCGAACTGGGCGCGATGGCGGAAGAGGGGATCCCGGCGGCGCTGGTGGCGAAATTTCTCGATCAGCGCGGCGTGGTGGTAGAGAAAACCGGGCCTTATAACCTGCTGTTTCTGTTCAGTATCGGGATCGATAAAACCCGCGCCATGAGCCTGCTGCGCGGCCTGACTGAATTTAAACGCGCCTACGATCTTAATCTGCGCGTGAAAAATATGCTGCCGGATCTCTATGCGAAGGATCCCGATTTCTATCGCAATATGCGGATCCAGACGCTGGCGCAGGGGATCCACCAGCTGATCCTGCAGCACGATCTGCCGCGGCTGATGCTGAAAGCCTTTGATGTCCTGCCTGAAATGAAAATGACGCCGCATCAGGCGTTCCAGCATCAGGTCAAAGGTGAGGTTGAAACCGTGGATATCCGCGAGCTGGTAGGGCGTACCTCCGCCAATATGATCTTGCCCTATCCGCCAGGCGTGCCGCTGGTAATGCCCGGTGAGATGATCACAGAACAGAGCCGGGCCGTGCTCGACTTTCTGCTGATGCTCTGCACCATCGGGCGCCACTACCCTGGCTTTGAAACCGATATTCACGGCACCACGCTGACAGAGGATGGGCGCTATCTGGTTCGGGTACTGCGCGACGCGCCGCAGCCCTGACTTCGGATAAATGCCTCTGGTCACGCTGACGTCCGGCACGTAGGCTTGGCGGCTCAGATTTTTTTTCGGAGCCGCTATGCTACAGATCAAACAGATTCACCACATTGCGATTATTGCCACTGACTATCCGCGCAGCAAAGCGTTCTACTGCGATGTGCTGGGCTTCTCCCTGCTGGGTGAGTACTACCGCGCTGAGCGGGATTCATGGAAAGGCGACCTCGGCCTGCACGGCGTCTATACCATTGAGCTGTTCTCATTTCCCTCCCCGCCGCCGCGCGTAACCGCACCTGAAGCCTGCGGCCTGCGCCATCTGGCATTTTGCGTAGAGGATGTGGCGCAGTCGGTTGCGGCGCTGGCAGAAAAAGGCGTGATCTGCGAACCGGTGCGTATCGATGCGCTGACCGGTAAAGCCTGCACCTTTTTTACCGATCCGGATGGTTTGCCGCTGGAGCTTTATCAGGCGTAAAATAGCCGCCGCAGAATGCCGCAATCAGGCGGCATCATCAGATGGAACGGCACTATGTCTTTTTCCCACCTTGCTGCGCTGCTGGATCCCGCCGGTCGCTACGTGGTGGC
>Ga0157361_1000767_pt1 | contig 11694 bp, 12 predicted proteins | sample AttlaeALBM2_FD_111481 | JGI IMG/M metagenome (GOLD analysis project Ga0157361, IMG submission 111481) | Fungus gardens microbial communities from leaf cutter ant in Ribeirão Preto, State of São Paulo, Brazil - Atta laevigata ALBM2 | ecosystem: Host-associated > Fungi > Mycelium > Unclassified ...
GCGGGAAACATCGGCGACAGGCTGTCGGAGGTTTGCGCCAGGCTGGCCGCGACCACGGCGGTCAGCGCGATCACCGAACCCGACGAGAGGTCGATGCCGGTGGTGATGATCACCTGCGTTACCCCGACCGCGATCACGCCGATGATCGCCACCTGCAACAGGATCAGGATCAGTCGGTTGGTATTCATCAGAAACGACTGGTCGCGCACATACCAGCCGGCGATTTCGAAGATCAGCGCGATGCCGACCATCACGATAAAGATGCCGGTATCCTTGGGCAGCTTATCCCGCAGATTGCCGAAGAACGACGAATGTTCAGTCGTTGGAGTAACCGTTGCTTTCATATTGCTCATAGGTGTCTCGCGCCTCACTCGGATGCCAGCGACAAAATGGTTTCCTGATCGGCCTCTTCTTTATCGAGGATGCCGGTAATCCGCCCCTGATGCATCACCATCACGCGGTCGCTCATGCCGAGAATTTCCGGCAATTCCGACGACACCATGATGATGGCCACGCCGCGGTTGGCCAGCTCAGAGATCAAACGGTAGATTTCCGCTTTCGCGCCGACGTCGATACCGCGCGTCGGCTCGTCGAGGATAAGAATTTTGGGTTGCGCCAGCAGCCAGCGGGCAATCAGCACCTTCTGCTGGTTGCCGCCGCTCAGATTGTTGATGATCTGATCCATGGTCGGCGTTTTGATATTCAGCCGCCGGATCTGCTCCATGCAGTCCTGCGCCATCTTGACGTGGCTGACGAAGCCGCTCTTGCCGCTGTACTCGGGCATGTTGACGATGCTCATGTTCTCCATCACCGACAGCACGAGAAACAGCCCCGACTTTTTGCGATCCTCGGTTAAAAACGCCATGCCCTTTTCAATCGCCGTCGAAGGCGAATCGATAGTGACCGGCACCCCGTCGATCAGCACCTCGCCGCTGTCGATGCTCTCCATGCCGAATAAACTTTCCATCACTTCGCTGCGCCCGGCGCCGACCAGGCCGGCGACGCCGAGAATTTCGCCGCGCCGCAGGCTGAAGCTGACGTCATGGAAGCGATCTTTACTGGTAAGGCTGCGTACCGTCAGCACCTCTTCGCCGATGGCGTTGTTGAATTTGGGAAAGAGCTGGGTCAGTTCGCGCCCTACCATCTGGGTGATCAGCGACTGACGAGTAAACTGCGCGGTGTGGTTGCTGCCGACCCAGCTGCCGTCGCGGAAAATGCTGATTTCATCGGTAATGGCGAAGATTTCATCCATTTTGTGGCTGATATAGATGATGGCTTTGCCCTGCGCGCGCAGGTCGCGAATGATAGTGAAAAGATGCGCCACTTCGCTTTCGGTCAGGGCGGAGGTGGGCTCATCCATAATCACGATGTCGGCGTTCCAGGAGACCGCTTTGGCAATCTCCACCATCTGCTGCGCGGCGATGCTTAACTCGCCCACCAGCCGGTCAGCCTTGAGGCGAATATTGAGCTGGTTGAGCAGCGCCTGCGTCTGCTGGTTAAGCTTGCCGTGATCGACAAAGCCGTACTTCATCGGCTCCCGTCCCAGCCAGATGTTCTCGGCGACGGTCATGTAGGGCACCAGATTAAGCTCCTGGTGGATCATGGAAATGCCGGAACGCAAGGCGTCCATGGTGTCCTGAAACTGCACCGGCTCCCCTTTAATGCGGATGGTGCCCCGATCGGGACGGTACATCCCGATCAGGCACTTCATTAAAGTGGATTTGCCCGCGCCATTTTCGCCCATCAAGGCATGAACCGATCCCGGACGCACGCGCAGCGAAACGTTATCGAGTGCCTTCACACCGGGAAAGAACTTGCTGATGCCTTCGGCTTCAAGCGCAAAAGCGGTCATACATCACCTCCGTACGGCTGAATCGGGATCGGTTATTTCTGATTACGGTTCACGAACTGCTGCATATTGTCTTTGGTGATCAGCTGATAAGGGATATCGATGATCTTCTGCACTTTTTCGCCCTTCGCCAGCTTAACGGCCGCCTGCACCGCGCCTTCGCCCTGCCCGCGAGCGTCCTGGAATACCGTTGCGACCATCTTGCCGTTTTTCAGCATTTGCAGCGCGTCAGGGGTGCCGTCCACGCCGGCGATCAGGATATGGTTGGGGTTTTTGCCCAGCGCCTGCAGCGCGCCGATCGCCATTTCATCGTTGTTGGAGGCGATGGCCTGGATATCGTCGCCTGCGGTGAGCCAGTTGCTCACCACGTCTACCGCGTCGTTACGCATAAATTTGGCGGTCTGCTTCTGCACCACTTTGATGCCAGGATATTTCGCGACCACCGCTTCGACGCCTTTGGTGCGATCGCGCGTCGATTCGTTAGCAAGGTCGCCCATCAGAATAGCGACGTTGCCTTTGCCGTTCATCGCCTTGGCCAGCGCCTCCATCTGCAGGCGACCCGCCAGTTCGGAGTCCGATCCCACATAGGCCATTTTGTCGGTCAGCTCCGCCTGAGGACGACGGTTAACGAAGATCAGCGGAATGCCGGCTTTGGTAGCCTGATCCATAATGGGTTTGACGGCGTTGGTATCCACCGGGTTGACGATGATGGCGTCGACGCCCTGGCCGATAAAGTTCTGCACCTGCTGCAGCTGCTGCGAAACATCGCCTTTGGCGTCTTCCAGCTGTCCCTTAACGCCCTCTTTCTGCATCTCTTTTTGCATTGCGGTACGCAGAATGGTGAGGAAGTTGTCGTCGAACAACGCCATCGATACGCCGACGGAGAGATCTTTCGCCATCGCGGCGGCAGGCAACATGCAGGCTAACAGTGTGACAGCGAGTGTTTTTTTGATGTTCATGAGTAACCCTTATTGTCGTTAACTTGCCGACGCCGCTGATACGGCGAATGAAAAATATCTTTTACATTCACTCAACGTTGCTGGCGGTTTCAGGTCTGTTTACAGAGGTGAGTGCTGGGCATCGCGCTTTTTTGTGACCAACCCCTCCTTTTTACAATCACTTGTTTATACAGGGAATAATTTTAAAATCCCGTTCCACTTTTACGGAGTGATTCCGCCGGTGATAATAAGCAGTTTATTTATTCCATTAATAGTGGTTTTGAAATTTTTATCATAAAAGCACTGAAACAGTTGTTTTAACATCGGCAAATAACAAAACTTTGACACGCATCTAACATCTGCCGGGAAATGCGTTTAAAGTGAGATCCTGTCGGCAGTTTGAAATCTCGCCGAATCTGTTGAAAAAGCGGCAAACCGCTGCTTTTGCGAGCGTTCGGTTGGAAAAAGTGAAATCGTGCTTTGACAAGCAGGAACGGCGTCGTTAATATTCGCCCCGTTCCAACAATTCCTCTGTAGTTCAGTCGGTAGAACGGCGGACTGTTAATCCGTATGTCACTGGTTCGAGTCCAGTCAGAGGAGCCAAATTCAAAAAGCCCGCTCAGGGAAACCTGAGCGGGCTTTTGTTCGTCTGGATGCCTGATAAGCGTTACGTCTCTGCCTTACTCCGGCGGCTTACAGCTTACTCCGCTGTCTTCTTTATGGGATAAGTCACGAGAGGCTTGATCTCTTTAAGCACAAACATACTCTGCATCTCTTTAATTCCCGGCAGTCTGCGCACCACAGACATGGCGAAATCGGCACAGGAATCGAGATCCGATGCCACAACCTGCAGCCGGAAATCCGATTTTTTTACGGTCAAGAACGGCGCGGTAGCCCTGAATCACTTCATCTTCCTCAAGCTTGCGCACTTTACGCCAGCAGGGAGACGCTGGAGGTTTATCTTCTCCGCCAGTTCCTGATTCGTGACGCGCGCATCGTCCTGTAAAATTTTCAGGATCTTCATATCTGTCAGGCTGAGTGCCATAGAAGGAAATATACCGCTGTTGTTTGGATACTGGGGCTGATTCCGGATACGGTTGATTACGCAGAATGGAAAACGGGTATTAGCGCCGAATGTTCTGTCTATACCGGCTATACCTTTTCCCGCAAAATCTCCGCCGCGCTGGCAGGCTTTCTGCCGGGTATTATGCTGACGCAAATTGCCTATATGCCCAATATGGCGCAAAGTGAAACCACGCTGCTGGGGTTACGCCAGCTGATATTTCTCTGGCCCGCGCTGGTCCTTATCGCCGCGTTCACCATGGGCCTCTTTTATAAGCTGAATAAAGCCCGCTTCGTTTTTATTATTGAAGAGACCGGCCGACGAAAAAAACCGTGCAGCCCGAAGGCTAAAGCTTCAAAACGGCTGGTGTTGGCGCTGTTTGTTTCTCCGCGGCGGTGCCGTGCTGACCCAAGCTTCAGGCGAGAAACAGAGCCTGCGGTTTATCGCTGGTCGTTGAGGTGCGCAGCCGCTATAACAAACTGCGCGCCGGTCATCCCTTCCCCAGCCTATACCTGAAAACTATAGTGCGAGCCATCCGGTAGTTCGATATCGATGCGCAGTTTGCCGCCCGTCGCCTCGACATAGCGCTTAAGCGTCGACAGCTTCAGGTCGCGCCCCGGCTTTTCCATCCCTGCCACTGTGGGCTGTCGGATCCCCAGCGTCTGCGCCATCTCTACCTGCGTTTTCTGCACTTTCTCACGCAGTTCAGCCAAATGAATATTAAGCAGAATATCTGTCGCCATCGCTTTAGCTTCGGCGACGACATGAGGTTTTTCCTCTGCGATAAGCTGCTCCAGTGTTCTTCCCATGGTGTTACTCCGCTTTATTGAGACAATTAAGCTAGTGAGTGAATTCTCGGTCGGCGAGCGGGATCATCTCATCATAAAACCGTTTTTCATTGCCGGTCTTATACACGGCGCAAAGCAGGACGCCTGTCCGCTCGGGATCGAAAGCGAAAAATGCCCGGACCGGCTGACCGCGACACTGAATACGAAGCTCTTTCATATTGATATAGCGAGAGCCTTTAAGCGTATCAGCATAGGGTCGGGGTAAAGAGGGTCCTCTTTCCCGCAGAACCAGCATTGCAGCAAGCACACTAGCCCGGTCGCTATCGTTAAGCTGGTTAAGCCAGCCGTCAAATTTGTCCGTCGTCTTAATTCGCCACATAAGCCCCCCGAACATAGCCCACAGACTATATAGGTGTAAAGCAATAGCACGGAGTATGTTGTAACGAAGTGGGAAAGTCAGGCAGCTTTAACGCTAACTGGAAGGCACATTCCAGGCTTTCACTACTCAAGACTGCAACGGTTCAACGCACAGCGATTCAGGCCGCAAAACTTAGCCAGAGAGAGAGCGTGAGAGAACAAGGCAGGCCCGCCGTTCAGATAAGCGGCGGGAAGAGATAAGCAGAATATGGCGCAGTTACAGTTTCACGCTGTCGCGCTACCTTTACGGGAAAAAGAACAAGCGCGCTAGTGCCGTTTATCGATGCGCGCCACCAGCCGGTCGCCCAGCCACTGAATGCCGCACACCAGCACGATCAGCACTGCGATCACCGCCACCATCACTGCGGTATCGAAGCGCTGATAGCCATAGCGAATCGCCAGGTCGCCCAGTCCGCCCGCGCCAATCGCGCCCGCCATCGCGGACGCGCCAATCAGCGCCACCAGCGTCACCACGAAGCCGGCCAGAATGCCCGGCAGTGCTTCGGGTATCAGCACGTCCCAGACGATGCGCAGCTTGCTGGCGCCCATGGCGCGCACCGCGTCGATCAGACCGCGATCGACGTCGCGCAGCGACACCTCCGCCACGCGCGCAAAATAGGGCGTGGCAGTAATGGATAACGGCACGATCGCTGCCCAGGTGCCAAGCGAAGTGCCAACCAGGAAGCGGGTAAAGGGGATCAGCGCCACCAGCAGAATAATAAAAGGCAGCGAGCGGAAACCGTTGATTATCAGGCCGAGCACGCGGTTGACGCCGCGATGTTCGGCAATGCCGCCCGGGCTGGTCATCACAAGAATCAGGCCGAGCGGCAGTCCGGCGAGCAGCGAAAAGAGCCCAGAGATCGCCGTCATGATCAGCGTTTCCCATAGCGCATTGAGCAGCAGATCAATCATCACTGGCGACATAACCCACCTTTTCTACCTGAGCCTGCTGCTGCTGCAGCCAGGCGAGAACCCGTTGCTCATCGGCGCTGTTGCTGGCCGGAATGGCAATAAAGAAGCGCACCACCGCGTAGTGCTGAATATGGTCGACGCCGCCCTGAATCAGGCGAAACGCGCCGGGCAAGGCGCAGGCGAAACGCGTCAGCAGCTCGCCCTGCGCCTCCTGCCCGGCGAAGTGCACGTTGTAGATCACCTCGCCCTGTTTTTGCTGGCTCAGGCGCGCGGCGATGTTGTCGGGCAGCTGCGGCAGCAGCCCACGCAGCAGCGTGCGGGTAAGCTGCGCCTGCGGATGCGCGAACAGCTGCCACACCGGCCCCTGCTCGATAATCTCGCCGGCGTCGATGACCGCCACGCGATGCGCCACTGACTTAATCACCTCCATCTCATGGGTGATCAGCAAAATAGTGATGCCGAGCCGCTGATTCAGCGATTTCAGCAGCGCGAGGATCGAACGAGTGGTTTCCGGATCGAGCGCCGAGGTCGCCTCGTCGCACAGCAGCAGCGCCGGGCTGGCCGCCAGCGCGCGGGCGATGCCGACGCGCTGCTTCTGGCCGCCCGAGAGCGCCGCCGGGTAGTGCTGCGCCTTATCGGACAGCCCCACCAGCTCAAGCAGCTCCGCGACGCGCCTGGCGCGCTGGGCTTTCGCCATGCCGGCAATCTTCAGCGGCAGCGCCACGTTCTGCGCCACGGTTTTCGCCGACAGCAGATTAAAGTGCTGGAATACCATGCCGACGCGGCTGCGAACTTTTTGCAGCTGCTTCTCCGACAGGCCGGTAATCCGCTGCCCCTCAATCTCAATTTCGCCTTCGTCAGGCTGCTCCAGCCCGTTAAGGCAGCGGATCAGCGTCGATTTACCCGCGCCGCTGCGGCCGATGATGCCGAGGATCTCGCCCCTGCGTACCCTGAGCGATACGTCCTTTAGCGCCTGGGTCGCGCCGAAGCGGCGCGACACCTTTTGCAGGCGCACCACGTTATCGCCGCTCGCGGCAATCTCCTCCGCCCCCTCGGCCACGCCGCGCACTACCGCGCTCAGCGGAGCGACTATCTCTGAAAATACCGTCATGCTCGCTATCCTTACCAGGCGGTCAGGCCGGTGCCTTTGTAGACCTGATCAAATACCTTCTTCACCGCGTCGTTCTGGTAGGAGGCGACCAGGGTTTTTACCCAGGGCGCGTCGGCGCTCTCTTTTTTCACCGCGATAAAGTTGTTGTAGGGGTTATCTTTCACCGGCTCCTGCGCAATGCGGTCTGCTGTGGTCAGGCCGCTTTTCAGCGCCCAGTCGGTATTCACCACCGCCGCGTCGAGATCGGGCACCGAGCGGCCGATAATGCCGGAGTCCAGCTCTTTGATCTCAACGTGGCGCGGGTTGTCGGTGATATCGGCCGTGGTGGCGGCGATACCTGCGCCTGCGCGCAGTTTGATCACGCCCTGCTGCTCAAGCAGCACCAGGCCGCGCGCCTCGTTGGAGGGATCGTTCGGCACGCCGATGACCGCGCCCTCTTTCAGATCGGCTGCGGATTTGACCTTTTTCGAGTAAAGGCCGATCGGCCAGACGGCGGTGTCGCCGACGCGCACGATGTCGTAGTGGTTAACCTGAATCTGATTGTTGAGGAAGGGCTGATGCTGGAAGGCGTTCGCATCGACTTCGCCGTTCTGCAGCGCCTCGTTCGGCTGGTTATAGTCGTTAAATACCACGGTTTTTACCGTTAGCCCTTTTGCCGCGGCCTGCTTCGCCACTTCGCGCCAGACATCTTCATCTTCGCCGCTCATAATGCCGACCTTGATTGCGGTTTTATCGGCGGCCCAGGCCGCTGAAATCGGTGCCAGCGCCGCGCTCGCCAGCAGGAGCAGCGTCGCTGTGGTGGGAGTAAAAAATTTATTTTTAGCCTGTGCCGCGTAAGTGTGCATAAGGTGTTTCCTGAAAGTTATAATCGCGGGAGTCAAAGTTAACCGTTGCAACGACAGTTAGCCGCAGTATACGCAGTTGCTTATATCCACATTATGATTTTTACGGGAATGCTATTCCTGAAATGAATATAAACAGGCAGCCACTCGCGTCTCCAGACCGATCCGACGGGCTGTGATACCATGCTGGCTGGATTTTCTTTGTTACTGAGCGCTATGTCGGACACCACACCAAAACGAAAAAACGACCCTGAAGGGCTAAAAAAACGCATTCTCGCCGGCGCCCTGACTACCTTCGCCGAGTTCGGCATGCAGGGCGCGCGTCTGGAGCAGATCGCCGAAAACGCGCAAACCACCAAACGCATGGTGGTTTATCACTTCGGCAACAAAGAGAAGCTCTATATCGAGGTGCTGGAGCAGGTCTACCAGGCGATCCGCCAGCATGAGACTGGCCTGAACCTGGCGGCGATGGAGCCGGAACTGGCGATGAGCAAGCTGGTGGAAGCCAGCTTTGACTACCACGTCTCTCACCCCGACTTTATGCGGCTGGTCTGCACTGAAAACCTGCTGCGCGGCCGCTATATCTCGCAGTCGCCGCGCATCAAGGCGCTTAACCGCAGCGCGCTCGACGTGCTGGACGATATTCTGGCGCGCGGCCAGCAGCAGGGCGTGTTTATTCGCGAGGTCGAAACCATCGACGTGCACCGCCTGATCAGCAGCATCTGCGTACATCACGTCTCTAACCGCTACACCTTCAACGCCCTTTTTAGCCCCGACAACAGCGAAGAGGAGAGCGTCCGCCGCAATCGCCAGCTGGCGGTAACGGCAACGCTGCGCTACATCCGTAAAACGGATTAAGGGAAGCGACAACGCTGTGATGGGCTACGCTTAACTGACGCCAATTTACCGATCTCAACACAGGAACGCAGTCGTGAGCAGAGACGCCGAACGTTATCCTCTACGCAACACCACCCTCAGCGCCGAAGACGACGCGCTATGGAACTGGGCGCAAAACGCCCGGGTTGGCAGCCGCCAGCAGTTACACCAACCGCGCAGCGAGGCGGAGTTACAGCAGCTGCTGCGCAATACCCAGGGCCGCGTGCGCGTGGTCGGCAGCCGCCTGTCGCCGGGCCGCATGTTAAATGTCGAAGAGGATGACCTGCTGGTGGATATCAGCGCTCTTTCCGGCCTGCTGGCGCAGGATGAGCAGAGCGTTACCGTTGGCGCGGGCACCACGCTCAACGATCTCTATATTCAGCTTACCGCGCTGGACCGCATGCTGGCCGCTTCGCCCGGCGTGATTGCGGTACAGAAGCTGGCGGGCGCGATGGCGACCGGCACCCACGGCCAGGGCCTGCATCAAAGCTCGCTGGCGGACGAAGCGCTGCGCATTCGTATGGTGCTGGCCGACGGATCGATCCGCGAGTTTACGCGCGGCGAGCCGGACTTTCCCGCTGCGCAGGTGACGCTCGGCGCGCTCGGCATCGTTACCGCCGTCACGCTGCGCACCCAGCCCTTCCGTATTTACACCTGTCATAAAAACGCGGTGTCGGCGGATAATCTTGAGCAGGATCTGCTGCGCTGGAACAGCGAGTACGCGCTGAGCAAAGCCTGGTGGTTTGTCGACGATAATCTGATGCATGTCTGGAACGCGAACGAAGCGAGCGCGCAGGAAACCGCCGAGTGGCAGGCGAACGACCGCGAGGTGGTTAAGCACGCCGACCAGGGCGACGACAGCCTGAACAGCACTATCGACCAGACGCTGGAGCAGATGCATCGCGACACGCAGATCCACGGCAAAGGCGGGAAACAGTTCCGCACCGTGACGCGCTTTCGCGACTTTACCGACGTTACCGGCGACATCTATCAGCTGTTCTGCCGCGGCATTGCGGTACCGCAGATTAACGTCGAAATCGGCGTTCCCCTTTCGCGTACCCCTGCCGTTATCAGCAAAATCAAACGCTGGTATGCCGCAGACCGGCCGCATATGCACTATCCGATCATCCTGCGCTGTACCGGCGCATCGGAAGCCTGGCTCAGCCCGGCCTACGGCGAGCCGACCTGCTTCTTCGGCTTTGTGGTCTATTACGCCGACGACGGTTCGCTGTCGCAGGATGGCCTGCACTTTCTTACCGAGGTAGAGAAGCTGCTGGCGGAAGAAGGCGGACGCCCGCACTGGGGCAAATATTACGATGCCGGACGCTACGCCTGGCGCGACGTTTACCCGCACTGGGACGACTTCCGCACGCTGTGCCGCGAACTGGATCCGCAGCGCCGCTTCAGCAACGATTATCTGACCGCGCTTTTTGACTGACTTTTACAGGGAGAGAACCATGTTTGCATGGGTTACGCTGCTGACGCAGCCCGATTATCTGGTGGGCGTTAAGGCGCTGCACCGTTCGCTAAAGCAGAGCGGCACGCGCTGGCCGCTGGTGGTGATGACCACCGATGCGATCCCGCAGGCGGATTGCGCAGCGTTACAGGCAGAGGGCTGCGTAGTGCAGCCGGTCGATCCGATCTATCCCAACAGCGCGCTGGAACAACACTACGCCTCGGCGCAGTTCGGCGAAGTCTGGACCAAGCTGCGCGCCTGGCAGCTGACCGACTACGCACGAGTGGTATTCCTCGATGCCGATATGCTGGTGCTGCAAAATATGGATGAGCTGTTTACGCTCGATCTCGGCGACAACCTGCTGGCGGCCTGTCACGCCTGCCGCTGCAACCCTAACCAGATCGCCTCTTATCCCGCCAGCTGGCAGCCGGAAAACTGTCACTATACCTGGCAGGATCGCGGCGAGCCTGCGCCTGTTCTGCTGGATAACTACCTTAACGGCGGTTTTCTGGTGCTCACGCCGGACAGTGAGGTCTTCGAACAGCTGGCGGACCGCGTTGCCGCGATTGTGGACCTGAAGGCTTATCCCTTCTCGGAACAGGATTTGCTGAACGAGGCGTTTCACGGACGCTGGCTGCCGCTCTCCTATATCTACAACGCGCTAAAAACCCTGCCGTTTCAGCACAGCCGAATGTGGAAAGAGAGCGAGGTGAAGAACCTGCACTTTATTCTGGCGAAGCCGTGGAAGCGCGATTTGCAACAGCCAGAGAGCGAACGCGACCGCTACTATGCGCTGGATAAGCTGTGGTGGGAGAAAGCCGCAGGATAAGCGTTTGGGCGCGCGGCTTCACGGGCCGCGCGCTGCTCCGCTAAACCGCCTGCCAGCGACGCTCGGCGGCGGAGACCGCAATCGCCTCAAGCACCTTCTGCACCTGCAACCCTTCGGCAAAATCGGGCCACAGGCGATCGCCCGCCGCGATGCCGTTAATCAGGTCGCGAATTTCCACCGTTTTCTGATCGTTAAAGCCGATGCCATGCCCGGCCGAGACGCAGAAGTTAGCGTAGTCGGGATGCGCCGGGCCGGTCAGGATGGTTTTAAAACCCTGACGCCCCGCCGGTTCGTCATGCAGATAGAGTTCCAGCTCCGCCATGCGCTCCTGGCTGTAGCGCAGCGTGCCTTTGGTGCCGGTGACGACATAGGTCAGTCCCATTTTGCTGCCGCAGGCGATGCGCGAGGTTTCAATCACGCCGTGCGCGCCGTTGCGAAAGCGCAGCAGCGCGCTCGCCTGATCTTCATTCTCTACCGGCAGCTGGCGGCTGGGATCTTTTGCGTCGGGACGCGTTTTGATCACCGTCATCAGGTCGCCGCTTACCTCTTCGATGTCGCCCACCAGATAGTGCGCCATATTGACGATATGCGCCGCCAGATCGCCCAGCGCGCC
>Ga0157361_1000769_pt1 | contig 11682 bp, 7 predicted proteins | sample AttlaeALBM2_FD_111481 | JGI IMG/M metagenome (GOLD analysis project Ga0157361, IMG submission 111481) | Fungus gardens microbial communities from leaf cutter ant in Ribeirão Preto, State of São Paulo, Brazil - Atta laevigata ALBM2 | ecosystem: Host-associated > Fungi > Mycelium > Unclassified ...
ACCATATGTAGAACAATAGGTAGTAGCATGTGATGATCTGTCCTAGTGCACAGACCATCACTTTCATGTATATAAGGACTCATAGTCTAAGGATTAGACCTCAGACTTAACAACATCTTTTGTTATTGTCTAAACCTTGCTTTGAACTCTTTTTAAGAACTCTTTCTCAAATCACAAATCAAGTAAGTGACCATTTGTGATAATAAGAATAAGAGATGGGGATAAATAGAAGGCTACCTTTAGGACTAATTGAGGACTATTCAAGCCATTGGTGATGTACTTTGGGTTATGCAACTCTCTAGCAACCTTCCAACTTGTAGCAACTTAGCCTAGACAACTTAATCACCCTCCAAGTCCAAGTTGACAAGGAGAACTCAATGGAGTTCCTGTTATTTTCTATATACTACTTATACAACTACTACATTGTAAGGGAACAACCCTGAGATCACTTAGATAACCTGGTAGGGTTCACATTAGCTAGCGTTCCCACAGATCCTCGGAGTCCACGGTCTATAGTTCCTTTCCCTCTAGTTCAGGTCTCCATCACAGTACTACATAGCTATATCTGGTAGTGTAGTTATTATTGTCCTGATGTAAGTGTCCATAGCAACTGGCACACAGACCAGGCTAGTCTAGTATATATAGCTAGTGATGTATGGTAGAATACCTTACCTCAACAATAGTTTGATCTCCTGGGCTATTCATCGATCTAACTTAAGACGCCTCCTCCACTAATAATGAGTGTGCTCTGGGATGCCTCCGAGTGCCCCCTTACATACATGGTCTGTGCACTACTTTCTCATGGTCATGATGTGACTACCTTGTGTAATATCATGTATTTATGACTATGACATTGTGACCTGTGACATGACACTTTCCCACACTCCTTCCTATGTAGTAAAGAAAAGAAAAAGAAATATAAATAATAACTTAGCTGTTTTGCCAAGTCATGACACAACTGATGATGGACACCTTATTTTGAGACTTGATTAGTCAAGGGAAATAGTCATATATATGGACAACATACTAATATTCTCCAAATCAATGGAAGAACATGTTGACATTATAAAAAAGGTGCTGAAAATCTTGAACAACAACAAACTTTTAGTCCAAACAAAGAAATACCAATTCCATTAGACAAAGGTTGAATATCTAGGAGTCATCATCTCAAAAGATAGTGTTGAAGTTGATTCAATCAAAGTAAAGGGAATGATAGATTGGCCTGAACTCAAAGATAAGTGGGAAATCCACTAATTTTTGGGATTTTGCAACTTTTACCAATGGTTCATCAGGGGATTTGCACAACTTGCCAAACCTTTAACAGAACTAACAGGGAAAAAGGCTTGGAAGTGGAGTGAGGAAGAAAGAAGAGCATTTGCAAAGCTGAAAAAGTCCTTAACATTAACTCCAACATTTGCAATTCCCAACCCAGAATGTAAATTGCAAGTGGAGGTCAATGCTTCAGGATATGCCATAGGAGGGATACTTACCCAACAACAACCAGATGAGTCATGGAAACCTATATTGTTCCCATCCCAAGCTCTAAATGAAACAGAGAGAAACTATGAGATCTATGATCAAGAGTTATTGGCAATAATGATAGGAATCAGACATTGGAGACAATACCTTTTAGGAGGGAATGAATTCAAAGTGTGGACTGACCACAAAAACCTAGAATACTTTAGAAGTCCCCAAAAATTGAATCATTGCTAAGCTTGCTAGCCAGCTGAATTACAAGATTACAACTTCAAACTGATTCAAAAGCCAGGGAGCACAATAAAAAGGGCAGATGCCCTGTCATGGAGGCCAGATCATGACTCAGGAGGAAGTGACAATGACAAAAAGACCTTACTGAAGAAAGAAAGATTTAGATCTGTAATAATGAACAAGGGAGAGTTTTGGAAGGAAATAGAAGAGGCAGAAGAATTTGTAGAAGAATTTGTAGAAGAAGAAATAAGAGTGGCAGTGGATGAAAAAAGAGAAGGCTGGAAAAGAGAAGGAAAATTTTTTATATGGAAAGAGAGAATATACATGCCTGACTCAGTAACCCTTTGTGAAGAAATCCTACAACGACATCATAACCATGAGTTGGCAGGCCACCCAGGATATACTAAAATGCACAAGTTCATAACACAAAATTATTGGTAGCACCAATTGATAGACAACATCAAACAATATGTAGCAGGGTGTGAACATTATCAAGCTAATAAACCCAATAGACAGAAAAGGACAAATACCCTGCACCCAAATGAAGTACTATTGTCATGCTGGACAGCCATTTAAGCCATATAAGTGGCAACTTTCATTATAATAACAAGAATAACTGGCTTGGGAGACAAGTTCAGTCTCCCAAAAACATTTTTTAGATGCCTAGTCATGGACTCAAGCACACCACTTGAGTAGTAGAGTAGTGGCTGTGACCACCACTACAGAAACCTCATAGACACTTGCCTAGGTGCCCCATATTAGATTTATAATGGAACTCCCTTCTAGAGTGCTCTTGAGGGCAAAGATAAGATTTGGAGGCTAATTTTTAGCAGAATGACATCATACCTCAGTGGCTAGTGATGCTATATCAAGTGCAGTTACTATCAGAGCTAGGCCATCATTGCTAATGGCTAATTATAGCATGATCAAGAAAGACAGGCCCTCACAAGAGCAACATCACAATCACAACAGAAGGAAACTGGAACTCAGAGAAGTAAGGAGACATAGAAGAGACAGTAGAGAGACTAGGGAAGATAGGGAGAGAGGTAGAGAGGAGGTTTGAGAAAGACAATGTGCTCAAGAGTAAGACAACTTGAGATTGCTGCTTCTCTCTACAGCCCACAAAACAGCTCAAGAGTCATCCATTGTGTAGAGAAGGATTCTAGGAGTAGGGTTAGAGGAGCAGAGAGTGGTCGCCAAGTGATCAGGAGAGGTGCTGTCTCTCTATTCCGACCTTACTATCTTTGGTAATTTAGAGGTTTTCCTTGTCTCATTTTCTTTGTTGTCTCATTGCTTTGTAATCCTAAAAAAATACTCTAGGGCACAGAGGGAAGAAAAATTATCATACTTCTATCACCATCCCTCTCTGTTGCTCTAGAGCTTAATGGCTATTAGAGTGACTAAGTCTCTATTTTCTAAGTTTTCTTTATTTTACTAAAAACTACCAAAACCCCTCTCTCAAATAGGAATTTGAGCCCCAATGGACTTGGACATTTGCTTACACTAGGAGCTAACCACTTGCTATGTGTTTTTGGAGTAGGCTTCCAGTTGTATGGTCAGCTGAAAAAGAGCCTACACGAGAGTGTATGAGTTCTAGGTAGATCTGCTATATCAACAGTGAGCCAGACTACTAGACTAGGTAAGGGCAGTAGTGTCATGATGCAAGACAAATGCGCATTGTTACACTGCAAGTGAATTTTCTGCAGAAGATAACATTTGATACATGTTATACCAATGGATTCTCAATTAGAATTCACTTTAGAACCCTTTCTATATTCTCAGAACATAACACTATATGATGAGTACATTAAGCAGGTGATAATCAACCTAGAGCTCGTGTTGAGACCTCAAGAAGCAATTAAGATGAACTGGTATCAGATTACTAAGAGAGTTACTGAGGGACTATGCTCTAGATCCACTTTTAGATGGACCAGCTTAGAAAGATGGTAAACTTGTACTTTAGAACCAGTACTACTTAGATGAAGAACTTAGACTGATAGACTTTGTGCTTGTAAATAAGCATTGATGGCATCAGATCAATTATATTTAGATAAATAACCTCTAGGATGTAACTTGGAGATACTAGATATTTATTGGGACTTGCTAACTGTTTAACAGGTATTTGAAGAAGTCTAAATTACAAAGCAGCATCAAGAGTATGATAGAGAAAGCCAGAAGAATATTCTAGAAGGAAGTGGCGATGAAGATATGTCATATTTGATGGGAAAGACTTGGTGAGAGAATACATCATCACAAAGAAAGGAAAGGACCGCATCATTAGTGGGATTTTGGGAGGACTTAGGACAGAAAGGAGTTGATGGAATCCTAAAAGTAGTAATAGTTTCTTTTTTATATCTCATTTCTTGAGTTTCAGCCATTTGTAATATCTTTAATATAGTATCCAGAGTACAGTTGGATCAGAGAAGAACCTCTTGACTCCTACCTCTATCTACACTGCCTCTGGAATTGTGAATGTGGATCTATTGAGAGTAAGAAGACTGGGACTAGTGGGGTGTCTTGAGAAGAACACAGAATATACCCAGAACTTGATCTAGAGAGAAGACGCAGATGCAACTTGGGCAGGCTTCAGAGAGAACAGCAGGCTGGAAAAGCTTGGCTAGGTGCACACTTGGATTGCATCACTGTTATCAAAGGACTGTGATAGTTCTTAGTGATCACCCTAGGTGGATGTTCAGGAAGAACTCAATAGAGTTTTCTGTTAGATTGAGCTATTACTTGATATTACTTTACAAGTGGCTATACCCTAAAGTCCTGTGGTCATGAGTCTTTTCAGAATGTTCTATGGTCACATGATCTGCTTACTTAAGTTCCCATGCTATTTATATCTTAACCCCATTATGCATCTTGATGTTGTAGATCAAATGTTCAAATACATGGGAAATTACTTCCTTCTTGGGGCTCTCATAACAATCACACCTGTAAGGTTCGGTGTTGGGGGTGCAGACAAGGGGGCAACTGAGTGTGGAGGGTCTATGAGTAATCAACTAACTGTACTTTCCAGAGGAGCTTTTGTCATGGTGTGTAAAGGTTGACACCTTAGAGAGGCTATATGATGACGATCTAGAGAGATCTTATGATTCTTTTACAATCACCAACATATATTTTACTGGAGCTGTGTATAATTCTTATTTCTCTAATTATTTATAAACCTTCAACTTTAATAATCTCCTCTCGGACCTTTAGCATGCAATTGGGAGCTGGCACATCATTATTTTGTTTTCCCCAGTGTGCAATTCCCTTTTGCACCCTTTCAGTGTCTTAGGGATCCCATTACAGTGAGAGTAACCTTGAGTGGATTTCTTAAAAAACATTATTATAATTTCCTTTGGTTATTTGAGTCTTTCCCCATTTTACCCCTTTCTATCCACTCCCTTTTTTATTTGATAACCTCCCTAGTGCCTACTTGTTTAGGGCCACAATTGTGAGACATCTTGGAGATTTTGTTTCTTTTATTTGTTATTACCTTTGCATTGTGATCAAACCATTTTGATCTCCATCACCATCAGACCCATGGGACGTCATCAGCATTGACCTGATAGGATTCTTACCAATGTCATCAGAATACAATGGAATTCTAGTTGTGGTTGACAGGTTCTCCAAAATAGCTCAATAATTATTAATTAGCATGGAAATTTTGTCCAGAGGAGTAGTACAAATCCTATAGGACCAACTATTCAAAGATGTTGGATTACCTAGAAAGGTCATTAGCAACAGAGGTCCACAATTTGTATCTAATTTCATAAAGAAATTATGCTCCAGATCAGGAATCAGACAAAACTCTTCCATGGCTTACTATCCTCAAACTGACAGCCAAACCAAATGAGTTAACCAAGAAGTAAAACAATATTTGCACCTATATGTCAGCTATTGGCAGGACAATTGGTCAGAATGGTTACCTTTGGCTGAATTTGCACATAACAACCAAAGCCATTTGAGTATAGGCTTATCTCTCTTCTTTATTAACCTAGAGAGACACCCAAATACTAGAAAAGAGGTCAGAGGGACAAAAGAGAAGGTCCCTTCAGTAGATGAATTCCTAGAAGGGATGAGTTTGGTGAGAAAAGGGATAGAACTGGCTTTGAAAAAGACAAACAAAACCATAAAGTAGAAATTCGATACCTACAAGAGAGACAGGCATGAATTTGGAATAGGAGATTTGGTATGGGTAGATGGAACCCACTATAATACTGATTGACCTTCCCAAAAATTATCCTTCAAACAAGCAGTGTCATGACTTGGCAAAACAGCTAAGTCATTTTCTATTTTCCTTTTTCAGTTTCATTTCTTTTACTTAGTTAGATCATTACTAAGGTAGAGCATGGGAAAGTATCATGTGACAATCACATAGTCACAGAACTGTCACAGAACATGTCACAGTTACAACATGCAACAAGGTAGTCACATAACAGAAGTAACATGAGGACCATGGGAGGACAGTACATAGCCACTGAAGTAAAATGTATAAGTAGTATAGAAAATCAAACAGGAACTCTATTGAGTTCTCCTTGTCAACTCTGACTTGGAGTGGACTTAAGTCATTGCAGCTAGAGTCTTACAAGCAGGCCCCTTCCCAATTATCAGAAAGGTTAGTGATGTGGTATACAAACTCAAAATTCTGACAACTTGGAAAAACATTCACCTGATAATTAACAAAGCTATCACAAATGGTCACTTACTGTTTGTGATTTGGTTGAAGGTTACTTCAAAAGATACTTATAAGCAAAGTTAGACAAGTGACAAAAGATGTTGTTAAGTCTGAGGTCTAATCTTCAGACTATGAGTCCTTATATACATGAAAGTGATAGTCTGTGCACTAGTATAGATCATCACATGATTACTACCTATTGTTCTACATATGGTAGTGTCTTTGTACTGGAAATAGTGATAACCTAACCATATGGAGGCTGTCCTTTGTTCTAAGAAAAGACAGAAGATTATCTATGGGTAATTAATTAAGTCTATGTGCACAACATTGAGGACTTCATATCTCCACTAATATTAATTGCCTTGGTGTTATTTTAAATTCATTTTAAGCGGTATGGGGAGGGCTTCATTTGAGCTCAGAAGTGAAGCATAAATCATGGTGGTTTCTGAGATATTGGTGATTTAATAAGTGGTACCATGATGGTTACCTATTGATCTACCTGATATCTCAGCCAATACTGATTGCCTCAAGATATGATTGGTATCAATCGAAATATCTTTTTAAGGGCTTTAAGGTGCTGCTAAGACCATGAGAATCATTGAAGAATTGGTAGAGATATGGCCAAATGAAGTTTGTGACAGTACTATCAGGAAAGCTAACTCCAAGCTGGAATTAAGCCAACTGCTCTTTATCAGTGTTAGACAAAGAGAACTCATTAGAGTCCTCGCTGTATTAAGTTTATCTACTTATACTAATTCTAGTTGGTCTATGCATTCTTTACTTACACTCCTAACTAAACTCTGTGATGTCATGTGATATGACATATGATGTGATATGACTTTTCCATGCTATTTATAGAATGAAAAATAAAATATCTTGAAGAGGCAGTTCATGACAAGTACCATTTATTGAACTGCCAATATCTTGGAAACTGCCACAATTGATGCTTTGCTTCTAGGCTCAAATGAAGCCCTTTTTATACTGCTCAAAATGAGTCTAGAACAACTTCAAGGCAATTAATATTAGTGGAGATATGAAGCTCTCAATGTTATGCACATGGACTTAATTAATTACTCATAGATACTCATCTGTCTTTTATTAGAACAAAGGCACTACCATATGTAGAACAATAGGTAGTATCATGTGATGATCTGTCCTAGTGCACAGACCATCACAATTCTATATATAAGAACTTCTTATCTGAGGATTAGACCTTAGACTGAACAACATCTTTTGTTACTTGTCTAACTTTGCTTATAAGCACTTTTTGAAGCCATCTTTATTCAATCACACATCAGTAAGTGGCCATTTGTGATGTCTTCAAGGTATGATACACCACTCTCATTACCAACATACCATATGATACATAGCTATAGACACTTAGTCAAGTTCTATATCATATGTTGCATTGCTTTTCAGCCAACAAGGTCCCATAGGTCATCAAGTGGTTAACAAAAAACTGCAGGTCTGAAAGGTAAGATATAGTAGGTTACAGGTCTTTTGTTTCTCCCTGCTCTGCCCATCTCCTGGATTGCTGTGCTTATATCCATTTGATATTGTAGCCAATACAACTCCATTCAATATGAGCACAGCAATCCAGGAGATAGGCAGAGCAGGGAGAAACAAAAGACCTGTAACCTACCATATCTTACCTTTCAAACCTGCAGTTTTTTGTTAACCACTTGATGACCTATGGGACCTTGTTGGCTGAAAAGCAATGCAACATATGATATAGAACTTGACTGAGTGCCTGCAGCTATGTATCACATGGTATGTTGATAATAAGAGTGGTGTATCATGCCTTGAAGACATGCAGAACAAGGTCTGCAGCCAGTGTTGCCCCATTGTTAAGCCCTCCATTGTGCCTGCCTCCCAAATGCTAAGAAACCCCACTCAAGTCCACCCAACCACTCTTGACCAAAACATGCCCAAATGACCTGTCTGAAACATTGTCAAGGTCTTCAAAAAGACCATTGTCTTCTTAAATTGACCTATTACCCATGCCAAATATTAGTCCTGACGACCAACAACTCTACCCTCATTATCTGAAACATTGTGAAGAGAGCGAAACCCCATTTGTGGAAGAGTCTAGGGTTGTAAAGATAAGGAAAATCGATGCCGGACTCACCACCCAAGAATATATTATGAGACTCAAAAATATGATCCAGGTGATGGATGGGAATTGTATGGTCTGTATGGTAACCAATCCAGATGTCAGCAAAGAACATGATCATGGCTAATCACTGCCCCGACCTGGACTTTTGTGCCTTCCTCAAGTGGAAGAAAAATGTCTGGTATAATGGGCAGATTCACAGACCTATTTGTACATGTTGCCACGTACCTTGGATTGATGACAGCCTACATGAGTGGATCTCGCAGAGCAAGGCAATCGGTTTGTATGCAAGCAGCAACGGAGACGTTAGGTTAGGGGTTAGTGACAGCTCAATTTGCTATCACATAGACAAAAAAGTCCAAGTCATCTTCAGCTATCACTCATGAACACATACATCATCTCGAGACAGAAGAGGTTGCACATGTAGAAGAAGTTGATCATCATAGTTCGTCGTTGATCACCAAGGGATCAGTCATTTGGAGCAGGTAAGAGATATGAAGTATGGCCAATCGAGAATTGAGGAGCAGTATACCCAGTGCAACAGAGTTGATGGGCCATATGAAAGGGGCTGGATGGTCGATCGGGCATAGCGTGACTGAGTGCCTAATGCCAGAAACAAAGGAGCTGGTGCAGATAAAGGAACATCGAGGCAGAGACAATAAGGAAGGCAGAGAACTCAGGGCAGCAGAGGCTGGATGTAGAGTTGCACGTATTGAGTGACAAAATATTAGCGACGGGAAAACACTCACATTTTGATTCAAATCTGCATCTGCATGCACTCTCGGCCGCTTTGCAAGAGGTGGCTTATGCTCTCCATCCTCTGATCCTGGACGTTGTGAAAACAAACCACTGGGACAGGTTGATGAGAAGGAGTAGACAATGTTGAGTTTTGCAAGGATGCTGGGTCTGTTTGACCAAGATGTGATGGTCACAGAGTGACAGAAGAAGGGAAAAAGACTTTTTGTGGCGAATGGCCAGGTCCTTTTAGAAATGAAGGTTCAGATCCTCTGCGCACAGGCCATCCTGAACTAGGAGTCCGATCCACGTAGCCCTAAAGAAAGTAAACTCAGTGACAACGAGATTACAGTTGTCCACTGAGGTGAAAATTTATGGTGGCTGTAGATAAAGGTTCTCAGCATAAATGGTACATAAGAACTATATAGTAGAAGAAGTAAAACTGTATAGTTAGGTTTAAATAGAAACATAAAACAGAAAGATGATCGACTGGCAGGTGGAATATAGAAGAAAATAGTGAAAAAGGAAAGTAAAAAATAGAAACAGCTAAATATAGAAGTGAATAACATTGCACATTGCCCGAAGCCCCTTCAATAAGCCCTATACATCCTGCTGCAACAACCTGTATGCTAATGCTACCATGTTCCCTGATTAAGAATGGCATCACCGAGAACCTGCAAGGTAGTTATCCAAGCCGTAGAGGCGCAGAGCTCAAATTGTCCCTATAGTGATGGTCCACAATGTTCTGGTTTCTTTGGAGAAACAAAACATCGCTATCCAAAGATGTGCCAAAGAAGTTTTGAATAAGCTCTCACCAATGTCAGGGACCATTTGCACAGCTCCAGCCAATAGATGAGATCACTTAATCAACAACAGTCACATCAGAATATTCACATGCTAGATGTTCTTTTTCACAAGTACTCGTTCTATTACAGATGCCGCCTCCATCATCCTTCTGCGTCAATATCCATGCACTATCATAGACCGTAATCTTTGGTATTTTGACGTTGATATCCTATCAATCATCACAGGACAGCCATCATAATTTACGCATGGAGGTACAATGAGGGTTCGAAAATCGATAGTTTCTTGTCTCAATTTCTTTTAATTGATCTCCAAACAGGTCTCAATCTCCACCTACAGAAAACCTGATCACTATTGTTGCATTTATCAACATTCCTATTGCTACACATGATGATGCTATCATTACCCGTTTTAGTGAGTGCATTGTACCATTCCCTACATATATATCCAGAAACCCCAAAATTCCTTCATATGAAAACTAGATTCATCTCAATTCATCTCAAATGCACTTCACTCTGTTCATTATTTTTCAGGCAGAAGACGAGGATGAGAGAATACGAGAAACAAAAATACATTCGTCAAAATTAGTGTACACGTGTCGCTTGAAATGAGAGAAGCAGACACAAGGGAAGACGTGAGTTGTTTTTTGTTGGGTTCGCGAGTGTGGCATGTGAGATTGATTTCTTATAGATGAGCTGATTGTGTAGGTGAGATAATTGAATTCACTGTACATTATCACTTTAACCCGTGTGCTTATATACACTCACAGTGTCTCTTTCATTGACATCCAGGAGTCAATCGACAGCAATCTTGCAATCCCTATCGTAGGATGACAACTTGATTTTGCTAGGAGATGGGTCAAACGACAATCTGTGGAGATGAGGATGTATTGGAGATTGAACAAGACATTTCCCTTGCTAACGTACTTGTTATCCTTCCTGTATAGGTTCTCTTAACAGAGTAATGTACAGTGACGTCTTCAAGCTGAGGAGGATTGGACTAAAAGCCAACAGAACGACTATACATTGAGTATTCGTAAGTGATTGGTTTTACAAGCATATGCACCTAAAAGCCAACAGAACAACTGGCTTTTAGGTTTACAGGTATATACTTTATATATGAAAATCATGTATCAGTATCTACCTGGCGGAGGAGCAATTCTGGAGCCTGAGCATCGCTAAAGGAGTGACAAAGATATAAGAGCAACAAGTGGGGCTCTTTAGATGGAGCAGTGAGATGCAAATATACAATTGGAGCAGATGATGAAAAGCAATTGTCACAAACTTCATTCGGCCATATCTCCACCAATTCTTCGACGATTCCCACGGTCTCAAAGCCAGCTTGAAGCCCTTAGGAAAACCTTTCGATCGATACCAGTTACGTCCCGAAGCGATCAATAATGGCCAAGATATTAGGCAGATCAACTGGTAACCACCATGGTACCGTTTATTAAATTGCCAATATCTCGGAAACTGCCACGATCTAAGCTTTGCTTTTAGGCATCAGAGAAGCCCTCTTCATACCGCTCAGAATAAGCCTAAAACCGCGCCGGGGCGATTAATATTAGTGGAGATATGAAGGCCTCAATGTTTGCACATGGACTTCATTAATTACCCATAGATAGTCATCTGTCCTTTTCTTAGAACAAAGGACAGCC
>Ga0157361_1000770_pt1 | contig 11667 bp, 5 predicted proteins | sample AttlaeALBM2_FD_111481 | JGI IMG/M metagenome (GOLD analysis project Ga0157361, IMG submission 111481) | Fungus gardens microbial communities from leaf cutter ant in Ribeirão Preto, State of São Paulo, Brazil - Atta laevigata ALBM2 | ecosystem: Host-associated > Fungi > Mycelium > Unclassified ...
ATCAAACAAGTATCAAACGTGGAAAATATCAGAGGCATTCGGTTGAGTATGAAGAGGTCTGTGAATGACTGTCTATGGATTACTAGAGTTGACCTCTGCTGCAGTTCCAAAAGCTTGTCGATAGGCATGTTGACACCGTAGATGCTATTCTTGTATCGCTCCAAAAAGCCATAGGGATGTCTAAATGAGCATATATATTCATATTTGACGACTTTCAATACGGAACTGGCCTCCATCGGACTTGATGTTTAGCACTACCCTCTTGTGTAACATAGTCAGCCTCGCACACCTTCTTGTTCTCAACCATCACCTGCATGGTTTCGTCGAACAATATTAGTAGTCACAGAGATGACTCTTCCAACAATTGGCTCCCTGGCATACAGGCCAGCATTATGGGGAAGAGTGACAGTTAGTGACAGTCAGTCTTTGCCCGATGCCATTTCATGTGCTGCTAAGGAACGTGGTCAATAGAGAGGTGCCAGATGCGACGTGATGCTCCAAAAAGAGTCTGTCAGAGTTTAATCATCTAATCACTCAAGTATTACCTGATTGTAGCATAAATAGGGCAAAGGAGTATGTCCCCATACCTCAGTTATCTGCCCTTCTAGGTGACATTCCAGGTATCTTGTTATCCATACTGTTGCTATAGTTGACTTAGGCACCTCCTGTAGCTTATTACTTTCTCAGGTGAATCATATTCATCTAGGTGATGTCTGAGCTTATTGCTTCCTCAATATAGTTAATCATTGTCCTATACTCATGTAGCATATGTATATTCTATCATGGACTATGCTCAAGCTGTCACAAACTTCATTTGGACTTATCTCCATCAATTCTTCAACAATTTCTCTAGTCTCAATGGTGCCCAAAAGCCCTTAAGAAGACCTTTCAATTGATACCTAATACATCTTGAAAATCAAAATTGGCTGAGCTATCAAGCAATCAGTAGATAACCTCTTTGGTACCATACATTAAATTGCCAATATCTCAGAAAATGCCATGATTGATGCCTTGCTTTGAGAATTAGCAGAAGCACTCTTCATTACACTCAGAATAATTCCAAAATGACCTCAAGGCAATCAACATCAACAGAGATATGAAGTCCTCAATGTTTGCATATGAACTTGATTAATACTCATCTGCCTTTGAATAGAACAAAAGACAGTCCTATATGGGTATGTTATCACTATTTCTGTTACTATCAATAGGGAGTACCACATCAGTCATGACAACCTGAAAAGGTTGCCTGATTGCTACATCATTTCTCTCCATTTACTCTTATGTCTATTTAGATACCTCTTGCCTGTGGAGATACTCATTTTCTTTATTTTAAAATCCTTTTGCTATGCAAGACCACCTCATTTGTCCACCTCACAGTAATGTCTGAGATGAGTACAACTAAATCTCCATCATGCCAACTTGTACTTATTTGTATGTAGTTTACATTGACTTACTATAGGTAAATAAAAAGATTATTTGTCTATCTCACAGTGACGTCTGAGTTTACATTGACTTACTATAGTTATGACTTTTATGAAACACTAGCCATTCAAAAGGACCTTGAATAGGCTCCAGGAGTTGAGGATCAAAGACAAGGTTCTATTAAAGAACTAGCTGAGGAATACAAGTAAGAGGAAGGGTTCTATATAGTACTGAGAGCAGTATATAGTAGTGTATGGCTGTAACAGAGAAAAGAAAGGTAATAGTAATAGTAAAGGTGAATAATAAGGAAAAGGAATACTTGTAACATTACTCCTCTGTTAAGACTCAGGATTCCTAGACTGAGAGAGCTTTATTGTTGGTCAATGTTCTTGAATTGATTGTTGAGGGTTACATTTGTTGAGGTGATGATTCCAGTTGTACTTCTGCAAGATACTGTTATCCTATAGAGTTGAAGCATTTCTCCAAGAGTATTTTCCCAAGAGTTTTCTATTGGCAAGAGGTTCTTCCATTTGACAAGGTATTGGGCTGAGTTTTCCCTTAGTTGGTATGCTATGATATCTTCAACAGCTGGTTCTTCTTCTTGTGGTTTGAGTTTGAGTATGGGTGATTGTCATGAGTCGCCTCAACTATGACTAAGAAATATGACATAGACTGAATTTGAATCCCAGACTTAAAGGGACTTGTAGAATAGACAAGGACAAATAGTAAGAATATGTATATATAGTGTACTGGAATGAAGTGAGAACTCCATCGAGTTCTCTTCTAACCCTGAAGAGCTACCTGGACTAAACTCTAGTCCAAGTTCTTAAGTCAGTCACTAACAGTGATATAGGTGTTAATAAGGTACTGTTTTCTATGGTAGTGGTGTACTGCTTGAGCAAGGTGATATTGAAGACATTGTAAATAGCCCAGTGGAAAGAGTGTATTATATTTTAGAAATCTGACAATTATGTAATTTATTTCTCCTAATAATTCTCCTGAAATTATATTTAGTAGGATAGTGTAGTAGACTACTCTCCTCCTATTCTGGACTTCCTATAAGTACTAAGTAGTTACAGTGTATTTCCTCAGTTTGTAAATTAACGTCATCTGGTCCTAATCCTATCCTTGTCCACTCTGGTTCCTATTTACTTTCTTAGGACCTCTGTTCTGACGACTTCTCTCCACTCCAAAATAAGCAACCAATCTCACGACTGGAGACCAGGGTGTAACATATAAGTTGAAGCCAAGGTCATTTTCAAGTCGTACTCTGCTCTGACGTCTTTTCTTTCTATCAGAGTCTTCTTTTGGGTATCTTTATCATTGCTAAGTACTATCTATTCTCCAAAGTAGTGCAGTACATCCATTCCAGAGTATACTTCTATCTATCACTCTGCTTCTCTGTCCTTCATCCATTCCATCCTTGACAGAGAGGTCAAGCTTATAGATTAGAGGTTCTATCTTCTCAATAACCTGGAAGAGGCCTTCTTTATAAGGAGCAATCTTCTGAAACTCATAGAATAACTTGAGATTCCTAGAGTTTAACCAAACTAAGTCATTGGTAACAAATGAGAGCAATTGATGAGAAGCATAGGCAAACATCTTTCTTTGTACTTGCTTATGTGCTACAAGAGTCTCATTTCTTAGCTGATTAAGGAGTTTGAGTTGATTTCTAATAACAGGGAGATTGGAGGAGGTTGGAAGTTCAGGAATAGGAATAATGGGAGTGCCATACATGAGATCAAATGGAAAAGAGTTTCATTTACTATGTTTTCAAGAGTTGTGGGCAAATTCCAGGGAAGGAATATAATTAGACCATGTTTGGGGGTGTTGAGTATAGTAGATTGACAAATAAGTTTTAATTTCCTGATTATATTGCTTAGTAGTTCCATTGGCCTAGGAGTGGAATACAGTAGTGAGGGAAGAGAAGATACCAAGCTTCTTAAAGAGAGTTATGACTTGGTAACAAATTGTGGTCCTTAGTCCAAGATTGCCTTATCTAGTAAACCAAAGCAATGATAGAGATAGTTTAGAAGGAGGGTTGTAGTACTATCAGCTATGATTGTCTTTTTATAGGAAATAAGGATAATTCCTTTACTTATCCCATAGTCAATAATGGAAAGAATAGAATTATAGCCCTTAGAGAGTGGAAGATATGCGATGAAGTCCATTAAGCAGTGGGAAAAGGGTTGATTGCTGCTTGGTCTAGGGATTAGCTAGAGCATAGGTAGGCCTGATTGATTGATCTTATACTTCTTGTACTTAATATATCCTTTGATATAACTCTTGATCTATTGTTGCATATCTGGCCACTAATATAAATTGTCAATTTTGTTGAAGGTCTCTAGCTCTTCTAGATGTCCCATTGACAGAAGATTATAGTAGTAGATAAGATGTTAGCATAGATTGTGGTTGTCAGGAATGTATATGTGTTAAGACTCTAAACTTCACAGTTGAATATGCGTTCAACTTGAAGCTCATATCTAACACTTGATATCTTCACGCTTCTCGATAGAGGATCCGGTTAAGGTTTTCAGTGAAGTTATATCGGAGGAGAGATGTCAACGAGACTTTGAGTAGCACTCTTGAGATTGTCCTAAGACAAGTGAGAGTACCGATTCCTCAGAGTAAGATTTTACAGAGGGAATACAGAAAGAGAGAACTTGCCGTTCCCTTCTCTTTCTGGTCTGTATTTATCTTAACTAGGTGTAGTGACTACGTTACAAGATAGTAACAATAGTTGTAACTAAGAGTGACTAGTTAAGTGACAGTCCAGTGATAGAAGCAAATGAGAGTGACAAGTTGAGTCAGTGTCTATTAATGGGTTAGTCCGATGTTGTCCCATTTTAGCACAGTCCGAAATAGAAAGAGAGATAGTCTGAGATTTCTCCGAAGAGTTTCGTTCATACCATGAGTCCGAGTGTCCTTTGAGAGTCCTCAGACATGTGATGCATTACTGTATTGTCACGTCCTCGTCTAGCATTGCCAACATCTTGTCTACTAACCACTCATTATCAGACCATAGCTGATAATAGTTATAGTCCCACTCAATGTTCATAACAATATGTGTTTCCAATATGTCAGAACTTTGGTGTTATTAACATCAATCTGATTCTAGTTAGATAGTTGCTTCTGGGTGGTAGAATTGGTGATCATGGAGGTAATCTATTGTGCTATTAGGTCATTTTTTTAAAAAGGACCATAGTTGAAGCAGAAGTGAAAAGTCAATAGAACAAATGAAGAGAAAGTTTGGTAAAAAAATAGCTAAGATGTCAAGAGGTTGTTCTTAAGGAACAAGTATAGGGGAAGCATAGTAAGGTTGTTATTGTCATCCTTGATCCCAATGGCATGATTAGGTTTATGTGAAAGGGTGTTAACAACAATGATTTGGATGCCTAGCTTGTGAACAAGTTGGAGAGAGAATTCAGAGAGGTAAAGCATCTATCTAGCCTGACAAGGGTTAAGTCATTGGGGTTATCAGTAGTAGGTAAGGTTCTTGTGGTCACAAAGGACAAGGGTAGAGAAAAGAGATCCTTGGAGATAGTGTTAATATTCCTTTAGTACTTGGATAATAGCAAGGAGTTTCTAATCATAGATCTAGTATCATTGTTCTGTTTTAGAAAGGGACCAAAAGAGGAATGATATAGGGTATGAATGACTATGTCACAAACTTCATTTGGCCATATCTCTATAAATTCTTTGACAATTCTCATGGTCTTAATGGCACCCAAAAGCCCTTAAAAAGACCTTTCAATCAATACCAGTCATGTCTTGAGGCAATCAATATTGGCCAAGCTATCAGGTAGATCAACAGGTAACTACCATGGTACCATTTATTAAATTGCCAATATCTTGGAAACTGCCATGATCAATGCTTTGCTTTTGGGCATCAGAGAATCCCTCTTCATACTGCTTAGAATGAGCCTAAAAAATGCCAAGGCAATTAATATTCATAGAGATATGAAGACCTCAATGTTTGCACATGGACTTCATTAATTACCCATAGATAGTCATCTGTCCTTTTCTTAGAACAAAGGACAGCCTTCATATGGTTGAGTTAATACTATTTCCAGTACAAAGGCACTACTATATGTAGAACAATAGGTAGTAGCATGTGATGATTTGTCCTGGTGCACAAACTATCACAATTACATATATAAGGACTCATAGTCTGAGGATTAGACCTCAGACTTAACAACATCTCTTGCTACTTGTCTAACTTTGCTTTTTTGAGCTTTTTGAAATATTAAATTCACCTATCACAAATTAGTAAGTGGCTATTTGTGATAGACCAAGGTTATTCTTTTCTATCAGAACAGCTCCAGTAGTAAATTTGGAGGCATCCATTTTAAGAAGAAAGGGTTTGGCTATATCTGGTATAGTGAGAACAGGTTAAGAGGTAAATCATTTCTTGAGTTCCTTAAATACTGTATCACAAATAGTCACTTACTTGATTTGTGATTGATGAGTTGATATTCAAAAGTGCTTAATAAGCAAAGTTAGACAGTGACAAGAGATGTTGTTAAGTCTGAGATCTAACCCTCAGACTGGGAGTCCTTATATACAGAATTGTGATGGTCTGTGCACTAGGATAGATCATCACATGCTACTATCTATTGTTCTACATATGGTAGTGCTGTAAGGACTTAGTCACAATAACTTAATCCCACTCCTTATCTGAGTTGACAAAGGGATCAATAGAGTTCCTGTTATTTTCTGTACACTACTTATACAACTACTACATGGTCTGTGCACTACTTTTCCATACTTATCATGTGACATCATGTGATGTGATGCTATGACTTCCTGTAATGTGACTGTGACACTTGTGACATAACACTTTCCCACACTTCTTCCTGTGTATTAAGTCCAAAAGAAAAGGAAAAAAAATAAATATAAATAATAACTTAGCCATTTTGCCAAGTCATGACAAGTGCCTTTGTACTTAAAATAGTAATAACTTAACCTTATGGAGGCTGTCCTTTATTCTAAGAAAAGGACAGATGATTATTGATGGGTAATTAATAAAGTCCATGTGCAAACATTAAGGCCTTCATATCTCCACAGATATTAATTGTCTTGGTGTTGTTTTAAACTCATTTTAAGTGGTATGAAGAGAGCTTTTCTTATGCCCAAAAGCAAAGCATTAATCATGGCAGTTTCCAAGATATCAGCAATTTTATAAACAGTACCATAGTAGTTACCTATTGATCTGCCTGATATCTTGGCCATTATTGATTGCCTTAAGACATGACTAGTATTGATTGAAAGGTCTTTTTAAGGGCCTTTGAGTGCCATTAAGACTGTGAGAAGCATCAAAGAATTGATAGAGATATGACTGAATGAAGTTTGTGACATACTGATTGCTGATTGTTGGTCCAGTTGAATAGATGATTTTTCTTAGTGAGTTGGTTTAACACATGAACAAGTTTAGTGATAGATGAAGCATTGGTAAAAGTTGCCAAATCCAAGAAATAAGTATACTTGTCAAATATTGATAAGAACTGGTCAATCAAGAATGTCTTAAACCTTCTTGGGGTTTATTCAGATTTAGTTGTTGCTAATGATAAATCCAAGGTACTCAATTTTCATCTTTTTAAACTTGCACTTTTCTGGTCTGAGGTAGAGGTCACAGCTGATAAGAATTTCAAGGATGCAATAGATATAGTGTCTTAGGTCCTTCTTGTTGTCAGAGAAAATTAGAATGTCATCCATATAGATCAAAACCCATCCTTTGTCATGACTTGGCAAAAATGGCCAAGTCAATATTTATATTTCTTTTCTTTTTCTTTTCTTTTAGTTTCTGGTTATTATTTTCATTTTCATTTTCATTTCTTTTATTTTCTTATTGATGGATGCACAAGAGGAAAGTGACTCATAGGGAAGCATGGGATAAAAAGAAAGGTTAGGGTTACTTTTCATGTATAAATAGTATATAGAATCTAGCGGGAACTCTATCGAGTTCTCTTTGTCAAATGCTGATAAAGAGCAGTTGGCTTTATTCCAGCTCAGGATTTAGCTTACTGACATCCTTCAGCAAGGGAAATAGTGAAGAGACTGTCTATTATCTTTTGAAATGTGGCAGAAGAGTTACAGAGACTAAAGAACATAACAGTAGGTTTAAAAAGTCCAAACTTTGTCTTAAATGCTACTTTCCACTTGTTACCTTTTGTAAGGGGATACCCTAGGAATGGCTTAAACTGCTGAGTGAGCTCCAATCTAAAGAGCTAACCTAACTTAGTAAGTTGCCTTCCTACCTCTCCTTTACTCTCTCGTCTGGCATCACCTTGATGGTGCCTGTTCTATAAATAGGACTAGTGGTATTAATAGTTAGTGCTTACGTGACTACAGTGCATAGACCATTGATTATAGTATATATAGTTGCTTGTATAGGTAAATCTATCCTTACTCAAATATCACCTTAGCTTTCGGGATACTTATCTAGCTTTAGGGTTAATCACCTCTTAGTGGTTCCCTAATACCTTTCTTGATTCAGATATTGTTATAGTCCTATTGAACATCAAATTTTGTAAAGTACTTGGCTCCTTTGAGTTTATTAAGAATCAATAGCAGAAAGAGAGACACTTTTCTTGGCAAAGTAGTGCTCCAAATATTCCCAATTATGATAATTATTTTTGCAGAAGAGAAGAACAGCATCAAGAATATAGCTTCAAAAAAGAAGTAATTCATATGATAAAAGAGATTTCCTTATATTGACTCCCTGGTCAAAACAGTCTATAGGAACAATGATCCAAAATAATCTGCTTGGGATATTCTAGAAAGAGATGGACTGTACACACTTGTATCTACAAATGAAGTACTGAAACATTGGATCTCCTAGACCTTGTAGAAAGATGCTAGCAAGCATAGCGCGGTGGTCAATCACACCATACTACTCACCTAGATAACTTAAGTATGAGGTGTCTAATAATAGTAAGAGAAAGGAAAGCAACTTGACTGCTTCATTCTATGATAGTAGTCCTTAAATACATGAGATAGTATGATCTAGAATAGAGAAGGAGTCAACGGAATGGAGGGGACCTATTTAAGGTATGATAAGTTAAAATATTAATAAATAACAGACCTAGGCTACCATCCACATTTATCACCCTCTAGTTGTTTCTATATAGGTATGTGTATATTTATAGTTCTGCTCAGTGTATTTTTTCATGCAATTGACAATTGAACTAATAATAGTTTTGTCTGTTGTCTGGTAGAATTCATACTGAGTTGCTTGCATTGTTATATGATGTGAAGTAAGGTAATCAGATGTTTTTTGATGGAAACTTGGGATAGGTGAAGAGACAATATCTATGAACAAGATTCGACTTTGTTTAGTACTTGATATATCTAATCTAATAATGACTTTTCAATAGAAGAGTCACTCAAGAGCATACAAAATCATTGGCATCACAGAAAGATTTGTGCTAACAGACTCGAGAAAGAAAGTGGGGTAGTTTTAGGTAGCTAATATACTTATAAACACTATGTGTAAGGGGATACCCCTAGGACTATGCTTAGTGACGTGAGTAGGTTCCCACCTAAGAGCCGTCGTCTCTCCGATTGCATTCCCACCTCTCTCCTGCTTTCTCTTCTGTAACAATCCGTGTGAGCCTGTAATTCTATTATTGGACTTAGTGAGAATGTCGGTCAGGTACCATGAGAACGGTGCCTGGCTACCTAGTAGTATAAGTACTAGTCAGCTGTCGTAGATATACTTCAGTTGAATATCACCTTAGTTTTTGGATCTACTCATTAGCTTAAGGGTCATTCGCCATTGTGTGAACTAGTGCCCTAACACTATGGTCAAACCTGTCTTTCTGACATTTTTATTTAGTACCCAAATTTGGTGAATTTGAAGGTTCTTGAATGGTGATGATATATAGTCTCTGCTATAACACACAGGCCTCAGAGAGTAACAAAAATACCCAATTTTCCTATACCAAAGCCTATGAATTTGATACTAAAGGAGAAAATAGCAGAATTATTTTCTTGACATAACACTGAATGGTTAAATTGGTTGATAATAAGAAAACAGAGTACATTGGAACAAAAATTAGTTGCAGAACAAAATAGATGATCAGTTAAGAATCATTGAAACAAAAAAGTTGATCAATATTCAAGAGCACTCAAGGAAGAACAAGTCCATATGCACAAATATTCTGCTATTCAGCACTTCTTGTAGTACTAAGCCCAGAGTTCTAAACTCTCTATCACACAGAGACTTGGTAATATGCAATGCCACATTGTCTACTGTGATAGGTCAAGTAAAACAGAAAAAGAAACCAGAGAGATAAAGGTGAAGTTGTTCTTCTTCAGCAGGTTCTGGAACATACTAACACTATAAAGCATATCTATGACTTGAGTGACAAAATTGTGTCTGTTTCTCAAGTCTTTATAGATACCTTCAAGTCAGGAATGGGGATATAGGCAGAGATAGTTCAACAATACCTTGACAAGATCGTCATTACAAGGATTTTATTTGATGTCAACTTCTGAATTGTATAGCAATTTCTCCATTTGATTATATCCATTCTTGTGCAGGTATTTTCTCTTTGCAGTAGGAAGAGTGTGTAGAAAAGAACATAGCATAGTAGAAATACATACTGCTTAACTCATCTAAGAGGGGCTCTAAGAGTAATACTGGAGGTAAAGAGTAATGAAGTGATGCTTCTATTTATTCAAGATATGTAGTTATATTATATACTATGAGAGTATAGTGTTGATTTGAATGATGTGTGTATTGACTAAATTTATACTGTTCATCAGGGTCTCCAAACATGTTGTCTTGATGATGTTTATGTTGAGTTAAGGACAAGCAATGAAATATCAGAGGAGAACTTGTTAGTAAACACATACCGAGTTATTTATTCAATGTTCCTATTTATCTATATCTAAATCATGTAACATAGCTACTAGTGCCAGGCAATAAGAAAATGATATCATTTGCATCATGCAGGCTTGCATAAGATCCTAATTCCAACAGTTCAAAGCAGAATATTCTTTAACTATAGATAGGTGGGAAGAAACATTAGGTCCTTCAACATCTGTTTATTGTGCCCAAGTCCAAGTGCCACCATAAGGTCAAAGTGAGGGTCAGAGGACAGGAAGGCTGTAATGTTGGAAAAAAGATGAGATTGATTGGTTTGAGGTGATTCTTTTGAGAAGACAGAGACACAAGTCACATGAGGTTGTGAAAGCTTCTCAATTTGACTCTTTTTGTTTGTAAAAAGTCCCTATAGCATGAGAGGTAAAGTGGTGGTATACAGTGTGAAAAAGATTTTGACAAAGGAGTCCTTGTTGAAATATGAATGGAGGAGGGTACAAACAGACGAGGTTTTCATCAGGGCCTCTGGTCCTTCTTGAACCCTCTACTAATTCTGTGTTATTAAGTTTGTGTTGAAGTCAGTTCACTATGCTTCCTTCCTACAACAGTCTGGGCAGCAGCAGGTAGTGTTGTCTATCAGGTCACTTTGCTCCCTTCCAGCAATGGTCTGTGTAGCTGAAAATAGTGTTGTTCATCAGGTTGCTTTGCTCCCTTCCAACAACAGTCCATGACACAGTGAGAAATATTGTATGTCAGGTTGCTCTGCTCCCTTCCTATAACAGTAAGGCCACAGTCATATCGCTTTACTCACTGCCTGTTTCAATTTATTCTAAATTTTCCCAATTTATTTGAATTTATTCTGAATTTATTTGAATTTTGTAGAGGTTTTTGAGTGAATTTAAGTGAATTTGAGTAAAAAGAGAGGGCATGTGAAAAGTTGAACTATGTGTCAGCGCCATCACTCCCATGTTTGGTCTTGCATACATAGTAGACGAGGTTTTCATCTGGGCCTCTGGCTCTTCTTGAACCCTCTACTAATTCTGTGTTATTAAGTTTGTGTTGAAGTCAGTCCGCTACGCTCCCTTCCTACAATGGTCTGTGCAGCAGCAGATAGTGTTGTCCATCAGGTCACTTTGCTCCCTTCCAACAATGGTCTGCGACACAGTGAGCAATATTGTGTGTCAGGTTGCTGTGCTTCTTTCCTTCACTGGTAATTTGCACTGTTGTATGTCAGGTTGCTGTGCTCCCTTTCTTCACTGGTAATTTACACTGGTGTAAGTCAGGTTGCTGTGCTTCCTTCCTACAACAGTAAGGCCACAGTCAATTCCCAAATTGTACGTCAGGTCGCTTTGCTCTCTTCCTTCACTGGTAATTTGCACTGTTGTAAGTCAGGTTGCTGTGCTCCCTTCCTCCAACAG
>Ga0157361_1000772_pt1 | contig 11644 bp, 14 predicted proteins | sample AttlaeALBM2_FD_111481 | JGI IMG/M metagenome (GOLD analysis project Ga0157361, IMG submission 111481) | Fungus gardens microbial communities from leaf cutter ant in Ribeirão Preto, State of São Paulo, Brazil - Atta laevigata ALBM2 | ecosystem: Host-associated > Fungi > Mycelium > Unclassified ...
AGATAATTATGTAATTATCAATAGTAAAAGTGACGCGACACAGAAAATAAAGAGATCCCTTTTACTCTTCACCACTAAACTCTAAGACCACTTTCCCCTCAAGAACTCGTTATCCTTCCCACAGAACTCTATCGAGTTCTTCCTGAATATCCATCTAGGGTGATCACTAAGAGCTATCACAGCCTATTGATAACATAAGAACTTGATACCCAACAGTAACCTTGCACCTCGCGACCTCACTACCCACTTACTCTCTAAATCTTCCTTACTAGTGAGCACAGCACTCATAAGCATCTTGGATAGTGGGCCCTAGCTGTAAAGGGGACTTCTCAGTCAGTTAGGAACTGAGGGAGGAGACTAGGTACCAAGTCCAGGTATCTTGATCAAGTCCTGACCTTGCAACTGGACATTGTTATTTACACTCTTCTTTGTATAAACTCTGTGTTACGCTCTATTGTGAGTGGTACATGCAGGAGATTAGCAGTAATTCTTTAGGAAGCTGCTTAGAGTAGGGGTCCTCTTCTTAGAGGCAATTGTATAACAATATTATTAGGGCAGTAGTTAATAGGCAGTAGGACTCCAGACAAGTGAAGATTTTGTGCCCTGTTGGACATAGTCTTAAGTAGTCATCCTGGATTAAGAACCATCTGAATCATCATACGAATCATTATCCCCCTCACTATTACCACCACCATCATCATACAACATGTCTCACCACCAACAACAGCAACAAGGGAAAACTTCTCTGGCACCCACCCCTCACTAACCACCACTACCAACCCAAGAGGAGCAACTTCTTGCAATGATCATCACCCTATAGCAGTAGATCAACACCATGCTTCTCCAATAATAGGGGAGTAGAGTAGAGGTTGCAAGACCTCAAGTCTTTAGTGGAAAGATGGAGGAGGTAAGCACATTCATTAATATAGCTTGCATATATATTAGAATGAAGATGACAGAGGAGGCAACGACTACCCAGGTGGCCTGGGTATTGTTATATGTGCAGGGAGGAGTAGTAGAAGCATAGAAAGACAACTTGTTAGATAAGTTGGCAAAAAGAGAGTCGGAGGTGGAGTTGGTAGAGCAGTTGTTTACCAAAATAAGAAATGACTTTGGGGAAACATCAGAAGAAAAAAGAAAAATTGAACAGCTGAGGACAATAGAGCAAGGGAGGAGAACCTGTGACAAGTATGTGCAGGAGTTCAAGAAAGTCACCAGGGAAAGCAGTTATAAGGGAAGACCTCTCATTGAAGAATTCAAGAGGGAATTAAATAGAGCAATTAGAAGGAGACTAGCTGAGGCAGAGAAACCACCAACCATCATTGGAGAGTGGCAAGAAAGAGCAATAAGATTAGACAGGAACCAGAGGCAGAGCAGGGTAGAAGAGAGGGTATTGAGGAGGAATACAGCATGTCCAGGGGGAAATGTGCAGTTAAGAGGAGGATATGGGAGAGGATCATATGGAGAAAGAGAAGGACAGATAACATGAAGAGCAAGAGAACTAAGCACAGGGGGAGGATACAGAGGAGGAGGAGGAGGAGAAAACCCATTTAACAGAGGAGAAACCCAAACAGGTCCAAGAAGAGACCCAAATGCAATGGATGTAGACAAGGGAAGAGGAGGAGATAGAACATGTTATGTATGTGGGAAGTGGGGCCATATGGCCAAAAATTGTTGGGAAAAACATAAGGAGAGGGTAGTGGAAATGCCATAGGAGTCAGCAAAAGAAAATGGAGGACAGTGAGCTCTCAGCTGGTCTCCAGTAACCTGTATAGTATATTGTGCCCAGAAAAATTGGGCAATAAATTAAATTTTTCCAATAACACTGAGAGAGAGTAAGAGATGTGTAGTGTATATTATGGCCACTATGGGAAGTGTGGATGAAAGTGGGACTAGAAAAGCTAGAAAACCGTAAGAGGATAGTAGTAAAGGCATTGTTAGATAGTAGAGTAACAGGCTTGTTTATGGATATAACCTTTGCTAAAGAGAAGGGGTTCAAGATGGAAAAGTTAAAAAACCCACTTTTGGTTAGAAATGTGGATAGGACAGCAAACGTGGGGAAAGCAATAACACACCAAGTAGAGTGCAACATGTTCTTTAAAGAACATGTAGAAAGAGTTAGGATGGATGTATGCAACCTGGGAAAAACAGAGGTTATACTAGGGATGCCATGGTTGGCCATCCACAATCCAGAAATAGACTGGGAAAAGGGAGAAGTGAAGATGACATAATGTCCACCTATATGTGGAAAGAAGAAACAAGAGGAAAAAGGAAAAGAAATAAAGAAAGCAGAAAGAGATGAAGATGAGAAGGTGCTAAAGAAGTTAGTACCCAAAAGGTTCTGGAGGTAGAAGAAAGTATTTGGAAAGAAAGAGTTAGAAAGAATGCCAGTGCAAAAGGCCTGGGATTATGCTATAGAGTTAAAGGAGGGATTTGTACCAAAAAAGGGGAAGGTCTACTCATTGTCAAGAGAAGAAAGAGAAGAGGTATAAGCATTTGTGAAAGATCAGTTGAGAAAGGGATACATTCAACCCTCTAAATCACCCCAAACATCACTAGTACATTTTGTGGCAAAGAAAGATAGGACATGAAAGATGGTACAAGACTACCATCATATAAATCAATGAACAATAAAGAATGGATACCCTTTACCTCTTATTGCAGATATACTAGATGGAGTAGGAAAGAGGAAGGTGTTTACAAAACTGGATCTAAGGTGGGGATATAATAATGTCAGAATCAAGGAAGGAGATGAATAGAAAGCAGCATTTACAATACACATTAGAGCATACAAACCCACAGTTATGTATTTTTGGTTAACTAACTCCCCTGCTACTTTCCAAATGATGATGAATGATCTGTTCAGAGATCTCATAAACCAAGGAGATATGGCAACATTTATTAATGACATCCTAGTAGCCACAGATACAGAGGAAGGGGATGATGAGTTAGTAGAGGAGATATTAAAAAGACTAGAGGAGAACAACCTGTTTGTAAAACCAGAGAAGTGCAAGTGGAAAGTGAGAGAAGTGGAATTCCTGGGAGTGGTAATTGGCCCAAAGAGAGTAGAGATGCAGAAAGAAAAGGTAGAAGGAGTTCTTAACTGGCTAGCACCTAGAAACGTCAAAGAAGTGCAGAAATTCCTAGGCCTTACCAACTATTATAGGAGGTTCATAAAAGACTTTGCTAGAATAGCAGCACTGCTACATGCACTGGTCAGAAAAGAGCAGAAATGGAAGTGGGAAAAGGAACAGGAGGAAGCATTTGGGAAACTTAAGGCAGTATTCACCACAGAACCTGTTTTGGCTATCCTAGATATTAATAGAGAGATGAGAGTAGAGGTGGATGCCTCAGACTATGCAACAGGAGGAGTATTGTTGACAAAGTGTGAGGATGGAAAGTGGAGACCAGTGGCCTTTATCTCTAAATCGCTGAATGCCATGGAGTGAAACTATGAAATTCACAACAAAGAGATGCTGGCAGTAATTAGGTGCCTAGAAGTATGGAGGTACTACTTAGAAGGGGCAAAACTTGAATTTGAAATTTGAACAGACCATAAAAACCTCTAGTATTTTATGACAAGTCAAAAATTAAACCCTAGACAAGCAAGATGGGCCCTATACCTATCACAATTTAATTTTGGATTAAAGCATGTTCTAGGAAAGAGCATGGGGAAGGTAAATAGACTAAGCAAAAGACCAGACTGGCAGGAAGGAGTAGAAAGGGATAATGAGAACCAAATGTTAGTAAAGCCAGAATGGATCAGAGGAGCAGAAATAATGGTAGAAAAAGGGAACCTGAAAGATAGAATTAGAAAGGCACAGGAAGAGAACAGAAAAGTAGTGATAGTAGTGGAAGAACTAAAGAAGGCTGGAATAAAAATATTGAGGGATGAAGAATGGGAAATAGAGAATGGAATAGTGATGAAGGAAGAAAGAATATATGTGCCAGAAGGGAAACTCAGGGGGGAAGTAATACAGTTGCACCATGACACACCAGTGGGAGGGCATAAGGGAAGATGGAAGACAACAGAGTTGGTTACTAGGAATTACTGGTAACCAGGAGTAACAAAGGAAGTGGGGAAATACATGGATAGATGTAATGCTTGTCAAAGATACAAGAATCGAAGCAAAGTACCAGCAGGCAAACTAATACCTAATGCAATCCTAGAAAAGCCATGGAGTCATATCTCAGTAGATTTTATTACTAAGTTACCACTAGCTCAGGGATATGATGCTATCTTAGTAGTATGTGATCAATTTAGTAAAATAGCATACTTTATAGCAACTACAGAAAGGACATTAGCAGAAGGTCTTGCAAAGCTATTTTGAGATCACATATGGAAGTTGCATGAACTTCCAGAAAGCATTGTATCAGACAGAGGAGTGCAGTTTGCGATGGGAATGATGAAGGAGCTGAACCACTTATTGGAAATCCAAACGAAACTCTCAACAGCCTATCACCCTCAAACAGATAGGCAGACAGAAAGGATAAACCAAGAGTTGGAACAGTATCTGAGGGTCTTTATTGACCACAGGCAAGAGCAATGACCAGATTAGTTGGGAACGGTGGAATTCACATATAATAACAAAATCCACACAGCAACAAAAATATCGCCATTTAAAGCAAACTATGGCCAAGACCTAAGAATGGGATTTGAAGGGAGGAGAAAGGGAAAATATGAAGCAGTGGGAAAATTTCTAGAAAGAATGAGGAGGATCCAGGAGGAAGCAAAAGCAGTGCTAGGAAAAGCACAGGAGGAAATGAAAAAGTTTGTAGATAAAAAGCAAAGGAAAGGAGAGAAATACAGAGTAGGGGACTTAGTATTACTAAGTACAAAGAACTTGAAATGGCAGATGAAAGGAAGGAGATCAGAGAAGTTGACCAAACATTTTGTAGGACCCTACAAAGTCAAAGGAATCATCTCTAGTAATGTAATAGAATTAGAATTGCCTAAATCCATTAGGATATACCCTATAGTTAATATAAGTAGAGTACGACTCTATAAACCACAAGTAGAGGGGCAGAAGAAGATACCATCAAAACCAGTCATTATTGAAGGGGTAGAGGAATTTGAGGTGGAGAAAATCTTAAACAAGAGAATGGTAAGAGGGAAGAAAAAGTTTTTGGTGAGATAGAAGGGATATATGGCAAAAGAAGACATCTGGAAGAATAGAAAAAATCTGGAGAATGCAAAAGAGTTGGTTGAAGAGTTTGAGAGGGAGTATGGGGAAGAGGCCAAAGAACTAAGGCAACAGGAACAGGAAGAAGAAGAGAAGGTGTTTAGTCATGAATTGCCTAGGGAATTCACAGCAAAATTACTATATGAATAGGGAAGAAAAAGATATGAAAAGGAGAGGGACAAAAGATAGGACAAAAATTGGAGTTGATGGAAAAATTCCTTGGAACAAGGAAACTTGAAGAGGGACCATGTTATGAGAGCCCCAAGAAGGAAATAGTTTCCTACACATTTGAACATTTAATCTACAATATCAAGATGCATAATGGGATCAAGATATAAATAGTGTGGGAACTTAAGTAAGCAAACCATGTGACCAGAGTCATATGACCACAGAACATTCTGGAAAGACTTGTAACCACAGGACTTTAGGGTATAGCTACTTGTAAAGTAGTATAAGTAGTAGTTCAATCCAATAAAAAACTCCATTAAGTTCTTTCTGAACATCTACCTAGGGTGATCACTAAGAGCTATCACAGCCTATTGATAACATCAAGAGATTTCTCATTACTGGAGTTATCTTCTTGTGTATCATCAAAAGTACTTCCAAAGTCAGATCCAATTGGTAAGCCAGAGTCCTGATTGCCTAAGTCTGATGAGTGTTGTACTCTTTTTGTAGCAGTATGTAAAAGGTGTTGATGGATTAAAGAGAGTAGAAACTTGTTGAGATTCTTGTTTTGGAGTTGAAAGAAGCATTAATTAGCTATGTGTTAAAGATAAAGGTAAAGAGCCCAACTTTTCCTAAAGATGTCAAAATCAGCAATAGCTATTGAATTCCCAATGAGAGTGGTCTACAGCTAGGCTAAGGGATGATCAAATAGCATAAATTGTTATATAGGGGAAGTTTCATTAGTGGTGACCTACTAATAAGGGGTAGAGTAGAATGGTGGAAAGTTGGTGTTTTGTGCTTGAAGGAACTGTTTAATAGAGAGGAAGAAGTTATTGACTTGTTCATTGTTGGCTGGCAGAGGTGTAGGTAGTATGGTGATAATGGTGGTTGTGTTGAGGTTTGAGGAAAAGGCAAAAGACATGAACTTGTTGTTCTTGTCAATGTTGGTTCTGTTTTCCTTTATATACTTTGAGGAGTTGTTTGGCATTGGTGAGGTTTGTTTCTAGTCCCTAGGTGTGTTCTGTTTCAGAGTATCCTTTCCAGTGAACTAGAAATTCCTTTACCCTGTTTTTGGTTCTAGAGTCAATTATATCTTTGACTTCCCATTTTTCTTCTCCTACAATTATTTTTGGCAAAGGCCTTTCTGAGAATTTGCCATATTGGGTGTTTTCTTGTGGTGGCCAGAGAAGGTGGATATGGAAAATGGGGTGCATCTTCCAGTGTGATGGTAATTTTAGCTGGTAGTTGACAGGTCCAGTTTCTTCTAGAATTTCAAAGGGGCCTATACATTTCAATGTGAGCTTCTTTGGGGCTCCTTTGATTTGGATGTGTTGAGAGTCTAGCCAGACTTGTGCTCCTATTTTGAGGTCAGGAAGTTTGCTTTTGATTCTCTAATTAATGAAATTCTTGGCAACTTCATGAGCTTGTTTGGTATTTGTCTGGATATTCTCCATATGGTTAATCCTGTTGTTGGCTGTAATAGATAAGGTTTCTGGGGTGTTAATATGGGTTTTTGTAGGATGTCCAAACACAAGTTTGAATGGGATGTGTATTTGTCCTCCATGGAGTCTTGAGTTGTGAGAATATTCAGCTAGGAATAGCTTGTCAGCCCATGTTTTAGGGTTGTCAGTGCAGTAGATAGTGAGATAGAGTTTGATTTCTTGATTAAACCATTCTGTAGTGCTGTCTGTTTAGGGATGGGATGTCATAGATATCACTTGTCTGATTCCTAGTCCTTAAAAGAATGCTTTTATTGACTTGGCAATGAATCAAGGGTTACATTTAGAGATGACCTTGTTGGGAATACCAAATCTTCAAAAGAGGTTGTCCATTAGGAGAGTTGCAATTCCTTCTGAGGTTACTCCTTTTGTCATAGAGATTAATATTATCCCCTTTATTAGACCATGGTCTGCCACAGACAAAATAGAATCAAATTATCTTGACTTGGGTAAGTCAGTGATAAGATCCATAGCAATTTGAGTGAAGGGTTGATTTAACTGTGGTATAGGGATTCCTTGAAGTAGTGGTTTCAAAGGGTGTTAGTTAATTTTATATCTCTGGCAGTTTTCATAGCCTTTGACATAATTGGTAAGGAATTATTTGAGTCCAGGCCATGAGTGGTGTTTTAACCCTTTTTGTAGTGTTTCCTTGATACCAGGATATCTAGCAATAGGTAAATTGTGATGTTGTCTGAGTATGTTTTGTTTTTCTTTTACAGTTGGCTCATTAGCCAGTTCTTCCATTGGGAATATTGATTTGTCAATGAGATTGTCTGGTATAGCCTGTTTTTGTTTATTCTTATCTTTGTCTTTGATGAATTTCCAAGAGAGAGCATCTGCAGCAGTGTTTTTGTTGCTAGCAATATACTTAATCTTGATTTTGTAAGTACTGAGTATTATTGACTATCTAGTCATTTATCGAGATAATTTGGCAGGGTTGGTCTAATAAATGATATTGTTGTGATCCATTCAGATGATAGTTTCATCTGGTGCTCTGTTAATATAATGTCTCCATTCTTGAATGGCTTAGATTGTAAGACTTTAGCCAAGGCAACTTAAATCTACTCCAAGTGTTAAGACTCTAGACCTTATAGTTGAATATGTGTTTCAACCTAAAGCTTATATCTAATACTTGATATCTTCATGCTCCTTATTAAAAGATCCAGTTAAGGTTTTCAGTGAAGTTATATTAGAGGAGAGATGTCAACAAGACTTTGAGTAGCACTCTTGAGGTTGTCCTAAGACAAGTAAGAGTACTAATTCCTCAGAGTAAGATTTTACAGAGGGAATACAGAAAGAAAGTACTTGCTGTTCCCTTCTCTTTTTGGTCTGTATTTATCCTAACTAGGTATTATGACTGTATTACAATGTGGTAACACTAGTTGTAACTAAAGGTAACTAGTTAAGTGACAGTCCAGTAACAGAAGCAATGAAGGTGATAAGTTGAGTCAGTGTCTAATAATGGGTTAGTCTAATATTGTCCCATTTAGCACAATTCCAAAGATAGAAAATAAAATAGTCTGAGATTTCTCTGAAGAGTCCTGTGAGTTCATTGTCTTTTAGAGTCCTTAGACATTCAATGCATTTATTGCATAATAATGTCCTCATCTAGCATTGCCAACATCTCGTCTACTAACCACTCATTATCAGACCATGGCTGATAATAGTTATAGTCCTACTCAATATTCATAACACTAAGTCTAAGTTAATAAGAAAAACTCAATAGAGTTCCTATTAAATTTTCTATACTACTACATGGTCTATGCACTACTTTCCCATACTCATCATGTGACCTGTCATGTGATGTGACTTTGTGACTTTGTGACATAATACTTTCCCATACTCCTTCCTGTATAGTAAGTCCAAGATAAAAGAAAAGAAAAGAAAAGAAATATAGATAATGACTTAGCTGTTTTACCAAGTCATGATACAAATGATGGCAAGGAATTCTTATTTCGAAGTGTGATAGCATTTCTCTACTGGTAATAGTAGTTTCAAATACAAAAAACATGGATATTGTACTCTGTTGTCATCTCTTTTAGTAAGTACTGCCCTTGTTACATGATTTGAGGTATCAGCAAATATTTTGAAAGGTTTTGTTGGATTGGGAGTGATAAGAATAGGTTTTTCTTTAAATTTCTTTTTCAGCTTGTCAAATGCTTTCATGCTTCCTCTGTCTAGATGAATTTTGTATTCTTCTTTACCAATTGATTAATTGGTGATACAATCTTAGTATAGTCCTTGATGAATTTATTGTAAAAGTTACAGAATCTAAGGAATTTTCTTGTTTCCTTAACTGTTATTAGTGTGGGCTAGTTAGCTATTTCTTTGAGTTTGATCAGGTCCATTTGGACTTGATTAGGGGAGATAATATATCCAAGATAGGATAATTGTTGCTTGGTGAATTCACATTTCTCTGGCTTGAGATAGAGGTTGTATTTCTAAAGTATTTTCAGTACTTCTTTTGCCATCTTGTGGAGTTGTTTCTTTGTTAGAGTGTGGATGAGAATGTTATTCATATAAACTAGTATGAGGTTTTTGGCAATGAGCAGTACAAATATTGTGTTCATTATTATTTAGAATATTACAGGACTGTTGTATATTCCAAAGAACATAACAGTTGGTTCAAATAGTCCTTGGTTGGTCCTTTCCATCTATTTGTTTTTGAATACAAATGTTATTGTATTTGAGTTGAATGTCCATAGCAGTAAAGTATTTTGATCCTTGTAGTTTGTTCAAGATAGTTTGAACATTAGAGATCAGATAGGCATTCTTAATGGTATGTTCATTGAGATATTGATAGTCTTAACATGACCATAGTTTTCCATCCTTTTTGGTAACAAAGAAGAATAGTGATGCCATTGGTGATTTTGAATGTTTGATGTAGCCTTTTTGTAGATCTTCTTTGATGAATTTCTCTTGTTTCTTGATTTTGGCAAAGAAAAGTTTGTAGGGCTTAAAGGCTTTGGGTTCAAATATTGGTTTTATTTTGATCTTGTGGTCCCAAGTTCTTGCTGGTGGAAATTATTTGCTTTTCTTCTCATCAAATAGCAATAGGTATTTGTGATATTCTTCTGGAACAATTTCTTTAGTAATGCAGTTATCTTTCTGCTTACCTTTTTGTGCCAGTACCTATGAAGCAGAGATTTTAGTATTCAATTTGTAAATTTTATGGTTCATCAACCATAGGTCCTCTTGCTGGGAGTCAAATAATTCACTATAATTCTTTGTTGGTTCAGTGTTTCTCTATTTTATCATACCTTTCTTCCAATTAATGATTAGGTTATATTTCTTGAGCCATAGAATTCCTAGTATAATTTGTGGTTGTTCAAGGTCTGCAATTGTGAGTTTAAGCTTGATCCATTGTTGGTCAATAATAACATCTAGTTTGACATAGTCAGTTATTTTTTTGTTTTTGTTTATACTTCTATCTCCATTCTGTAAGGCCAATGGGTTTTTCATCTTCTTTTTCTTAAGGTTAAGTCCTGTTCCTGAGTCAATAAGTAAAATGGTGTCCATGGTTTTTCTTCTTAAAAGTACTTGAGTAGTTGAGTAAAGAGTATCAGATTAATAAGGTTTTAACTGCATTTCTACAATGTCTTTTATGTATAGTCTGTTTGCTTGCCTTGTTTTGTCCTTTGTACTGGAAGTCTTGAGCAAGTTAGGCATGGTTCCTAGTCACTTTGGAGAAAATCCTCCTCTTCTTTTTCAAAATCAGAGTTAGAGTCTGTTGAAGGTTCCTCTAGAATGTTTTCTGTAAAATCTCTTTTTTTGTTAGTTTTCTTGGTGAGGAAATTCTTCTTAGCCTTGTAGGTCTTGTTGCAGGATAGAGTTTTGAAGTTTGGTTTGTTTGGACATCAAGCAGCAAAGTGTCCTAGTGTTCCATAACTGAAGCATTTTCCTTTCTTGAACATCTTCTTTTGATCATTGGTAAGAAGATTGTCAAGGGTTTAATGTACCAGCTTCTAGATGTGTTGATTAGTGGTTTCTTGTTTGTTGTCAGAGTGTTCTTGATCCTGGAGAATATTCTTGTAGTTCTCTAGTATGGCTTGTATGTTATCAACATCTATAGCATTTGGATCTTTATAGTTGTTGTGGGATTAAAGCTAGTTTAGATTCATGTAGTGTTTTTTTTGGCCAGAATTCTATGGGGATGTTTTGCTTGTTTTCCATCTAGATAGATTCTTTCCATGTGGATAATCTCTTCTCCTTGTTTTACTGCTTCAATCCATGCTTGGAGATTATTATTAGGCCCTTGTTGAATAGCTTGTATGGTGATATCAGAATCCAATCCTTGTTAGAATAGGTGGATGAGTTACAAGACATCTATAAGTCCTGCATAGATGGCAAATACTCTAAACTCAGAGATGTATTTGTCCACTGGTCTTAAGAGTTGTTTAAGAGCATGTAACTATTGCAGGATGTCTTTTTCCATATTGAATGGCTAAAAAGCTGAGTCGAGGGCTACAAGAAAGTTGTCTATGGTACCAAGGTAGATACCTTGTTCTAAGAATATATAGGCTGCTATGAATTCCATTCTCTAGACTAATGCTTTCTTGTCCATATATGTTATCAAAGGACTGTGATAGTTCTTAGTGATTACCCTAGGTGGATGTTCAAGAAGAACACAATGGAGTTCTTCATTGGATTAGACTACTACTTATACTATTTTACAGGTTACCTGATAGCTTGGCCAATATTAGTTGCCTTGAAACATATTTGGTATTGTTTGAAAGGGCTTTTAAAGGGCTTTTTGGTATCATTCAGAGTGTAAAGATTGACAAAGGATAGGTTTGA